>JFJP01038145.1_pt1 | contig 38378 bp, 30 predicted proteins | sample 431651 | NCBI WGS metagenome assembly JFJP01 (sample SAMN02602958, study PRJNA72255) | Microbial mat metagenome, whole genome shotgun sequencing project. | biome: fresh water; feature: sink hole; material: water; isolation source: purple microbial (photo- and chemosynthetic) mats found in... | reverse complement strand
GATTGTCAATTGTCGATTGTCGATTATTGTCCTCCCAAATCGAAATTCGAAAATCGCAAATCGCAAATTATCTTTTGGCTCCTTTTAAGAACCTGTTGAACCTGATTTTCCTGAACCCGTCTGCATCCTTGTCGATTGAGAGCCACACTAGCACAGGCCGTCCTACAATGTGATCTTCGGGAACGAAACCCCAGAAGCGTGAGTCGGCCGAATCATGCCTGTTGTCGCCCATCATCCAGTAATAGTCCATTTTAAAGGTATAGCTGTCAGCAGGCTTGCCGTTGATAATGATTACGCTGTCAAGCACTTCCAGATCGTTCTCTTCGTAGATGTCAATAATGGAAGTGTATAGGCTGATGTTAGTCCTGTCAATCTTCACCGTAGCTCCTTTTTTTGGTATCCACAGGGGGCCGAAGTTATCCTCGTTCCACCTGTATTGCGGGTCATGGGGGAAGATATATGATGCGTATTCACCCGGTCTCCTGTAATCAGCCTCAATGCCCGTGACATTGGCAAATCCTGATATCAGCTCAGCATTTTCCTTTGTGAGGGGCAGCCTGTAAACAGTGCCTGAAAGCATCATCGACTGGTCCGATTTTGAAATACCCATCCGCTCGAAGGCCTTGGGATTGATCCTTGTACCGTTTGTACGTACGTAATATGAGGTCTGTTGTGTTTTATGATCATCGGCTGCCTCACTGTTAATAAGGAGCTGGCCGCCTTTAATCAGAACAGTATCGCCCGGAATTGCAACGCATCTCTTAACATAGTTGTCGCGACGGTCAACAGGGCGGTATATAACGGTATATTCATTCCATACCATCTGCCGGGCCTGGGCAGTGTATTCCCCCTTGCTTTTCAGCTTCCGGTTGGCTCTTATATCCTCCGCGGTGATCATCTCGGCACGCTCCCTCACTATCTCATAATAGCTTACTGCCTGGTTCTCAAGACAGACAGTATCACCGGCCGGAAAGTTAAAGACCACCACATCATTATTTTTAACATGGCCGAAGCCCTTGAGGCGCTTGTATTTCCAGTGGACAAGGTCTGACCACGATTTGGCTTTGCCGCCCGAAAGGGGCATTGTATGCTGGGTAAAGGGAAATGCCAGGGGGGTGTTGGGCATGCGCGGACCGTAGGCCACCTTGCTGACTGCAAGATGGTCTCCCACCAGCAGTGTCTTCTCCATTGATGGTGTGGGGATGCGGTAGTTCTGGAAGAGGAAGATGTTTATCAGGGTTACGGCTATGACTGCGAAGATGAGGGCATCAAGCCATTCAATTACAGTGCTGTTCTTTCCGTTGCGCTTCTTCCAGAATGCCCAGTTGACCTTCTTTGTGACATATATATCAAAGACGACAGGCAGGCCGAGGAGCAGCAGGTAATTGCCGACCCAGATGACCCACAGTATAAAAAGGATGGCCACAACGCCAAACATGAAGTATTTGTTCCGCAGTAATTCTTTCATCTCACTCAATTTTCGGTGCAAATCTACTATAATAAATTTAAAACGTCTGTCATGGTAAAAACGCCCCTGCGGGTTGAGATGAACTCTGCGGCCATCAGTGCACCCGCAGCAAAGCCCCTGCGGCCCAGCGCCTCGTGCTTAAGTGAGATAATGTCATCATCGGAGCGCCATGTAACTGAATGTATCCCCGGCACGTTTCCTTCCCTCACCGAGGCCACGGGTATCTTTCCTTTCCCCGGCTCCATCATCTCTGCCTTCACCCAACCGTTGTAGCTACCGTGCTGATCAGTGATCTGCCCTGCCAGGCTAATTGCCGTTCCGCTTGGAGTGTCAACCTTGCCTGAATGATGCACCTCCCCTATCTCAGCGCTGTAGCCGGGTCTTTCCATCATAATCCGTGCCAATTCGGAATTAAGCCGGAAAAGAATGTTTACGCCGATGCTGTAGTTTGACGAATGGATGAATGATCCATTCCGTTCAGTGCAATACCGCACCACCTCATCATATGATGCAAGCCATCCGGTGGAACCGGACAGGACAGGCACCCCGTATGAGAGGGCGCGGACGATTGTCGCCGCGGCTGCCGAGGGACCGGTGAACTCTATTGCAACATCGCACAAAGCGGCGGTCTGAGGGTCGAATTTTCCCGAATTTGTTACATCAGTTTTTACAATGATCTCATGTCCGCCTGTAAGGGCCAGCTGTTCAATCTCCCGGCCCATGCGGCCGTAACCCAGCAACGCAATTTTCATCTATTGTGCCTCGAGCTTGACAGAGGAAACCTTCTCCATATCGGATACGTAATACTTTGAACCAATGAGGAACAGTAAGGCACCAAGAAGCAGTGAGAATGGAAGAATGCTCATGGCTGTCTGAATGTTTGTCAGGTCTGATATCCTCCCGAGCACTATGGGAGCCGTGAAAGAACCCAGGAGGTTCTGCACAAGCACTGCTATTGCATATGAGGTAGCCCTCAGGCCGGGGTGAATGACATCCTGTGTTACGGCAGCCGCACCTGAAATGAAGAGCATGATGAAGATACCGAACACAAAGAGGGTGATAAGCTGCGCCGTACCTTTAAATACATAGAATGAGAGGAAGAGCAGTATGGCGGAGATGAATGTCGTTATTGCCGGGAAGAGCATCCTGGCTCTCTTTTCTGTCTTCCTCCAGCGGTCGATGATAACTCCGCCCACAGGAGCGCCAATCAGGGCGAGCATCATTACTGCACCTGCAAGTGTACCGGCTTTCTTCGGATCCATTCCGTTGGTGATCTCGAAGAACTTCGGAAGCCATACTATCATGGCGGTGGTAACAAAGACAATGGCCGTCATCCCGAAATAGGTAAAGATCACGGATGGCTTCTTAAGGAATTCCCTTATCATATCCTTCCGTTCCATCTTGATTTTGACATTTCCCTTGTCTACCCTGGAGAGGTCAACCGTTTTATAGTCCTTGACAAAAAGGAAAAGGATGGCAATTATCAGCCCGGGTATTGCCACGATGCCGAAAGCATGCTTCCATCCCCATGTGCTTGCTATGATGCCGCCCATGGTCACCCCGATGGCAGAACCCAGAGGTATCGAAGCGTTCCACAATCCCATCATCTTTGAACGCTTTTCCATTGGATACATGCCTGATATGAGGGCGCTGCCGCCCGGAGCGTAGCCGGCCTCACCGAAGCCTATCAGGATGCGGGCCATGAAAAGTTGCACATAGTTGCCGGTAAAGGCGCAGAGAAGAGTGGCAAAGCTCCACACAATAGCCATGATCCCGATGGTCTTGGTCCTGCTCCAGCGGTCGATAACCAGCGAGACAGGAAAGGTCAGAAGCCCTATGGTAAGATAGATGACGGAGACCAGCCAGCCCGACTGGAAGTCGTTGATGCCCAAATCATTCTGGATATATGAGAACATGGAATTAACAACCATCCTGTCTGCATAATCAAACATATACAGGAGGAAAAGAAGCATGAAAACATAATTTGAATAACGCTTTGTGAACAGATAACCCGGAGGGATAGTCTTGTTTTTCATGGTTTCAAGTGTTGGAGTTTTTAAACATAGGTATTTGGGCAACTAAAATAATGTCAATTTCTTTATCTTGCATCGGTTTTGACAAATCATTCATGATGAAACAAGGAATATTATCAAGTATGGTACTATTGATTATGGTTGCTGCAGGCTGTTCGACAGCCCAAAAAGCTGACATAATAATTACAGGCGGCAAGGTGTTCACTGCCGATTCTCTCAGGCCTTATGCCGAGGCAATTGCGATTAAGGGCAACCAGATCATTGCCGTGGGCAGTGACAAACAGATCAGCAGGCTTGTTGACGCCGGCATCACGAAGGTGATTAATGCCGCCGGCAGATCTGTCATCCCGGGTTTCAACGACGCCCATGCCCATTTCGGGCCAGTTGACCCTGACTTTATAGAGCTGAGATATGTCACCGATCCGTCAGTCATCACCCGGAAGGTGCAGGAGCAGGTGGCCCGCTCGCAAAAAGGGCAGCTAATATATGGCGGCCACTGGGAGCATGAGATGTTCACTACGCATGAGTGGCCATCCAGGGAGTTGATTGATGGTGTCTCGCCTGAAAATCCTGTTATACTGCGCCGTACCGACGGTCACAGCGCTCTTGTCAACAGTTTAGTCCTGAAGAACTCAGGTATAACGAGTAACACTCCCGATCCGTTCGGGGGTGAGATAATGCGTGATCCGGTCACCGGTGAGCCAACGGGTATTCTCAAGGAGAGTGCTATGGCACTGATCCGGACCGGGGCCACAGAGATAGAGATGACTCCTGCCGAAGAGAGTGAAAAAGAGTGGCGGGGATATATCACCGCATTGAACCAGGCGGCGGAGTATGGAATAACCAGCATCCAGATACCCGGCAGCGCCGACTTCGGGATGTATGATACCATCATGGCTGCAGGGATGCTCACCTGCCGCATAGACATCGGCGGCGAGCTGACTTCAGATCCTGCTGCGCTGGACAAGTACGAAGAGCTAAGACAGAAGTATCCCTCATCAGGCGGGTGGATCAGGTTCGGTTACCTTAAAGACTTCATGGACGGCACCCTAGGGTCAGCTACAGCGATGATGTTTGAGCCGTTCAATGACGAGCCTGACAAGACCGGATTGGCGCAGATGAGCTATGAGGAGCTTGAGAAGAGGGTTCTGGCAGCTGACAGCCGCGGGTTTCAGATTGGCATTCATGCTATAGGACCAAAGGCCAATAACTGGATTTTAAACGCCTATGAAAAGGCTCGCGAAACAAACGGCATACGCGACAGCCGTCACCGCTCGGAACATGCACAGATACTGATTGAAGAGGATATACCACGCTTTGCCGGCCTGGGCGTTATTGCCTCTATGCAGCCAACCCATTGTATAACAGATAAGAGGTTTGCAGAAAAACGTATCGGTACTGACCGCAGCCGGTGGGCCTATGCCTGGAAGAGCCTCGCCAACAGTGGTGCCGTACTGGCATTCGGAACCGATTACTCCGTTGAGCCGCTGAATCCGATGGAGGGCCTCTACGCCTCCGTAACCCGCAAGGACCGTAAGGGTGAAGAGGGCGACGGCTGGTTCCCGATGGAGAAGATAACAATGGAAAAAGCAGTTGAATATTATACTCTCGGCTCTGCATATTCCCAGTTCATGGAAGACCGGAAAGGTATGCTGAGAGAGGGTTATCTGGCAGACATAACCATCCTTTCAGAAGATATATTCAATATCGCTGAAGAGATGATTATGTCAGTAAAAGCTGATTATACAATCGCTGACGGAAAGATCGTCTACGAAAGAAAATAACAGACTAAAGTTTCGTTTTGTCTTCAATAGTTGCACCCGGGGCATTCTTCTTCACAGATGCAATGCCGTTTTCACAGCTGGCAGTTGAGTCATACATCTCGCTCTTGCCAACGACCTGGCCGTTTGTGGCTTTCAGGTTGAAGTGAAACTTCCCATTCTTGGCAACCTTTGACTCAAACCTCTTGACATCAGCGGCATTCTTCATTACTGACTTGACACCGTTCATACATGATGGCTTGGAGGCGTAGCCCTCACTGGCGAGAATAACCTGACCATTGCCGGCAAGAAGGTTGAACTGAAATTCACCGTTTTTTCTTTTCGTGATAACAAATTTTCCCATGTTGCTAAATTTTTAAGGGTTAATTTCGACTTGTCGTTTCCAAATATACAAAAAAACTATAGTAGATTTACCGGACGGGAATTTTATGAGAATTGACATTATAACAGTTTTGCCCGAGCTTTTACGGAGCCCGTTTGATGAGTCGATTATCAAAAGAGCCAGGGCTAAGGGCATTGCCGTTATAAACATCATTAACCTTCGTGATTACTCTACTGACAAACATAAAAATGTAGACGATTATCAGTTCGGGGGCGGTGCCGGCATGGTGATGATGATTGAGCCGGTCTACAACTGCATTATGCATCTCACCTCAGAGCGGGCCTATGACGAGATTATCTACACCTCGCCTGACGGCATCCGCTTTACCCAGCCAGTGGCCAATGAGTTGTCGATGAAGGAGAATCTCATCATCCTTGCGGGTCATTATAAGGGGATAGACCAGCGTATCAGGGATCATCTTATCACTCGTGAGATCTCGGTGGGCGACTATGTATTGACCGGGGGTGAACTTCCGGCAGCGGTGATCACTGATGCCATTGTGAGACTCCTGCCCGGAGCTATCTCTGATGCCGAATCAGCCCTTTCCGACTCTTTTCAGGACAGTCTTCTGGCGCCGCCGGTTTACACCAGGCCATCGAACTTCCGCGGATGGAATGTGCCAGACATCCTTACAGGCGGAAACACGCCGGCGATTGAAAAATGGCGCTTCGAAGAGGCACTCCGCATTACACGGGAGAAACGACCGGATCTGCTGGGGGAAGAATCATGATTCTTTCCTTTCTTTTTGTCGAAAAAGGTTTGTAACATTGCCTCCTGCTGAAAACACTAAAACACAAAAACATAATTGCCATGAAACCTCATGATTACATAGAGAGAGAAGAAAAATTCGGAGCGCACAACTACCACCCGCTGCCCGTGGTGCTTGACAGAGGCCAGGGACCTTTTGTCTGGGATGTGGAGGGAAAGCGGTACTATGATTTCCTGTCGGCATATTCAGCTGTAAACCAGGGCCATTGCCATCCGAAGATCACTGCAGCGCTTGTTGAGCAGGCGCAGAAGCTCACCCTTACCTCAAGGGCTTTTTACAACTCTGTTCTTGGTGAGTATGAGGAGTATGTGACTAAGTATTTCGGCTATGACAAGGTGCTCCCTATGAACACCGGTGCCGAGGCTGACGAGACAGCCATCAAGCTATGCCGCAAGTGGGCATACCTGAAAAAAGGCACCAGGGAGAACCAGGCTAAAATAATTGTCTGTGAAGGCAACTTCCACGGCCGTACCATCACCATCGTCTCAATGTCTACCGACCCTGATGCCCGGAAGGATTACGGTCCATTTACCCCTGGATTCATAACCATTCCATACAATAACCTGCCCGCACTGGAGGCGGCTCTTGCCGATCCGGATGTGGCAGGATTCCTTGTTGAGCCTATACAGGGTGAAGCCGGTGTGTTTGTACCTGACGAAGGTTATATCAAAAAGGCCTATGATCTCTGCAAGAAGAAGAATGTGCTTTTCATTGCCGATGAGGTACAGACAGGCATTGCACGCACCGGGAAACTTCTGGCGTGCGACCATGAGTGTGTCAGACCCGATATTCTCATTCTGGGGAAAGCACTCTCAGGAGGTGTCATGCCGGTATCAGCAGTTCTGGCTGATGATTACATCATGATGACCATCAAGCCCGGAGAGCATGGGTCCACCTTCGGCGGTAACCCGCTGGCAGGCAAAGTGGCGGTAGCAGCTCTTAAAGTTATCAAAGATGAGAAGCTTGCCGAAAATGCCGAAAGGCTCGGAAAGATATTCCGTGAAGAGCTGAGCTCGGTGAAATCGGATATGATTGAACTGGTCAGGGGTAAAGGATTGCTAAACGCCATTGTAATCAGGCCGAAGAACGGCAAGGAGGCATGGGATGTCTGCCTGGCAATGATGGAACTGGGATTGCTGGCCAAACCCACACACGGTCATATAATCAGGTTCGCGCCGCCGCTTGTCATCACCGAGGAGCAGCTGCGTGACGCCATCTCTCTGATAAAGAAGGCCCTGTCGCAGTTCGAATAGACTTAAAGCTATTCCCGGAGAGTATTGCTTTTATCATAATGCTCCGGTTGTGAAAGATTGTTACTTTTGCCGGCACATAAACTGAAATATGAGACTACCCGCCATATTATGTGCTGTTATTGTCCTGAACTCCTGCGCCGGCACCAGGCAGAATGCCGCAATAACACCTGATGAATTGACACAGATCACCGGGAGACTGGCTTCTGAAGAGTTTTCAGGTAGAGGTACCGGAACAGGAGGTGATTCACTTGCTGCCCTTTTTGTCATGGATGAGTTTATAAAGGCCGGGCTCGAGCCCCTCAGCGGCAACGGGTTTCAACCATTCACGGTAAGTGTGGCTGCTGAGAGCGGAACCAATAACAAGCTTTTTGTGGCCGGAAGGGAATACCTGGCAGGCACTGATTTTGTGCCCGTGGCACTCACCTCCAACAGTTCCCTCAATGCCCCTGTCGCCTTCTGCGGGTATGGGTTCATGTCATCAGCCGACTCGCTGCAATGGAATGATTTTAATAATATTGACATCAGCGGCAAATGGGTGATGATGCTAAAGGGCTATCCCGAATCCAATCCCGCTGCAGCCGGCTACAGCGCCCTGAGTTCCGACCGGCTGAAGGTTATGAACGCCAGGGAAAACGGCGCTGCAGGTGTGTTCCTGGTCTCAGGAGAGAAATGGGATCCGGCTGACAATCTTTACCAGCCCTCCCGGGGTGAGTCGCGTGCCGGAATTCCCGTATTGCAGATAAAAAGAGACGTTGCCGATTCAATTCTCCGGTCATCCGGGGTATCAATGCGCGTGCTTGAGGAGAGAGCCTCTGCGATGACTGCTAGTGGCAGCTTCATCACCTCCTCCACCGTTGATGCTGTGGCTGAAGTGATTGCAAAGGAAGCCACCACCGCCAATGTGATTATGAAGCTTGAGGGAACCGGACGCAACGACGAGTATGTAATTGTAGGAGCCCATTATGATCATCTGGGTATGGGAGGCCCGGGCTCTTCAAGCCGCACGCCTGATACCGTTGCCGTTCATTACGGCGCTGATGATAACGCCTCGGGCGTGGCCCTCATGATTGAACTGGCGGAGAGACTGGCCGCTGATAAGGACGGACACGCACGGAATATCATTTTCGTAGCTTTCTCCGGGGAGGAGATGGGTCTGCTGGGCTCCAAGTATTTCGTTGATAATATGGCGATTGACCCCACGGCTGTCAACCTGATGGTCAACCTTGACATGGTTGGAAGGCTTAGGGAGGGAAACGGTCTCCAGGTAGGCGGCGTAGGAACTGCAGCGGGATTGCGTGATACAGTATCATTATTCAATGACACTACCATGCTCAGCCTGAGTTTCACGGCTGAGGGATACGGACCGTCAGACCACTCTTCGTTTTACGGTAAGAATATACCGGTGCTCCTATTCACTACCGGTGCTCATCTCGATTATCATACCCCCTTTGACACACCCGACAAGATCAATTATGAGGGAATGGTAAGGATCGGGGATCTGTTATATGATGTCGTCAGTTCCGCCGCCGGAGAGCCTGCCAGGCTGGCTTTCACCGAGGCAGGGCCCAAAGGACCGACACAGTCTATGAGTCGCCGCCGGGGCGTGACCCTCGGCATCATGCCTGATTTTGCCGGGAATGTCAAGAACGGCCTCAGGGCTGACTTCGTCACCCAGGGCAAGCCGGCTGCACAGGGTGGCATGGTCAAGGGCGATGTCATTGTTGCCATTGAGGATAAGCCTGTCAATAATATTGAGGACTATATGTTCAGGCTTGGCCAGCTCAAACCCGGGCAAAGGGTCACCGTTGAGGTAATGCGTGACGGCAAGCGGGAGTTGCTTCTTATCCAGTTATAACCTTATTCTCCAAGACAGACATGAAAAGTTTTCTCTTCTGGACCATAGCCCTGGCGATTACCGTTGGCGCCGCAATGTATCAGAGAACGACAGGGCCCACCTATCCTGAAAGAGTCACCACGGTGATTGAAGGAACCGAATACCCGGTAAGCCTAAAGCGCAGCCAGACTAATACCCGCCCGGCAATGATAAAACTTGAGCTGCCTGCCGGCATTTCGGGAAAATTATATTACAAAAAGTTCAGGGTTAATGAGGATTGGACTGCGGTTCCGATGGTTCATGACGGTACCAGTCTGGCTGGAGAGCTCCCCTCTCAGCCTGCCGCAGGCAAACTTGAATATTATATTGTTCTGGCATCGCCCTCCGGAGGTGAGACAGTGATAGCCCGTGAGCAGCCGGTAGTCATCAGGTTCAAAGGGAACGTTCCTGCCATTGTGATGATACCTCATATCCTGATAATGTTCTTTGCCATGCTACTCTCCAACCTTGCGGGACTGACGGCGGCGGCAGGCCGTCCTTTGCAGAGGAGATACGGACAGTGGGCCCTGTGGCTGCTTCTTGCCGGGGGAATGATCCTCGGACCGGTGGTTCAGAAATATGCCTTCGGAGATTTATGGACAGGTATTCCGTTCGGCTGGGATCTTACAGACAACAAAACGCTCATCGCTGTCGTGGCCTGGATAGTAGCTGTCATCATGAACCGAAAACACGACCGGCCAGGTTATACTATTGCTGCAGCCATAATCCTGCTGCTCGTTTATTCGATACCACACAGCCTTTTCGGATCGGAGCTTGACTACGCTTCAGGCACCGTAATTCAGGGCTGAAATTTTATTTTATCCTCTTCCAGCTTTTTTTTACCTTGGATGCAGCATTCGCTAGCATCATTCGTCATTGAGTTGAAGAGTTCAAATACGTGGGTGCAGCGTCAAACATACTTAAACCAGATCTTGCTATTAAGATGGAAAATGTTGAAGCAGCATTCAGGAACATACATCAGGACCTGATCGACGGTTGTCGTGAAGGTGACCAGAAGGCGCAGTTCCAGGTGTACAAGCTTTACTACAAGGCAATGTTTAACACAAGCCTGCGTATAGTGAATGACGACATGGAAGCTGAAGATGTGATGCAGGAAGCGTTCCTCTCAGCTTTTGAAAAGATAAACACCTACTCCGGTACCGTCAGCTTCGGCGCATGGCTGAAGCGAATAGTGGTCAACAGATCACTTGACGCCCTGGGAAAGAGGAAAGCGATCTTTGAAGACATTGAAAATCACGTGGGGATCCGCGACGACAGCAGTGATGATGCTGCTTACAGGGAGGAGCTCAATACTAAGGTTGAAGAGGTGAAAGCGGCCATTGAGAGGCTGCCGGAAGGATACCGCGTGATACTCTCTCTCTATCTCATCGAAGGATATGACCACGACGAGATAGCAGAGATGCTCAACATCTCAAGCAGCACCTCACGGTCACAACTGTCGAGGGCAAAGCAGAAGCTGGTGGGTGAAATCAGGAACAAAAAAATTAACGAATAATGAATAGTCTGGAAGAAACAATCAAAAGGGAAAGGGGCGCATTTGACGACAGGGAGCCGTCGGATGGCCACTTCGAGAGATTCAGCTTTAAGCTTGCCACCAGGATGCATGCCGGCAAAGCCAAACGGAGCATTCTGCCGTACCTGCTTAAGGCTGCCGTGGTGACATTGCTGGTGACACTCTCATCGCTCTGGACCTTTGACCACTTTGTCAGGCCCAACCTGAAAAAAACAATGTCGCTCAGCGAAGTTTCACCCGAATACCGCGAAGTGGAAAATTACTATGTGCAGCAGGTGAGCTTCATGCAGAATGAGTTCACATCACTTGATCTGGCAAACCCCGAACAGAAGGAGGCGCTACTGAATGAGATGGCATCAATGGACTCAGTCTATGTGGAGCTTCAGAAGGAGCTCAGGGCCAATCCCAGTGATCAGCGTATCATCGATGCCATGATCAAACATTACCAAACCAAACTTGACGTGATGAACTATATAATTGAACAGCTCAGACAGATAAAAGCAGAAACCGAAAATCCAGTCAGCCATGAAAAAGTCGCTATTTAACAAGCGGGTGACACTGTTCGCAGCATTGCTCTGCGCGGTCGCCCTTACAGCCTCTGCAGAAGAGGTAAAGAAAGAATATCACCGGGAGAAGGTTCCGTCTGAAAACACCACCCTCACTATAAGCAATAAGTTTGGGGCGGTTGTTACAGAGACCTGGGACCGCGATAACATTGTGATTGATGTTACCGTCAAGGTAGAGCATCCCTCAGCCGATAAGGCAAAAAAAATGCTGGAGATGATCACCGTAGAATTCACCGAGGATGGCGGGAACCTCACGGCGGAGACTGTGTTCAGCAATGACTTCTCATCAGTAAGCTGGAAAGGCTCGAACAACAGCTTCAGCATCAACTACACTGTCAGGATGCCTGCCTATATCAACCTCAGCATTGATAACAAGTATGGCAATATGGTGGTGGATGAGGTCTCCGGACTTGCCAGCCTGAATGTCAAATATGGCGATATGACCGTGAACAAGCTCACAAGGGGCAATGTCAAGCCACTCAATACGCTGATTGTTGCTTACGGTAAGGGCACCGTTGAGGAGCTTGGATGGGCAGAGATTAACACCCGTTACTGCGGCATGTTCAGCGTTGTCAGGGCTACGGCCCTGTTGGTTGACAGCAAGTATTCCAAGGTCTCGGTGACCGAAGTCAGCTCACTGGTAGCAGACAGCAAATATGACGGGTACACTGTGGGAGCCGCCAACAACATTGTGGTGCTCGGCGGATATACAGACCTCAACTTCAAGATGGTGAACAAGAAACTGGAGGTGGAGACAAAATACGGCAACCTCAATGTTGACCGGATTCCTGCAGGGTTTGAAAAGGTAACAGTAAAGGCAGGCTACTGTGCGGTTAAGCTGGGCATTGACCCGGAGGCATGCTACAGGCTTGACGCCAACAGCTCATACGGCAGTGTCAAGATCGATGACGCAAAATTCTCGCCTGACAGGCGTATCGTAGGTAACACCTCCACTGAGCTGGCCGGCAAGGTAGGCAAGTGTGCCAACCCAACCTCGGAGGTGACCATAAACGCATCCTACGGATCAGTAAGACTCTTTTAGACGATTTGGATTATATTTTCAATGAACGCGGCGCCCCGGACAGAGCGCCGCGTTTTCTTTTGGATGGGTTCAGGGCCACTGCACCCGGGAGTCAGGACCGCCTGCCACAGGGGTCAGGGCCGTCTGGCTGGTGAGTCTACGGGATCAGCCTGTCAGGCTCATCAGAAAAGATAAAGACGCCTGAGACTCCTGCCGAGGTTTTGTAACCCCGGTACATGCCTTCGGTGTTGAAGGGCATGGAGACGTTTCCCTTGCGGTCAACGGCTACCACGCCGCCCGTGCCTCCAACCCTTACAAGCTTTTCATCAATCACAACCCTCGCAGCCTCATCGAGAGTCAATCCCCTGTATTCCATCAGGGCTGAGATATCATGTGCCACGGTATATCTTATGAAGAACTCGCCATGGCCTGTTGCTGACACCGCACAGGTGGCGTTGTTTGCGTAGGTCCCTGCTCCTATCACCGGGGCATCGCCCACGCGGTTATATCGTTTGTTGGTCATCCCGCCTGTGGATGTGCCTGCTGCCAGGTCGCCGTTCATGTCGAGGACCACGCATCCCACGGTACCGTGCTTGTCGTCCTTCAATGACCGTTGCAGCTCATTGAATCTACTCTCAACGCGAAAATAAGAGGGGTCGACTATCTCCAGGCCCTTCTCCGCGGCGAAATCAGAGGCGCCTTTGCCTGTCAGCATCACATGGGGTGATTTCTCCATGACGGTGCGTGCGGCGGTGATGGGGTTGCGTATGTCGGTCACGCCGGCCACGGCGCCGGCGGCGAGGTCACTGCCGTCCATGATTGAGGCGTCGAGCTCATTGCGGCCTTCATGGGTAAAGACGGCGCCCCTGCCGGCATTGAACAGCGGGGAATCTTCCATGAGCCTGATTGTGCGTTCCACCGCGTCAAGAGCCGAGCCGCCGGAAGCCAGGATGGCTGCGCCGGTATCTATCACCGCCTTCATCACGGCACGGTATTCGGCTTCGATCTCAGGCGTCATCCGCTCACGGGTGATGGTACCGGCGCCGCCGTGGACAACGATGGCCCATTGCGAACCGGCCTTCGGAAGCAGCAGGTCTATCTCCATGATTGCCTTGATGGCACGGTCAGAGAAGAAGTCGCCTGCGGGGAAGAGCGAGAACCGGCCGGCGCCTTCGTAATTATCACTGCCGATGAGCAGCACCTCCTGCTGGTCATTGCGGTTGATGATCTCACTCAGGGTGAATGCAGCCCGGTAACCGTCAGCGCCTGCAATGACAACCATACCCTGCCGCAGAGCCTCGGTTGAAATCCTGTAGTGTCCTTTCAGTATCTCTGCAAGCATCGCTCCCGAGAAGGGCGTGGTGCCGTGGATGCCCATCCCGCGGCCATAGAACACAGTCTGGTAGGTCTCATTATCAAAAGATTCGGGCAGTTCCGTCATTATGCCCCGCTGCTTGCCATTGACGCAGATTTTCATCGTCTCCGAAAAGAGAGGCGTCATGCCCTTATTGATTACATACTTGCAGTCGAGCGACTTCACCGTGACCTTCACCGGGTTGCTGATGTTGCGGGAGGTGACAAGGTCGTTTCCAGCCACAATTTTCGTCTCAACAGGCAACGGCCAGAGGTCCTTTGCCTTCGAGGGCACGATGCGCGCCACAGAGGTGGCAATCAGGAGACGATGGCGGTTTACGGGATAATAGATCTCGCCCCATGAGAAGGTGACGCTCTCACCCCTGTCATTTGTCACTTCAACATAGAGGTCAACGATAGGGGGAAATTCGGCCTCGTTCTTCTTCTTCAGCACAACATTGTCAAGGATATCGTAGAGCGAGTACCCATCGTACCGGTATGCGCCGGTGAAGCCTGCAGCACTGTCGCTGAGAGTGGTCTCCTTGACTGTGATACTGTGCAGCGGGAGCCTGCTGATATCAACCGTAATCTCCTTCTGGACCTCGCCCGTTACAAGTATCTTCCGGGCTCCCTTCAGAGGGTTTGTGGGTGCATCGTCATAGAAGTCATTGGTCTGTGCGCCTGCAGTAGCAATGAAGGCAAGCATAATCAGTGTGAGGGCGGTTTTCTTCATGGTTGTATTGTTCGTTATGCAATTATATGCTTTTCGAGCAAAATAAAAGATGAAAATTATCAGTATGCCGGGTCCACGTATTCAGATGACCAAATCGACCAGGGTTTTGCCTGGTTGACCTTTGTCAGATGTCCAGTTCGACCAGCGTTATTCCTGCTCCGCCTCTCTCTACATGCTCATCGATGGCGCTCTTCACGGCGCCGGTTGACTCGAGGTATTGTCTTATCATCTGCCTGAGGATGCCGTTGCCCTTACCGTGCAGGATACGCAGGTTCCGGTACTGAATCATCATGGCTGTGTCAATAAACTCCTGCACCACCTGCAGTGCCTCTTCGGTACGCATCCCCCTGACATCAATCTCAGAGTGGAACTGGTTGCGCCTTGTATTTTGCGACCAGTCTATCCTGGGCTGCGGTTTGTTTTTAGACAACTCCTTCCGGTAGGTAGTTGCATCCACCGGTTCGGTTTTGGTGATATCGACATTCATCTTCAGGCTCCCGGAGATGATTTGCAGTTTCTTTCCACGTATCTCCGTCACCTCTCCCAGGGTATCGGTGCCGGTGATCCTTACAAAGTCACCCGGTGCCAGCTTCCCTGTTTTTTTCTTCACCGCAGGTTCCGGCTCCTTCTTCTTCGCAATGCGTTTTACTATGCTGGCGGCGGGAGTGTCAAGCCTTGGAGCAGCTGCCATGGTAACCTCCTGATGCTTCTCCTCTTTTGCCAGCTGTTCGCGGAAGGAGTCGAGCTCTTCGCGCACCTCCTTTGTTGCCTCCTTCCCGGCCTGTGCCTCACGGATAGTGCGGATGGTGTTTTCGATCATCCTGTTGGTGTCACGCAGCAGCTCTTCCGCCTTGTTCTTCGCCTGGCCTATGATCTCCTTTTTCTGTGTCTTAATATCGCCTATCTGTGCCTCGTATGATGCAATCAGCTCCTCAAGCCGCTTCTCATGACGGTGCACGGCCTCGCGTTTCTTCTCCCAGTAACGTTTATCGCGTGCAATCTCACGGAGATTGCGGTCAAAGTCGACATTCCCCTCGCCTGCCCTGGCTGCTGCATCGGTTAATATCTCATTTGGCAGTCCTATCTTCTTTGCTATCTCAAAGGCGAAAGAACTTCCCGGTTTGCCCTGATCAAGCCTGAACAGTGGTTGCATCAGCTGATTGTCGAATGCCATGGCGCCGTTGACTATCCCCTCCTGTGATGTGGCGAAGTGCTTCAGGTTGGTATAGTGTGTGGTGATTACTCCGTATGCGGCGCGGCGGTTCAGCTCCGCCAGGATGGCTTCCGCGATGGCGCCGCCGATGACAGGCTCGGTTCCGGTCCCGAACTCATCTATCATCACCAGCGAGTGGCCGTCGGCATGCCTGAGCATCTGCTTCATATTAATGAGATGGGAACTGTAGGTGCTCAGGTCATTCTCAATGCTCTGCTCGTCGCCTATGTCTATGAAGAACTTGCCGAAGATGCCGGTCTCGGTGCCCTCGTCAACCGGGATGGTCATCCCGCACTGCAGCATATACTGCACCAGGGCTACTGTCTTGAGGCATACTGACTTACCCCCGGCGTTGGGTCCCGAGATGACAAGGATGCGGTCTTTGCTGTCGATTGTAATTGTCAGGGGCACCACCTGCCTGCCTGTTGTCCGGGCAAACGAGAGTGTCAGCAACGGGTGGCGTGCGTTGATCCACCGTATATGCGGGGCGTCGGATACAGGCGGCCTGATGCTGTGCAGCCTGAGACCGAAGAGAGCCTTGGCCCTGATGAAGTCAATCTCTGCAAGAAAATCGAAGTTCGTCTCCAGGTCGTCAATATATGGCCTGATGGTGTCAGCCAGGGCGGTCAGAATCTTCACTATCTCGCGCTTCTCCTGGTGCTCAAGCTCGGTGATCTCATTGTTCAGCTCCACCACCTCGGCCGGTTCGATGAAGACGGTCTTGCCGGTGGCCGACTCATCATGCACCAAGCCCTTTATGCCGCGCTTGTTGGAGGCGCTGACAGGTATCACACCGCGACCGTTGCGCACAGCCACCGTGATGTCGCGATCCACGATACCGTCGGCCTGTGCCTGGCGCAGTACGGAGTGCAGTTTTCTCACCGCCGCGAGGCTCTTTGATGCAAGGTCAGCCCGTATCGACTTCAGTGCCGGGGAGGCGCTGTCACGGACCTTTCCCTCCTTGTCTATGATACGGTCAATAGCCTCTGTGACAAAAGGATAATAGACCACGGCGCCGGCCATTACTGAAAGCAGCGGGTACCTTCCGTCTTTCCTGTTCTTGAAGAATCCGATGATTCGCCTGATTGTGTCAAGTGAGCCACGCAGGGCGACAACCTCTTCCAGCTCGGGGAAGGTGCCCTCCACACGCAGCTTCTCCAGCATGACGAAGGGGTCATTGTAATTGTCTGAGGGGAACTGTTCGCCGTAGGAAAGGATTTGCTGAAACTCCTCAGTCAGTGCCAGCCGCTGCCTGACCTCACCGGCTGAGAAGGAGGACTTCATGGCATCCATCCTGCGCACGCCGGCAGGACTGAGGCACCCGGAGTTCAGATGCTCTCTTATGCGGTCAAATCCTATTTTGAGTTCGTATGTGTCGGGATAGATCATTTAATGCTCGTCTCAGCGCAAAAGTAAAGTTAATTAATGTTAATGCATCACAGGTGTAAATTTTATGACCCTATATTTATTCCTCTAAAAAACAAAAATCAGATGAAAAACCCATTTTTTGCTGTAAGGAGAGCTCTGGTCACCGCTCTCCTGTTAGCCTTGATAATGCCGGTCTCCTCGCAGGAGGTATCCGTGGACCTGGAAATGGTTTACAAGATCAGGCAGGAGGGCCAGCGCAACTCAGATATTGAGACACTTTCCTATATCATGACTGATCTTGCCGGTCCGCGTCTCACAGGGTCACCCGGACTTGACCGCGCAAATGAGATCGCCAGGGCCAAGCTTGCGGAATACGGCCTCTCCAACGTCCGTGTTGAGACGGTCAGTGAGTTCAGCCGCGGCGGATGGGACTACACCAGGGCCTATGCCGCCATGACCGCTCCCTATTACAATAACTTCTCAGTCACCCCGGTGGCCTGGACCTCGGGCACTGACGGACTGATAAAGGGCGAGGTCATCCTTGTAGATATAAAGAAGGTCGAAGAGATAGAACAATATCGCGGGAAGCTTAAGGGAAAGATTATCATGGCGCCCTCTTCGTCGCAGTACGAAGTGAACTGGGAGCCTCTGGCCAAAAGGTACACGGAGGAGGAGCTTGAGAATATCTCAATGGTTCAGGCAGGCGGGACTCCTTCAAGAAGGATGATGGGTGACTACATGGCAATGCGCGAGCTGCGAAACAAGATCAATGAGTTTCTGCGCACCGAGGATGTGGCAATGATCATCAACCAGGGAAGCGCCTTCAACATACCGCGGTCGTCCGGCGCATCATATGACGGCAAAGGCGTGCAGCCTGTCACTGAGATAAACATTCCGCAGGAGGCCTATGGCCGTATGGAGCGCCTGCTGAAGCACGGCGAGAAGGTGGAGGTAGAGGCTGAGATAAAGGCTGAATTCGCTCCCGGAAAGAAGGTTTATAATGTCATTGCTGAGATACCTGGCACCGATCCCAAACTTAAGGATCAGGTTGTGTTGCTTGGGGCGCACATCGACTCATGGCACGGCGGTACAGGCGCAGCGGACAACGCTTCAGGATGTATTGTGATGATGGAAGCCATAAGGATCATCAAGGCGCTGGATGCCAAACCGAGACGAACGATACGGGTTGCGCTCTGGGGCGGCGAAGAACAGGGGCTCTTCGGGTCAAGTGGTTATGTGTCAACCTACCTGTTTGACAGGGAAAAGGAGGAGAAGAAACCCGGGTTTGACAAATTCTCAGTCTATTTCAACATGGACAATGGTACGGGTCGTTACCGCGGGATATACCTGCAGGAGAATAACCTCGTGCGTCCGCTCTTCGAAGAATGGATGGAACCGATGAGAGACATGGGGTTTACCACCATTGCCATTCGGAATACCGGCGGAACCGATCACCAGAGCTTTGACCGCGTGGGCCTCCCGGGTTTTCAGTTCATCCAGGATGAGATCGAATACGATCGGGGCTACCACACGCTGGCCGACACATGGGAACGACTGCTCCTGCCCGATTTGAGGCACAACGCGATAATTACTGCCTGGCTGGCATGGAATGCCGCCATGAGTGACAGCCTGGTTCCCCGCAAGCCTGAGATGGCAGCGAGGCAGCAGGGATCACCATTCGGGTTCTGACCCTGATTGAAAGTTTATGACACTTTCTGTAAGTTTCCGGTTATAATAGCAGAGTCCCGCAAAATTGCGGGACTCTCTTTTTTTCACCTGCGGTGCCGTCAGACACCTCAGGACTGTTCTCCCCAGGGCAACGGTCTTCAGTCGCTCAAACCTGCCTGAAGCTCCGCCGTGACCGGCTGTCATGTTGACGTCCATAATAAGGATGTTGTCATCTGTCTTCTTGTCGCGCAGTTTGGCGACCCACTTGGCCGGCTCCCAGTACTGTACCTGTGAATCCCAGAATCCTGTGGTAACAAGCATGTTCGGATACTCCTGCTCCTTCACCTGGTCATAGGGTGAGTAAGAGAGCATATAGTCATAATATTCCTGCTTGCGCGGATCGCCCCACTCATCCCATTCAAAGGTTGTGAGAGGTATGGTGGCATCAAGCATTGTGCTCACGACGTCAACGAACGGGACCTGTGCGATAATACCGTTGTAGAGTTGCGGTTCCATATTCACTATTGCTCCCATCAGGAGTCCGCCTGCACTGCCGCCCTGGGCATAGAGGTGTTCAGCAGAGGTGTATTTTTCATTTATAAGGAACCGTGCACAGTCGTTGAAGTCGGTGAAGGTGTTGATCTTCTTCAGCAGCTTGCCGTCTTCGTACCACTGTCGTCCCATCTCGCTGCCTCCCCTGATGTGGGCAAGAGCATAAACGAAACCGCGGTCAAGAAGGCTGATAATGGACGAGCGGAATGAGGGGTTGGTTGAGCTGCCGTATGAGCCGTATGAATAAAGCAGCATCGGGGCAGTGCCATCCTGAACAAATCCCTTGCGGTAGACAAGTGAAACTGGCACCATTGTACCGTCCCCTGCGGTGGCCCAGAGGCGTTTTGCCTCGTAATTGTTCTTATCGAATCCGCCGAGGACGCTATCCTGTTTCAGTAAGGTCTTCGATTTGGCTGCCATGTCGTAATCATAGACCGAGTTCGGGGTTGTCAGTGAAGAATAGCTGTACCTGAGAAGGGTTGTGGCGGCGTTTGGATTGACACTTATACCGGCAGTATAGGTCTCTTCCCCGAAATCGAGAAAATGCTCAGATCCGTCAGTAAGTGATATAATGCGAAGGTTTGTGAGTCCCTTTATCCTTTCATCGGCTACGAGGTAGTTGTCAAAGATCTCAAAGTTCTCAAGCAGCACGTCTGTCCGGTGAGGTATGACCTCTGTCCAGTTTCCCATGCCAATCTTGTTGTCAGCGCATTTCATGAGCTTGAAGTTCTTCGCTCCGTCAGCATTTGTCAGGATATAGAACTGCCCGTTAAGATGTTCAACCGAGTAAAGACGGTCAATTGTGCGAGGTTCGAAGAGAGTCACATTACCGTCAGGTTTGTCTGCCTCGATGAGGCGAACCTCTGTTGTAAGAGTCTGGCTTGAGGTGATAGTAATATATTTTTTGCTCTTTGTCTTGCCCAGGTAGACTGAAAATGTCTCATCGGTCTCATCGAACACAACCTTATCCTCGGAGACGGGGGTACCCAGAACATGCTTCATGATGGTGGCTTCCCTCAGGGTCTCGGGATCCTTCTTCACATAGAAGAGGGTCTTGCTGTCGGCTGCCCATACTCCCTGGCTGGAGGTGTTGGTTATCTCGTCAGGAAGCAGCTGGCCTGTATTCAGGTCTTTGACAAAAATGGTGTACTGCCTGCGGCTGACATAGTCAACGCCGTAGGCCAGTAAATTATTATCGGGGGAAACGGAGCCACCTCCGACGCTTGTGAAATCGTGTCCTTCAGCCAGAAGGTTGACGTCGAGCATCACCTCTGCAGTTTCCGTACCTTCCTTTCTCCGGTAGATGGCAGGGTACTCCTTGCCTTCAAAGTATTTCGTGTGATAATAATAACCGTTATCGAGGTAAGGTACAGTCTCATCATCTTCCTTGATGCGGCCTTTGATCTCTTCAAAAAGTTGCGTCTGGAACGCTTCGGTATGTTTCATCAAGGCGTCAGCGTAGTCATTCTCGGCATTGAGGTAGGCAAGGACCTTAACCGTCTGTGAATCAGGCGTTTCAGCGTTCTTCTGTTCATCACTGAGGCGAATCCAGAAGTAATCGTCGACACGTTCGTTGCCGTTATTTTCAACAACGTAAGGGATTTTCTCAGCCACAGGGGGCTGGGGTTTTTTGTCGCACGATGCCGCAAAAAGCAGCATGGTGGCGGCGGAGAGAAGTAAGAGCGTTCTTTTCATGAATAGTTTATTTGTTGTTAATGTTTTGTCATATTATAAAGGTCTGAAGGATTTGCGATTTGCGATTTGCGATTTGCGAATGTCGGATTTTGAATTAATCGAAAAACGAAAATCTGAAATCGAAAATTTTTCATTCCTTTTTGCCTAATTTCTTCAGCGTAAGTTGAATCCGTTTACGTGCCAGGTCAACGCTAAGCACCCGTACAATGAGCTGTTGGTGGAGCTTGACAACCTTTGACGGGTCATCAACGTAGCGATCGGCCATCTGCGAGACATGTACCAGGCCGTCCTGCTTGACGCCGATATCTACAAACGCTCCAAACTTTGTTATGTTCGTCACTATTCCCGGCACCTCCATCCCCTCCTTCACATCCTCGAGAGTATGTATATCCGCGAAGCTGAACTCCTGTATTGATGACCGCGGGTCGCGGCCCGGTCTGGCCAGCTCGAGTATGATATCCTTCAGTGTAGGAATGCCCGCTTCGGGAGTAACGTATCTCTCAATGTTTATAGCCTTGCGTCTTGAATCATCGCTTATCAGTTCAGCCACCGTACAGCCGGCATCCTTAGCCATCCTCTCAACTATGTGATAGCTCTCAGGGTGCACTGCTGAGGCATCCAGCGGGTTAGCGGCGTTTCGTATCCTTAGGAACCCGGCAGCCTGTTCATAGGCTTTGTCGCCCATTCTCTTGACCTTCATCAATCCGGTACGCGACCTGAAGGGGCCTTTCTCCGTACGGTGATCGACTATGTTCTGTGCCAGCTTCGGGCCCAGTCCCGATACGTATGTCAGCAGGTGTGGACTGGCGGTGTTCACCTCCACTCCCACCGCGTTGACGCATGACATCACCACCTCGTCGAGGCTGGTCTGGAGCCTGGTCTGGTCGACGTCGTGCTGGTATTGTCCCACCCCTATGGATTTGGGGTCTATCTTCACCAGTTCGGCCAGGGGATCCATGAGGCGGCGGCCGATTGATACCGCGCCGCGGACAGTCACGTCTTCATCGGGGAACTCATCCCGGGCTGTCTTCGATGCTGAATATATTGATGCACCTGCTTCGCTCACCACATATATCTTAATGGCCGGTTCCGGTGGCAGGTATTGTCTTACAAACTCCTCTGTCTCGCGGCTGGCTGTGCCGTTGCCGATAGCAATAGCCTCAATGTTGAACCGGTCAATCAGGGAGAGCAATTTGCTCACGCTTCGGGCGGTCTCATTCTGTGGGGGATGGGGGAATATCACGTCATGATGGAGTAACGCCCCCTGCCTGTCGAGGCAGACCACCTTGCATCCTGTACGGAAGCCAGGGTCAAGGGCCAGTACGCTCTTCTCACCCAGGGGGGCGGAGAGCAGCAACTGGCGGAGATTGTCGGCGAAGACGCGTATGGCCTCCTCGTCGGCCTTCTCCTTGGATGTTTTTCTGAACTCAGTCTCCATTGACGGTGCGAGCAGCCGGCTCCAGCTGTCACCCACAGCCGTCCTGACCTGGCGGGCCGCGGCATTATTAGACTTTATAAACTGTTTCTCAATACTCTCAACGGCATCAGCCTCTGACGGCATGATTGTAAGCCTGAGGTAGCCTTCCTCCTCGCCGCGGCGCATCGCCAGCAGCCTGTGTGAAGGACAGCGGCGCAGCGGTTCCGACCATTCGAAGTAGTCGCTGAACTTGCTTCCCTCCTCCTCCTTGCCCTTTACAGCTTTTGAGGTAATTACGGCGTCACGATCATAGAGGCGTCTCAGTGAAGCACGCACAAGCTCGTTCTCACTGACAAGCTCTGCGATGATATCGCGTGCGCCTGCCAGGGCGGCCTCAGCAGTCGCCACCTCATCCCCGGTGTATCTGCAGGCCTCGGTTTCCGGGTCTCCCTGCTTCTGTTCAAGCAGCCACAGGGCCAGCGGCTCCAATCCCTTCTCACGTGCCATGGAGGCTCGTGTCTTTCTCTTCGGTCTGAAGGGAAGATAGATATCCTCAAGTACTGTAATTGTAAGAGCTGCGTTGATCCTGGACAGGAGTTCAGGGGTCATCTTCTCCTGCTCCTCTATTGACTTGATGACAGCCTCTCTCCTCTTGTCGAGCTCCCTTAGCCTCTCATACTCATCGCGTATCTCAGCAAGCTGCACCTCGTTAAGGCTGCCTGTGATCTCCTTGCGGTAACGGCTGATAAAGGGAATTGTAGCTCCGTCATCAAGCAGGCGCAGAGTATTCTCCACCTGCCAGTCGTGCAGCTGAAGCTTCCGTGCAATTATATTTATATGTGCTGCAGGATCCATAAATGCTACTCAACGTAAAGTACCAGACCCTTAAGATATTCGCTCTCAGGATGATAGATATTCACTGGGTGATCTGGCGGTTGACCCGTCTGGTGAAGGATCCTTACATTGCGTCCGGTGTTGGCTGCAGCAACGAAGACTGAGCGCCGGAAGTCGTCGCGACTGACCACCTGTGAGCATGAGAATGTGAAGAGTATGCCTCCCGGTTTTATCTTCTGTATTGCGATTGCATTCAGCCTCCTGTATCCCTGAAGGGCTTTGTCGAGGGCTGACTGGTGCTTTGCAAAGGCCGGGGGATCAAGGACTATCAGGTCATAGTCGTTCTTCATCTCAGCCATGAAGCTGAACGCATCGGTGGGGAATGCCTTGTGGCGCGGGTCACTGCCGAAGTTCATGCTTACGTTCTCATTGGCCATTGCGGTGGCTGATGCCGAGCTGTCTACTGTATGTACCAGGGCGGCGTTGCTCATGGCGTAAACGGAGAAGCCTCCTGTATATCCGAACATATTGAGGACATTTCGTCCCTGGCTGTATTGCCTCAGCAGGCTGCGGCTGTCGCGCTGGTCAATAAAGAACCCCGTCTTCTGCCCCTTCTCCCAATCGACCCTGAATTTGTATCCGTTCTCCTTCACAATGGCGCTGCTACCGGCGTCACCGCCGGTAAGGAATCCGTTCACCGGTCCGAGTTTTGCCATGAACGGTACGGTACCCTCGCTCTTGTTGTAGACTGATGTAACTATGCCTCCGGTTATCTCAGGCAGCAGTCCTGCGATCATCTCACGGATATGCCAGAACCCGGCTGTATGTGCCTGCATGACGGCCACGCTCCCATAGATGTCAACAATCAGTCCGGGCAGGCCGTCACCCTCGCCGTGGACCAGCCTCCACACATCGGTGTCACTGCTGCCGGCAATGCCGGTATTTACCCTGTACTGCATTGCGTCGGCGAGTCGTTTTCTGAAGAATTCGCGGTCAGGATCACATTTGGTGAATGAGAAGATGCGCACAGCTATGGAGCCCGGCGACCAGTGACCCGTTGCCAGGTATGTATCGTCCGAGGCATAAACCTCAACCACGTCACCCTCGGCCGGTGAACCTTTCCTGGAGGCGATAGCGCCGGAGAAGATCCAGGGATGGAATCGTCTGACCGACTGGTCTTTCCCTATCTTGAGGGTAATACGTGCAGATGTCACTTTATGAATGAGGTTTACTTTCTTTTCCGTTGAGAGCATGGTAGATGCGTCTGCATACCCAGGCGTCTGTGGCAGCGTACAGCTGTTGCGGCTCCGTCAGTACGGGCGCATCCCAATTGGATACCTGCTGTGATTTGGATATTGAATAGCCAAGAATTATGGCTGAGAGTTTTTTCAGTCCCAACTGTTTGATGCCGTGGGCAGCAACCACGGTCTGGAGGTCTACAAACCCCGCCGGCTCAAAAGGTGCAAGCAGTCGGAGAGCCTTCACATCGTCATGGATTGCCACGCCCGTTTTTATAATATTTTCATCGGCCAGCAGGATTGTAAGTTCCGGTGGCAAGCCAATCATGTTAAGTCTGAAGAGCCAGGCACGGCTGTCGTCAGCCAGCTGGAGAAGTGAGACCTTATGCCTTTGTCCCTTTCTGAATGAGGGCCTGGTTTCGGTATCAAAGCCAAGGAGGCGTGGTCTGCCCATATCATTTATTGCATGACGGAACTTCTGCATGTCATCGACAAGGGTCACCTTCCCTTCAAACTGCAGGAGAGGCAGTTTTCTCAGTTCATCATCAGTGACACTCTCATTATAATGTCTCGTCATTGCCCGGTTGTTCATTTTGCCCCTTCTCCTCTGCCTCTGAATAGAGCACCGTATGGATGGCAGAGAGGAGATTAATAAGTTTCTTTCCCCAGAACTCCTCAAAATTCATCAGTACCTCCCACACAACGTCATTCATAACCTCTTCATTACCGCTTTTATAACCTGAAATAAAGTCTTTCAGGTTTTGGTATATATCTGTCATGCTTTCTGCAATGCTTCCGGTGTAGAGCCCGTCAGACGGGTCACCTGCAGCCAGTATGACCGGGAAGGGGTCATTGTTTCCCATTTTGGAAAGGAGGTTGTCATGCATTCTTGTCCAATCAAATTCCGTTACTGTCTTTTCACTCCCCTCCTCAAGCAAAGGCTCAAGCATGGGGAGCAGTGAGGCCCTGAGATAGATAAACGGAAGAAGCCGCTGCATGACTTTAAGTATCTCAATTCCATTAATATCCTTTGTTCCCTCCAGGTATTTGCAAAATTCGTTTGCCGAGGCGGCGAACTCAACCACCTGGCGTGAGTATATTATTTTTTCTTCTTTTTCCATTCGTTATAATTAATCGACAAAAGTATTCATTTCAGGATTAATAATGGCTCTGTGTTGATAAAAGGAGTCCCTTAAGGTTTCCAGGAGAGTTTGCGGTCATCAGTGTAGAGGAGTTTCTCATGGTCAAGGAGCCAGCGTATGACCCTGGCGCTCTTCTCCGGTGCATACTCCATGGCTGAGGCAAGCTCTTCGGGTCTCATGGGGTTTTCACCAAGAAGCTCCTTAATCTTGTCAATGACAATATCGAACTCATATTTGCTCAGATCCAGCTCATTTCTTTCCTGGCAGGTGTCACACAATCCGCACCTACCGTTTTCTTCGCCGAAATAGCCTGTAAGGAATGCCGACCTGCATCTCGTTTTGTTATCGGCATACTCGGTAATCATGGCTACTCTTTCGATGTAATTATCCTTTACCTTGAGATACAGCTCTGGGGATATGACCAGGTGGCTTCTGTCCAGTCTCTCTTCCGTGAATATGACCAGCGGGCTTTTCTTCCCCGGGATGAAGTGAATTATTCCCTGTGAGGTCAATCTCAGGAGGTATTGATAGATAGCCTCACGTGTCATGCCTGACCTGGCGGCAAGGGTCTCTTCGTTTACAGGGACAAATTCCGAGAACATGCCGCTGTAGGTTCTCAGAAGGAGCTTTATGAAGCGGTCGTACTCCTCGTTAGCCACCTGGAACTTGTAGAGGTCATCGCGACTGACAACGAAATGGACCCTGGAGGGGTTATTAATCTCGTCGGTGAATTCGAGGTAACCCTCTTTCTGGAGGAAGTTGAGGCTGTTATATGTTTCTGTAACGGAGAACCTGAAGGCGGTAACAAACTTCCACAGGTCGAAATCGTGGACGCTGTTCTTCCCTGAGCCCACCGGCAGCTGGTAGAAGTTGCCTATTGCTTCATAGACATCCTTGATCTTTTCCACCGGTGGAAATTTGATCTTAACCGAGTCTGCCAGTTTCCTCTTTTCGTCCTGTGACCAGAGGAGCACGGCGAACGAAGGCTGTCCGTCGCGCCCCGCCCTGCCCGATTCCTGGTAATAGGCTTCGATGGAGTCAGGACAGTCCCAGTGTATGACGAAGCGCACATCGGCCTTATCTATGCCCATGCCGAAGGCGTTAGTGGCGACGATGACGCGCACCTCGCCGCTGCTCCATGCATTCTGTTTCCTGTCACGCATCTCCTGTGGCAGCCCGGCATGATAAAAATCGGCACGGATATCGTTTGCCACAAGCATCTCAGCCACCTCCTTCGATCTCTTCCTGCTGTTGACGTATATAATACCGCTGCCCTGTTCCTTCTTCAGGCTGCGCAGGACATAGGCACTTTTGTCTTCCACCTCTCTCACCACATAAGTGATATTGGTTCTTCTGAAGCTGGTCTGAAATATCCCGGGGTTCTTCAGTCTGAGCCTTGAGACAATGTCTTTCACCACCTGAGGGGTGGCTGTTGCGGTCAGGGCGAGGAACGGCACCTTATCGCCCAGGATGTCACGTATCTCCGCTATACGCAGGTATGAAGGCCTGAAATCGTATCCCCACTGGGAAATGCAGTGTGCCTCATCAACAGCCACGAGGGTGAAGTTAAATCGTGGCAGGCGTGCCCTGAAGAGAGGTGTATGCAGCCGTTCCGGGCTCACATACAGCAGATGGTAATCGCCGTAGAGGCAGTTGTCAAGTGAGATCTCGACCTCTTCGCGAGTCATCCCGCTGTGAATGGCCATAGCCTTGATATTCATTGACTTCAGGCGAGCAACCTGGTCCTTCATCAGGGCTATCAGCGGGGTGATCACGAGGCAGAGGCCCCCGCCGGCAACAGGCGGCACCTGGTAGGTAATGGATTTGCCTCCCCCTGTTGGCAGCAGGCCAATGGCATCATTACCTGATACCACCGCGTTGATGATCTCCTCCTGGAGTGGCCTGAAAGAGGTAAAGCCCCAGTAGCGCGCGAGCGTCTCCCTGTATATGTCCGGTAACATTGTCATGCAGCCTGATTAATACAAATTTAATAACTCAATCTCATTTTTAACCTTTTATTGACATTTAAGATATGCCGGTGCATGTCATTTTTTTGTAATTTTCGCCCCAAATAAACCTTGCCCGATGTCATTCTCTGAAGATAAACTGCTTTTCGAAGGACTGACCTTCGATGATGTGCTGCTTCTTCCGGCCTATTCGGAAGTTCTGCCACGCGATGTTGATCTGAGATCGAAGTTCACCCGGAACATCGTTATCAACACCCCTATTGTCTCGGCTGCGATGGATACCGTTACCGATGCCGAGCTTGCAATAGCCATTGCCCGTGAGGGAGGCATAGGCGTGATTCACAAGAACATGTCTATAGGGCAGCAGGCAGCCCAGGTCAGGAAGGTCAAGCGTGCGGAGAGCGTAATGATCTTTGACCCTGTGACCATTAATGACAACGCCACGGTGGCTGACGCGCTGGCGCTAATGAAGGAGTTCAAGATAGGCGGCATACCCGTTGTCAATGACGACGGTGCACTGGTGGGCATTGTGACGAACAGGGATCTGCGTTTTGAGACTGACTATTCACGTAGGATCAGCGAGATCATGACGCCACAGTCGAAGCTTATCACTCTGAGTCATCAGACCGATCTGGCAGCAGCGGCAGAGATACTTCAGATACACAAGATCGAGAAACTTCCCATTGTTGATGATAAGGGAAGGTTGAAGGGACTGGTTACGTATAAGGACATCACCAAGGCAAAGGACAGGCCCAACGCCTGCAAGGATGAGAAGGGACGGCTGCGGGTTGCCGCCGCCGTGGGAATAGCTCCCAACACCCTCTCAAGGGTTGAAGCCCTGGTTGGCGCTGGTGTTGACGCCATTGCCATAGACACGGCTCACGGCCATACTAAAAGTGTTGTAGAGATACTCAGGGAGATAAAGAAGATATTTCCCGGGACGGAGATCGTAGTGGGTAACATAGGCACTGCCGAAGCTGCAAAGATGCTTGTTGATGAAGGAGCCGACGCGGTTAAGGTGGGGATAGGACCCGGTTCAATTTGCACCACCAGGGTTGTCGCCGGTGTGGGTGTACCCCAGCTCTCTGCCATTTATAATGTTGCGATGGCAGTTGAAGGAAGTGGGGTGCCCGTCATTGCTGACGGAGGCATCCGTTACTCAGGAGATATTGTAAAGGCAATCGCGGCAGGAGCAGACTGTGTCATGGCAGGATCGCTCTTTGCCGGTGTGGAGGAGTCGCCCGGTGAAACAATAATCTACAACGGCAGGAAGTTCAAGACTTACCGTGGCATGGGTTCTGTTGAGGCAATGCAGATGGGATCAAAGGACAGGTACTTCCAGGATATGGAAGATGACATACACAAGCTTGTACCCGAAGGTATTACGGCGCGCGTCCCCTATAAGGGCACACTGAACGAGGTCATCTACCAGTTCCTTGGCGGTCTGCGTTCAGGCATGGGTTACTGCGGTGCGCGTGACATACCGGCACTGAAGAGAGAAGGCAAATTTGTCAGGGTGACCAGTGCAGGGGTCATTGAGAGCCATCCGCATGATGTGACCATCACCCGCGAGGCGCCCAACTATAGCCGTAAGATAAACGAATATTGATAATGCTGAGATTTATCATTCCTTTGGTTTTCATTTTTTCAGTCTCATGCAGCACCACCGTACAAGAGCCTGACCGAACGGCTGTGGCCAGTGCCGGGGAGAGAGTGTTATTCCTTGACCAGATACCTGCAGGGCTGGTGATTGAAGGAATGAGTGAAGCAGACAGTATTTCGGCCGTTCAGAGCTTCATCAGGCAATGGTCACGCAAGGAGCTTCTCGCCATAAGGGCCGAGGAGAACCTCACCCCCGAATACAAGGCCGAGGTGAACAGGCAGCTTGACGAGATGAGAAACAACCTCCTTATCTACCAGTATCAGCAGCAGATGATCATCCAGAAGCTTGACACGGCGGTAACTGACAATGAATTGCAGGATTACTATGTTGGCAATCTGAGCACCTTTACCCTCACCTCAAACCTTGTCAGGGCTCTTTTTATCAAAGCACCGGCATCCATGCCTGAGATAGACAGGATCAAGAGACTCTACAGGTCAACTGTGCCTGATGAAATTAATGCCCTGGAGGAGCTCAGCTTAAAGTTCGGACTGAGATATGATGACTATAACGACGAATGGATACCCTTCACGCAGCTGCTGCTGGAGGTCCCGCTTGAGTCTGACAACCAGGAGCAATGGCTGGCAAGGAACAGTGCGGTGGAATTGAAGGATGACCAGTTCGTCTATTTCGTGGCTATCAGGGAGTACAAGCTCCGGAACAGTATTGCACCGTTTGACTACATAAGGGGGCAGGTGAAGACGATCATTTTGAATAACCGCAGGAATGACTTCCTGCAGAAACTTGAAGACGGTATTTACAACGAGGCACTCAGGGACAACACCCTGAAGGTCTATTAGATGAGGAAGAAAATAATGAAAGAGAGACTTATTGTTATATCTGCAATTGTGATGCTTGCCGGTTACACCGCTACCTCGCAGCAGGTTGTTGAATCGATTGTTGCCGTGGTGGGTAATGAGGTTGTCTACCTCTCCGAGATAGAGGGTCAGGTTGTTCAGCTGAAGGCTGAGAGGGACCCGACGCCTGTTGAAGAGCTCCGTTGTCGTGTCTTTGAAGACCAGCTGATACAGAAGCTCTTCCTTGACCAGGCACGGATTGACTCCATAGAGGTGTCGCCCGAGAGTGTTGAGTCAGACCTCAACAGCAGGCTGACGGAATATATCAGGCGTGCCGGCTCTGAGCAGGCTCTTGAGACATACTTTAACAAGAGCATGGCCGAGATAAAGAAAGACCTTCGTGAGATGCTTACCAACCAGTACATAGTGCAGGAGACACAGGGGACTATCGCACAGAATATTACGGTTACTCCGGACGAGATAATAAAATACTACAACAGCATCCCGAAAGACTCCCTCCCACTGGTGCCCAGGAAGGTACAACTCAGCATCATCACCGTTGAGCCGCCTGACATGGAAGCCAGTAAGGCAGAAGTGCGTCAGAGGCTGCTCGACCTGCGCAGCAGGATCATCAACGGCGAGAGTTTCAAGACTCTGGCAATACTTTACTCTGAGGATCCTGGCTCAGCCCCCAAGGGTGGTGAGACCGGCTTTACCACCAGGGGCGAACTGGCTAAACCCTATGCCGAAGCAGCGTGGGCGCTGAAGAAGGATGTGGTTTCGAAGATCGTTGAGACCGAGTTCGGGTTTCACATCATCCAGCTTATCGACAGGAAAGGCGATATGGTTAACTCACGGCATATCCTAATGAGGCCGAAGCTCTCCTCCGAGCAGACCGAATGGGCCATACTGAAACTTGACAGCATTGGCGCACTGGTGCGCACTGACAGCCTTACTTTCCAGCAGGCAGCAATGAGGTACTCATCAGATAAGGCCACCCGTGCCAACGGCGGCAAGATGGTCAATGAAAACCCGTCTGAGAGGGTCACATGGCTTACCCTCGACGAACTGCCCAGAGAGATCAATCTGGTAGTCCGTAACATGAAACTGGGAGAGATCTCAGAACCCTTCCGCACAACCGATCCCAAGGGAAATAACATCTACTGCATAGTCAGGCTTGATGATGAGATAGCACCTCACAGGGTTGACATGAAGGATGATTACAATTACCTTTCCGATGCGGCATTGAGAGACAAGCAGAACAAGACATACGAGGACTGGATTGCCGAAAAAATCAAAAGGACCTACATACGTGTCAGCGATGATTTCCGGGGCTGTAAGTTCCACTATTCCGGATGGTTCGAATAGTCAAGATACCGTTTCCGCGTCTCTTTTTTCTTCTTGCGGCTTATCTGCTTCTGCCAGGAGCCCTGTTGATTCTGCCCGGTGAGGCATCAGCTCAGCAGACCCCCGTACGCCGGAAGGTGGAGATAATCCATTCCGACTCGATGCGGTTTGATCAGATATCAGGCCGTTCACGCAACAAGCTGAACGGGAATGTGAGTCTGAAGCACAATGACCTTTTTATGGATTGTGACAGTGCCTGGTATTATGATGAGGACAACCAGGTATTCGCCTTCAGCAGGATACATATCTGGCAGGGTGATACCATGCATATCAGGGGCAAGTACCTGACCTACAACGGCGATACCGGGAAAGCTGTGATGACTGACAGCGTGGTGCTTGAGGATACTGAAATGCAGCTCTTCACTGACAAGATAGACTATGATGTCAACACCCAGGTGGCCATCTATGACAACGGCGGTCGGGTACTTAACGGTGACAACACCCTGACCAGCATCGTGGGAATTTATTATTCAAGCCAGAAGATGGTTCACTTCCGGGACAGCGTAAAGATTGTCAATCCGGATTATGTGATGAGGGCTGACACCATGCGGTACGACACCTATAATGAGATTGTCTGGTTTGCAGGGCCCACGGAGGCCGTGGGTGACAGCATCTATCTTTACTGCGAGAACGGCTGGAGTGACACCCGGAATGATGTTTCGCAGTTGATGAAGAATGCCGTGCTTGACAACCGTGAGCAAAGGATCACCGGTGACACATTATGGTATGACGAAAAGAGTGGCGAGGGTGAGGCCTTCGGTAATGTAACCATCACCGACACCACTGACAACATCACCGGCGGAGGCAAATATGCATGGTATACAAAACGGCCTGAGAACATTCTCCTTACCGGTCTCCCGTGGTTTACGATGTTCTCCGATGACGACACCCTCACTCTCAGGGCCGACACGCTAAGGGCACTCCCTGTAGCTGACACGGCAGGGATAAACCACAGGCTCCTGAAAGCCTTTTACGGATGCACCATCTTCAGCCGTGAGTTGCAGGGCCGGTGTGATTCACTCGCCTACTCCTTCCTCGATTCGGTTATCAGGCTTTATGACGACCCCATTGTATGGTCGGCTGAGAATCAGCTTACCGCAGATTCTATTGCTTTGTACACAAAGGATTCGAAGGCAGAACATATGGAACTGTACAACAACGCCTTTGTTGTCAGCGAGGTGGATACCGCCCGTTATGACCAGATAAGCGGGAAAAACCTGTCAGGTTATTTTGTTGAGAATAAGCTTCACAGGATCAAGGTCACCGGAAACGGCGAGGCAATTTATTATGTTGTTGATGGCAATGAGCTTGTGGGGGTGAACAGGGCGCGAAGTGCCACCATCGAGATATTCATTGAGGATGGCAAGATTGCTGAGATATACCAGAATCAGAGTCCCGACGGGGTAATGGATCCACCGCTTAAAAACCAGGACAGCGAGATGAGACTTGACGGCTACAGGTGGCACCCTGATTTAAGGCCGGTCAGGGGTTATGAGGCGAAACCAGAAATGGGGCCGGTTAAGGGCGCTGCAGAGAAACAGGATATTGGGCCGGTCAAGGACTATGAATTGAAACAAGCTCCGGGGGAGCTGAAGTGAGCTGACCTTAGTATTCGTCCTCGTTGAAGAAAAAATCGTCTTTAGAAGGATAGTCAGGCCAGATATCTTCAATACTTTCGTAGATATCGCCCTCGTCTTCAATTTCCTGCAGGTTTTCTATGACCTCCATAGGGGCACCTGACCGTATGGCAAAATCAATGAGCTCGTCCTTGGTGGCAGGCCATGGAGCGTCTTCAAGTTTTGATGCTAATTCAAGTGTCCAATACATTTCTGAGAAAGTTATTATATTACCCTTCTTAAAGTCCGCAAATATAAAATTATTTAGAATAAAAAAAGGGGCGGGAAGATTTTTATGCAGATTATTTTGACTTTTTGACGGGCTCCCATTTAACCTCCTCTGTATCTGACTCATAAGTCAAACATCTGTTCAGAACAAAGAGGTAGTCTGACAGGCGGTTAAGGTATTTGAGCACATCCGGATCTACTTTTTCAGCTTCATCAAGGCGTAAAAGCGCGCGTTCGGCGCGCCGGCAGACGCATCTGGCAATATTGCAATGTGCTGCTGCGGGGTGTCCGCCGGGAAGCACGAAAGAGGTCAGTTTAGGAAGGCCGGCTTCCATCCTGTCAATGGAATGTTCAAGTGAGGTAGTGTCATCGACGGTGATGCCTTCGGGCACTTTTGCTGTCGGGTGGGTGGCGATGACAGTGCAGCACGACATTAGGACCGATTGGATTGTGATCAGTTCATCGCGGGTGACGCATGACTGTTCCGCAGCCCGCAGCAGTCCTATCCATGCAATGAGTTCATCTACGGTGCCGTATGCCTCTATGCGCGGGTGGTGCTTGGGAAGTCTTATGCCGCCAATGACAGAAGTCTCTCCCTTGTCGCCTGTTTTTGTGTATATCTTCATTGCGGAATGTGAAGAATTACTGTTTCTTCCTTACGTCGATACGGTTTTCGTTGATATAGTCGGCCGAGATCTCACCGTCCATCAGCTTGATAATGCGGTGTGCATGACGAGCTATGTCTTCTTCGTGGGTCACCACGATGACTGTATTACCGTCCTCGTGGATCTTGTCGAGCAGGCCCATGATGTCAGCTGAAGTCTTGCTGTCGAGGTTCCCTGTCGGCTCATCGGCGAGGATTATTGACGGGTCATTGACCATTGCCCTGGCTATTGCAACCCTCTGCCGCTGTCCGCCTGACAGTTCATTGGGCTTATGGGTCATTCTGTCGGAGAGAGCGACGAGGTCGAGTACCTTTTTGGCATGTTCATCTCTCTCATGGCGTGGCACACCTGCATAGATGAGTGGAAGGGTGACATTCTCGAGAGCGGTATATCTTGGCAGGAGGTTAAACGTCTGAAACACGAAGCCGATCTCCTTATTTCGTATCTCGGCGAGCCTGTCGTCCTCCATTTTACTGACATCGGTACCGTTGAGAATATAAGTTCCTTTGGTGGGCGTATCGAGGCATCCGAGGATGTTCATGAGGGTCGATTTGCCTGATCCTGAAGGACCCATGATTGCAACATACTCGTTTCTTTTGATATCCAGTGAGACTGAGCGGAGAGCCCTGACTATTACTGAACCAACCTGGTAATTCTTTACGATCTCCTGTATCTCTATGACTTTATCCATGCCTTTGTAATTAAAGTCCCGAAATTAGTTGAAATTACTCTATTAATATGTTAGGAAGCTGTTATTTTTTGTTAATACCTGATGCGGTAGTGACATGGTGTGAGGCTTCGGCGGAAGAAGATCAACCCGAAGCGTAGTGTCTCTATGGTGGCGGCTGCTGTACCCGGATGCACCTGTGGCATTTTTTCTGCAGTGGCCGGTGCTATTCCCGGATGCGCCGGTGGCATTATTTCAGCGCCGGAGGGTACTTTGCGACTGGCAGGCATCTGTATTGCAGTATCCGTAAGTGAGCGCCAGGCATTGTACATATCACGGTTCAGATGAATATCATCGGCCACGATGATCATCTCATCGCCCATGGTGCTGATTTGGCTGACATATTGTTTCAGTGCTTCTCCCCTGTGGTTACCATCGATGAAGGCCATGGAGACGTGTGTTTCCTCTTTTCTGAGGAGGGTGAGCGCCTCGCTGAACTCCATATTGAGTATTTCTACGTTAGCGGCGCCGTGGCGGCGGAGGTTTTCGCGGGCTATTTCTGCCAGTGCCGGGCAGCCCTCCACTGAGACCACCCTCCTCTCCGGCGCCGCCAGTGCCAGCGCCAGCGTGCTTATCCCGATGGATGTACCCAGCTCGAGGATTATACCTGGTCCCCCCAGGCCGGGTCTTACCGGAAATGTGGCATGCTTCTGAGGCAATTTCACTTGTTCCCTCCCGCTTTCGCGGGACTGCGTCACTTCGCTCCTTGTGCGCCCTCCCGCTTGGGCGGGACTTCGTCGCTTCGCTACTTGTGAGCTCTTTGCTATTCTGGCCAGCAATGCCACCTGCCTCGGTGGCAAGGCGGATGCGGATGCAATTTCGGATACCCTCCGCTCCTCCCCCATATGAACCGCCGACCCCGCCCCGAGGTCGGTGACCCTTACTCTCCTCCTGTCAGCCAGCATCTCCCGCCTGAGACTCTCTACCTCCCTGATAATCAGCGCATCACTCTTTCCCCTCACCACCGTTGTCAGAAAGTCAAAGACAAACGGGCTGTGTACACCGTGTCCCGCTGCACTGCGGGCAGTGAGCAGGTGTCTGATGAAGGCTGTCACGGGGTAAAGGTTCATTTCTTCAGGAAGGCCGTTTGAAAGCCTCCCAAATTTAATTAATTTCGGTGAGTATCTTTTTTGCATTTCCTGATGTCTGAACTGCTTGATAGTGAGATAAAATTCCTTCCCGGGGTGGGCCCGAAGCGAGCCGAGCTGCTTGAATCGGAGGCAGACATCCACACATTCAGGGACCTCATCTACTATTTCCCCTACAAGTATGTCGACAAGACCCGTTTCTACACAGTGAGCGAGCTTGACACCGACATGCAGTATGTTCAGATCAGGGGAAAGATACGCCGTTTCTCAACCGAGGGTGGTGGCCGGGGCTCGCGCCTCACGGCTGATTTCTATGATTCCACCGGCATGGTCAGGCTGGTATGGTTCAAGGGTCACAAATGGGTCCTTAATACATATAAAATTGAGAATGAGTATATTATCTTCGGCAAACCGACTCTTTTCAGCGGCGCCTTCAATATAGTCCATCCTGAGGTGGAGGAGGCAGGGAAACGTGAGGCACGGGTCTCTTCTGCGCTCGAGGCGCAGTACAACACCTCGGAAAAGATGAAGGATCACTTCCTCCATTCCAAGGCTATTGCCAAACTGATGGCGTCGGTATTCTCGCAGCCCTCGCTTCGATTTGCGGAGACACTGCCTGAATCCATAACACGCCAGATGAAGCTCATGAGTCTCTCTGATGCGCTGTTCCGGATCCATTTTCCCGATTCAAACCATGACATTGACAACGCCCGCTTCAGGCTCAAGTTTGAGGAGCTCTTTTATATCCAGCTTAACCTGCTGAGATACAAGGGTAACCGGACGAAGAACACAAAGGGATTTCTATTTTCGGTGGTGGGTGAAAGGCTCAATTCGTTTTACGCAAATAACCTGCCTTTTGCGCTGACTGAGGCGCAGAAGCGGGTAATACGCGAGATCAGGGCGGACCTTGGCAGCGGGCACCAGATGAACAGGCTGCTGCAGGGCGATGTGGGCAGCGGGAAGACGATGGTTGCTCTGATGAGTATGCTCATAGGAGCCGATAACGGATTCCAGAGCTGCCTGATGGCCCCAACGGAAGTACTTGCAATACAGCACTTTAATTCGATAAGTAAATTTGTGGAAGGTGTTGATGCGGAGGTGGCTCTGCTGACCGGATCGACGAAGCGTAAAGAGAGGGCCCGTATTGAGCAAGGTCTGCTTGACGGGAGTATTACTATATTGATTGGCACTCACGCTCTGATTGAAGAGAACGTAAAATATAAGAATCTCGGGCTGGTTATAATTGACGAGCAGCACCGGTTTGGGGTGGCGCAGCGGGCGAAGCTGTGGCAGAAGAGCGACTGTCCGCCGCATGTGCTTGTGATGACAGCCACACCCATACCTCGTACGCTGGCGATGACGCTCTACGGCGACCTTGATGTCTCTGTAATTGATGAGATGCCTCCGGGGCGCAAGCCGATAAAAACAATGAGTTTCACCGATGCCGAGCGCGAGAAGGTCTTCGGGTTCATGCGCCGGCAGATTGAGGACGGCAGGCAGATATATGTCGTTTACCCGCTTATCAGGGAATCGGAAACGCTTGATTTCAAGGATCTTGAGGACGGTCTTGAGAGCATGGCGCGGGCTTTTCCCCCGCCGCAGTACTGCATCAGTGTTGTTCATGGCCGGATGACTTCGAAGGACAAGGATATCTCTATGAGCCTGTTCCGCCGCGGCCAGGCGCAGATAATGGTTGCCACCACGGTCATTGAGGTGGGTGTTGACATCCCCAATGCCAGCGTGATGGTCATTGAGAGTGCGGAGCGGTTCGGCCTCTCGCAGCTGCACCAGTTGCGGGGGCGGGTGGGCCGCGGCGCCGACCAGTCGTACTGCATACTCATGACATCGCACAAGCGTTCCACGGAGGCCTCGGAGCGTATCAATACGATGATAGCAACAAATGATGGTTTTGAGATCGCGGAGACCGATCTGCGTATGCGTGGTCCGGGTGATCTGGAGGGGACGCAGCAGAGCGGTATGGCCTTTGACCTGAAGATCGCCGATCTGGGCAGGGACGGCCAGATACTCAACCTCGCCCGTTCGCGTGCCGAAGAGATCCTCGGCGATGACCCCGAGCTGTCCCGTCCGGAGAACCAGGTGCTTAAGTCGACCCTCCGCAAGCTGTTCGGGAAGAAGTACACGTGGAGCGAAATCAGTTAGCAGTCATCAGTTTGAGGCTCCGACGCAGGCGGAGTCCCGCACACGGAGTGTCGGGGAGGTGACTCAATCCCGCATCCGCCGGCTGGCGGATCGGGACGGCAATCTCGCCAAGCAACAAGTAACAGGGACATTTTCCTTTCATTTCTTTTGCTTGCCCAAAAGAAACGAAA
>JFJP01001761.1_pt1 | contig 38394 bp, 37 predicted proteins | sample 431651 | NCBI WGS metagenome assembly JFJP01 (sample SAMN02602958, study PRJNA72255) | Microbial mat metagenome, whole genome shotgun sequencing project. | biome: fresh water; feature: sink hole; material: water; isolation source: purple microbial (photo- and chemosynthetic) mats found in... | reverse complement strand
CGAAACGAATCTGCAGGGATTCGAGACGGTCACGATCCGTGTCGACAACGGTAATGTCGTTTTTCTCTGATACGAGGCTCTGCGCGACACTAGCGCCGACCTGCCCGGCCCCGAGGATGACGATTCTCATTCTTTCCCCTGCTCCTGATGATGCTGCTTATTATTCCTGTTCTTCGCTGCGCCGTCCAAGGTTCAGCCCCAGTTGTTTCAGCTTGCGATACAGATGAGTCCGCTCAAGACCCGTCCTGTCAGCCACGCGCGTCATGTTGCCACGTTCGCTTTTCAAGTGATGTTCGAAGTAAAGCCGCTCGAATGCTTCGCGCGCCTCACGCAGCGGCTGATTGAACAAAGGCAGTGCCGGCGGCGGTTTTGGCAAGTCCCCGGCATCGCGCCTCAGGAGCGTATCCACATCGTCGACCGAAATCTCGTCTTCCAGGGCCGAGAGCGCGAGATTCTTGACCGCCGCCAGCAACTCCGACCATTCACCCGGCCAATGGTGGAGACGCAGTGCGTTGAGTGCGCCAGTCGAAAACTGCCTGGACGGCACCTCATTGCGTTCGACGAGGTGTGCCAGCACCAGCGCGGCGATTTCCGGCACATCGTCCGGATGACCGGCAAGTTGCGGCAGGGCCACCCACACTTCGCCCAGTCGCGCCACCAGAGCAGCGTCCCACCCGGCTTCGCTGAGCGCCGAGAGCGAACGGGGGCAGGCGACGAACAACTGGAGGTTGTTCTTCTCCAGCCGTTCCAGCGCATAAACGAGGTTCTTCTGCTGCAACTTGCCAAGCAGCATCAGGTCGGCAATGAAGAGAATCCCGCCGGCGGTGTTTTCCAGCATCTCCTGTGTCAGAGGCGCACTGGACGAAGAGAGATCAAGCCAGGGCGTTTTCGGTGCTTGCAGGGTTCGCGCGCAGATCTCGGCAATGCTGCCGGAGGCGCTCTTGAGCAGCAGCACTGAAGTTTTGGCGGCCGCCTGTTCCAGTCGCTTTTTGAGATCCTTGAGCAGCGGCGAACGGGCAAAGGCGTCAAGCGTTAGTGGCGGTTTTTGTGGTGAGACTTCGTGCCTGAGCGCTTTTTTGACGGTGGTCAGCAGCTTCTGCAGGGCAATCGGCTTTTCGAGGAAGTCGATGGCACCCACACGCGTGGCCTCAACAGCGGAATCGATCGTTCCATGTCCGGACATCATGACCACCGGCATGGTCAACAAACCGGCTGCAGACCATTCCTTGAGCAGCGAGATTCCGTCAGTATCCGGCATCCAGATATCAAGCAGAACCAGATCCGGGCGTTTCTCGCTTCGCGCCATACGCGCGGCGGCAGCGTTTTCGGCCAGCGCAATGGAATGCCCTTCGTCAGTCAGTATCTCGGAGAGCAGCTCGCGGATGCCCATTTCGTCATCGACGACCAGTATTTGCGCCATAGTCAGTTCTCTTCAGGTATTTCAGCAATAGTCGGGTTTGGCATCGGAGCCTGAGCCAGCGGCAAACGGATACTGACCTCGGCGCCCGCCGGCTGGCGATTCTTTATCCGGATCTGCCCCTGATGCTCATCGACAATTTTCTTGACAATAGCCAGCCCGAGGCCAGTACCACGCGCCTTGGTGGTGACATAGGGTTCAAAGACACGGGCCATGATTTCAGGCGGGAAACCCGGGCCGCAATCGATCACGGCCAGTTCTGCTGCGCCGTCAATAGAGCGTGTAATTATCCCGATCTGCGCTTCGTCCATACCATCCTGTGCGTCTTCGGCATTACGCAGCAGATTGTGGATGATCTGGCGCAACTGGCTGGCATCCCCCCACACGGCAGGCAACCCAGGATCAAGCTTAACATCGATATGGGCATTCGAGGTTTCATACAGCCCGAGCACTTCGCCAATCAGGGCATTGAGATCAAGCGCCGCCAATTCGGGCGCCGGCATGCGGGCGTAGTCGGAAAATTCATTGACCATACGTTTCATGGCCTGTACCTGGTTGATGATCGTCTGCGTCGAGCGATTGAGCATTTCAGCGTCGCTACCACTCAACTTGTCGGCAAGCTTGACCTGCAGGCGTTCGGCCGAGAGCTGGATCGGCGTCAACGGATTCTTGATCTCGTGCGCCAGACGTCGCGCAACTTCGCCCCAGGCCGCGCTGCGCTGAGCGGCCACCAGCCGCGTGACGTCATCGAATACCACCACATAACCGCCACTGCTTCCCTCCGGAAGTTGCGTACCACGCACCAGCAGGATCTGCGGCAAGCCGCCGGGGCGGTCGAGCTCAACCTGTTTCTGCCATTCCTTGCGGCCATGCTCGGCGAAGGCGTTGCGAATCGCCTGTCCGAAAAACTGCTCGCGCGGCCAGGCGTCGATGGACTCGGCCAGAAGGCCGGTAAACTCATCATCAAGAATGGTCTGCGCACCCTGATTGATTGTGCGCAGCATGAAACGCCGGTCGAAGACGAGCACTCCCGCAGACAAATTGGCCAGAATCGATTCGAGATAGGCCCGCGCCGATTCGACTTCGGCGCGATGGCGCTCGGTATCGCGTCGTGCATCGTTGAGCTGGCGCGTCATCTGATTGAAGGACTGGGTCAGCACGCCGAGTTCGTCGCGGCTGTAGATGGCTTGGCGCGGCGTAAAGTCACCGGCCGCCACGGCCTGTGTCCCCTCGGCGAGAATCGAAAGCGGCGCCGAAAGGCGGCGGGCCAGCACAAAGGCCATGGCAATGGCCGTAAACAGGGCCAGCAGCACGGTCAGGGTCAGGGTCATGGCGTAAATGCGTGTCAGCCCTTCGCGACCCAGCGAAAGCTCCTGATAGTCGCGATAGACTTCCTGCACACGATCCGCGTTGAGGGCAAGGCTCCCCGGCACCGGGTGGGTCAGTTGCAGGATTCGCGTTTCCATGCCCAGACCAACGGGCGAGACCGGAACCAGCACGCGTAGCACCAGATCCTTGCCGCCCGCACTTTCGATCACGCGATATCCCCGTCCGACCCGAGCCTGGCGTAATTGGTCGAGTGACGGCTGCTCCGGCAGAAATGAAGAGAGATCGCTGGTCGCCGTCGACAACAACTGGCCGCCAGTGGTAAATAATGCGGCAAATTGCACACCGTTCTGCTCGCGCAGGCGACTGAGGACAATGCGGCGCTGTGCTTCAGGCTGCTCGCTGATATCGAGGGCCATGGCACGCCCTTTTTCGGCAAGGTCATCGAGCATCGAGTCGAGTGCGCTGCGCCCGAGACTCAGCCCGGATTCAAGTGCTTTCTCGACGCGCACGTCAAACCAGGTTTCAATGCTCTTGGTGACGAACTGGACCGACACCGCGTAGATCAGCACGCCAGGCAAGACCGCCATCAGCCCGAACATCAGCATCAGCCGCAACTTGAGCCGCGAGCCGAACACCTTGGCGCGATGCTCCTGCCACAGCGCACGAACCTGCCAGACGATCAGGGCAAAAAGCGACAGGGCAACAATCGCGTTAAGCCCGAGCAACCAGGGGTAATGGCTGGCAAACAGCGCCGTATTGGCGCTGGCTGAAGCGAGGAGGAAGAGCAGGATGCCGCCGAACGAGGCGGCTACGATGATGAGGTTTCTCATTTGCCCTCACCGGCAACCGGTACCGTCATCATGCCAGGCACTGGTGGTGTGGTCAGTACGGGCGATGAAGCTGCGGCTGCCGACGGCACCGGATGGGTCGCAGCAGCGACCGGCACCAGCTCGCTCGGTGTGAAACTCCAGCGCAGCCAGTCGGAGGACAGATTCCAGTCCTTGTTGGACAGGGCGCTGACCTGGAAAGTCTTGGGCATTTGCGTCAGATCCAGCCGCATGCGCAAGGCGGCAAGGTAGGTCTGATCGACCCGGATGTCGCTCTTTTCGAGCACCTGCCAGTTGCGCAGGTGCGACATGGCCCGTAGCGCATCATCGAGCGCCGCATAGCTCTGATGCAAGGCACCGGTCGATAAGCGATACTGGCGTGTCAAGGCATGGTAGGAAAGCTGGAAAGTCTTGCCGCGCCGAACAACCTGTTCATCGAACCAGTACCAGCGCGACCGGGTCAGCTCGAAATCAGCGGCAAAATAAAGCACAATGCCCTTGTTGACCGCTTCTTCAAGTCGTGAATTGAAGTTGATGTTGAAATCGGCAGCAAGGCTATAGCCTTCATCGTTAGCCAGCAGTTGCGGGTTACGGATGCTCAGATCCGTTGCCTGTGCCGCAGGGGCGACAAACAGCAACAGTACGCATAAAAAAAACGGACTAATAATCTTTTTGTAACAACGCATAATAAAAACCGTCGTTATCTTCCCCGGGGAGCAGTTGCTCATCAAGCAGGCGCCTGGCATCCGGCTGACGCACGAGAAAGGCGTCGATCTGCCCGGCATTTTCTTCCGCGAACACTGAACAGGTCGCATACAGAAGCTTACCGCCAGCCCGGAGCAAAGGCCAGAGCACGTCGAGAATGGCGGCTTGCGCCTGGGCAAAGCGCCGGATATCGCTTTCGCGACGTAAGATCTTGATGTCCGGATGCCGACGTACCACGCCGGAAGCCGAACAGGGTACATCGGCGAGAATGGCGTCAAAAGGCCGGCCATCCCACCAGCGCCCAGGCTCGGTGCAATCTGCGGCCTTGACTTCGGCCAGCAGCCCTAGTCGTTGCAGATTTTCCTCGATGCGTGTCACCCGCTGCGCGTCGATATCGAGTGCCAGCAGATCGAGATCGCTCAATTCGAGCAGATGGGCTGTCTTTCCGCCAGGTGCTGCACACGCGTCGAGAACTCGCGACCCCGTCGCCGGCGACAGCAACTCGGCGGCGCGCTGGGCGCCGATATCCTGTACCGAAACAAAACCCTCGAAAAAACCCGGCAAGGCTTCAACCGATACAGGCTTGTGCAAGATCAGACCATGACCACCAGCCGGCCGGCACGACAGCCCTGCCGCGTCGAGCTTTGCGGCATAGTCGGACACCGTCCCCCGCCGCGGATTGACCCGCAGCGTCATCGGTGGCGGGCTATTGTCGGCAGCAACAACGGACGACCAGCTATCACGATACGTACGGCGCAGCCGCGCCAACCACCAGCCCGGATGTTGATATCGGGCGGCTTCGTCGCCCGCTGTCGCAGCCAGCAGCGCTTCGCGCTGGCGCAGATAATTGCGCAGCACGCCATTGACTAGCCCCTTGAAAACGCCACCCGCCAGTTCACCGGCTGCAGCAACCGCCTGGTCGACCACCATCGGTCTTGAATCAGGACGCGTTTCCAGACGATAGAGAGCGCCGAGCAAGAGCGCCTGCGTCTCGGGATGGGTCAAAGGTTTGCTCATCAGTCGAGCAAGAATGAATTCACCCCAAGCGTAGCGCCGCAACACACCGTAGGCCACATCCTGTGCCGCGGCACGCGCAACAGGCGCTTCCTTGGCCAGAAGTACCAAAGCTTCGCTCAAGCTTCTCCCGGCATAAACAGCGCTCAGCACGCGCGCCGCCAGCAGCAGGCTCCAGCCCAGCGAATCGGGGGCGAGCACGCCGGGCAAGGGCGGTGAGCTGCAGTCCGCACCAGCAGCCGAGGGCGCATCTGTTCCGGGTTTGCGCCGCCGAACAATTCGTGGCGAAGATCTGGATGAATGAGGCGAAGAAGGTGAAGACGACAAAGCAGCATCCATGATAGGCGTTGGTGCATCGAGTTTAGCATGATGATGACAAGTCCGGCTGTGGGCGTCCATAATGAACGGATGAACGCACCTTCACTCAAACGCTACGCTTGGCTGTCGATTGGCGCGGCACTCGCCACCATCATGCTGAAGGGCTTGGCCTGGTGGATGACGGGGTCGGTTGGCCTGCTTTCCGATGCGCTTGAATCGGTCGTCAATCTCGCCGGAGCGATCATGGCTCTGGCCATGATCACGGTCGCCGAGCAACCGGCAGACGATCACCACACGTACGGCCACGGCAAAGCCGAATATTTTTCTGCAGGCTTCGAGGGGCTGTTGATCGTTCTGGCGGCAATCGGCATCAGCGTCACCGCTATTGAGCGCCTGCTTCATCTGCAACCGCTCGAGCAAGTGGGTATGGGTCTTGCAGTTTCGGCTGTTGCCACCATCGTGAATCTTTTTACAGCCCGTATCCTGCTCGCTGCTGGACGCACGCAACGATCGCTGACGCTAGAGGCCGACGCGCATCACTTGCTGACCGATGTGTGGACATCCGTCGGCGTGATCGCCGGCGTGGGTGCGGTTGCGCTGACCGGCTGGCTTTGGCTCGATCCGGTTCTAGCCTTGCTGGTCGCGGCCAATATCGTATGGACCGGCGGCAAGCTTGTTTATCGCTCGACGCAAGGCTTGATGGACGTTGCCCTGCCGCAAGCAGAACACGCTCGGGTCGTTGCCGTCCTGACCCGTTACCGCGAACAAGGCATCGACTATCACGCCCTGCGTACTCGCGAATCGGGAGCACACCGCTTTGTTGAACTGCACGTACTGGTTCCCGGGCACTGGTCAATCCAGCAGGGGCACGAACTCGTTGAACGGCTTGAGAGCGACATTCGCCAGACTCTTCCGCAGACGACGGTGCTCACGCATCTTGAGCCATTGGACGACCCGGCATCGCTTGAGGACATCGCGCTTGATCGATAACGGAACTGCACCTTCCGCAGGTATGGGCGGTGGTCTGCTGCTGTCTTTGCTCTTCTTGCTGCTTCCCCTGCCTGCCGTGGCGTGGAACGCCGCCGGGCACCGCCTGGTTGCTGGGATTGCCTGGGAGTTTCTCGATGCACAGGCGCGCAGCGAAGCAAACCGCTTGCTGCGCGAACACCCGGACCATGAACGCTGGCTCAAGAAGGCAGAGCATGGCCACACGGAACGTCTCGTTTTTATCGAGGCGTCGACCTGGCCAGATGAAATCCGTCATGACAAGCGTTTCTACAGTGCCGGAGTCGACGAAAGCAGACCGCTCCTGCCCGGATTCCCCGATATGGAACGCCACCGTGACTGGCATTACGTCAATCGACCGATTAACGGCGTTGCCACCGGGTATTCCTCATCCGGCCAGATGGATACGCAGCTTGTGGCGCTGGCCAGGACTCTTGCAACAATGAGCTCCCCGTCACAGGAACGCGTCTATGCTTTGCCCTGGCTCATTCACCTGGTGGCTGACTCGCACCAGCCACTGCATACCAGCGTCCGGCTCGACGCTGAGGGCAGGTGGGACACGCTGGGTAACGGCATGAGCGTTATCAACCCGTTCAATCCGCGCAAGAACAGATCAACATTGCACGCCTTCTGGGACGATCTGCCGGGCGCATCCGGATTGCGGGGCGAGCGTCTCGATACGGCAATCCGGGCCCTGATCGCCGCCTATCCGCGACCAGCGCATCGCGCATCAAGCGCGCAATGGATAGCTGAAAGCTGGCACATCGCCCGTGAAAGCGGCTACCCGCCAGGCCAGGAAGCAACGCCAACCCTCACTGAAGCCTTCTTCGAAAACAGCCGCGAGATCGCCAATCGCCGGGTTGCCGAGGCCGGATACCGGCTGGCGGATCTGCTCAACCGGCTGTTCAAGACGAAGATCCGGTGATTTGCCGCTAGCGGAAACCGCCACCGGCCATAACACGCAACCGGTCGACACGCTCTTCGGTGGGCGGATGGGTACTGAACAGGCCGTCGATGCCGCCACCAGAGAGCGGATTCATGATCATCATCTGCGCCGTTGCCGGATGCGCCTCGGCTATCGGCATCGGGATTCCGCGAGCATAGGCATCGATTCTGGTCAATGCATCGGCCAGCGCATCGGGGTCGCCGCAGATCTCCGCACCTCCGCGATCGGCCTCAAATTCGCGCGCCCGCGAAATGGCCATCTGGATCAGCGAGGCCGCCAGCGGCGCCAGCAAGGCTACGGCGATACTGGCGATTGGATTGTCTGGGCGGCCTTCAGCATCACGTCCGCCAAAAAACATCGTGAAATTGGCCAGTGCCGAAATGGCGCCGGCCATGGTTGCCGAAATCGTCGAAATCAGAATGTCACGGTGTCGGATGTGCGCCAGTTCATGCGCCATCACGCCGCGAATTTCCCGTGCCGACAGCAGGTGCAGAATTCCCGTGGTTGCGGCGACTGCAGCATTGTCCGGATTGCGCCCGGTTGCAAAGGCGTTGGGCTGCGCCTCGTCGATCAGATAGACGCGCGGCATCGGCAGACCGGCACGCCCGGACAGTTCGCGAACCATGGTGTAAAACTGCGGCGCCGAAGTTTCGTCGACTTCCTGTGCGTTGTACATCTTCAACACCATGGTATCGGAGAACCAGTAGGCGAAGAGATTCATCGCACCGCCGAACAGCAAGGCCATCAGCATGCCCGATGCGCCGCCGATGTACGCACCGATGACGCCGAACAAGGCCATGATTGCGGCCATCAGAATGGAGGTTTTTATCCAGTTGCCAAGCATCGTCTTGATCTCCTTGTGACGCAGAATTGTGCATGATCTGCGCCCTAGATTGGGGACGAACGAAAAAAATCAAGGCATTCGTTGTTCAAAGCGGGCTCCGGCCGGAATCCCGGCTCCAGCCAGGAACGGCTCAACCGGCAAACGCTTGCCGCCGGCTTTTTGCAGCTCGCTCAGCCGTAGGGTGCCTTCTCCGCAGGCCACCACAATGCCGTCCTTGCCGGAATAAAGAACGGCACCCGGCTCTCCCGATCCACTCTCGGCTGTTGCACTCCAGATCTTGATCGTCATGCCGTTCAAGCCGACCGCCGCGCCCGGAAACGGGTTGAACGCCCGCACCTGCCGGTCCAGCTTGACTGCCGGCATGCGCCAGTCAAGTGCGGCTTCTGACTTCTCGATCTTGGCGGCATAGCTGACGCCGGAATCTGATTGTGGGCACAGGGGTAAGGGCAATTTTGCCAGCGCCTCGACGATCAGGCCGGCACCCAGTCCGGCGAGTTTGTCATGCAAGCTGCCTGCCGTATCTGTACTGCTGATCGGCAGCTTACCGGAAAGCAGCACCGGTCCGGTGTCGAGCCCGGCCTCCATCTGCATGATGCAGACGCCGGTTTCGGCATCACCGGCAAGAATTGCTCGCTGGATGGGCGCCGCACCGCGCCAGCGCGGCAGCAGAGAGGCGTGAATATTGATGCAGCCAAAGCGGGGCATGTCGAGCACCGTCTGTGGAAGAATCAGGCCATAGGCCGCGACGATCATGGCCTCGGCAGCAACGGCTCGCACCCGCTCCTGGGCCGCCTCATCTTTCAAGGACGGGGGCTGAAAAACCTCGATTCCGGAAGCCAGCGCCAGCACTTTGACCGGCGAGGCTCGCAAAGCCATGCCTCTCCCTGAGGGACGATCCGGCTGAGTAAGCACCAGCTTGACCTGATGCCCTGCAGCCAGAATCGATTTCAATGCCAGCGCAGAAAAATCGGGAGTTCCGGCAAAAACCAGTTTCATGCGGTGATCCGCGACTGCTTGAGTAGCTTGGCCTTGATCCGCATCTGTTTGAGCAGCGAAAGATGCTCGACAAAGACTTTCCCTTGAAGATGATCCATTTCATGCTGCAGGCAGACCGCCAGCAGACCATCGGCGGCAATCGTCTGCGTCTGGCCAGACAGGTCGAGATAGCGCACGACGACATGCTCTGCGCGCTCAACCTTGTCGTAAATGCCAGGCACCGAGAGACAACCTTCTTCGCAGAACTGGACACCATCGCTCTCGACCAGTTCCGGGTTGACCAGCACCAGCAATTGATCCCGTGTTTCGGACGCATCAATGACGATAAGCCGCTTGTGAACATCGACCTGGGTGGCGGCCAGACCGATGCCCGGGGCTTCGTACATCGTCTCAGCCATGTCGCGCGCAAGACGCCTGATGCTGTCGTCAAGCTTTTCAACCGGAACGGCAGGCGTTTTAAGGCGTGGATCAGGAAAACGTAGTATTGGTAGTAGCGGCATAAAAAGCTTGATCGAAGAAGTAATTACGTGCAGAATCTAATGCAACATCTTGAAAAACGGCGCAATATTTGCGCATTGTATGCGATGTCTGCGGCGGGAGCGTGCTGTGAGGATGTGGCTGGGAACAAGACGCGAAAATCTCCCGTACCCGATGCTCCGCAAGCATTCACAGACGTTGCCGCCCGTTCGTATGAGGATAACACGATGATTCGCATTATATCCGCGCTCATTCTGCTTGTGGCTGTCACGCTAAGCAGCGCCGCCGAACAACCACTGCAACTTGCTGATAGTGCAACGGATCGACACATCGTCGTACCCGGAGACACGCTCTGGGGAATCTCTGCCAAGTTCCTCAAGGAACCCTGGCGCTGGCCCGAAATCTGGCGCATGAACCAGGAACAGATCAAGAATCCGAACCGAATTTTTCCAGGGGATGTGATCGTCCTTGATCGCGATGGCGACGGTAAGCCATTTCTGCGCATACAGAATGTCAGACTGCAACCGAAAATCTATTCCGAGTCGATGACGCAGGCGATTCCCCCGATTCCGCCAAATGTCATCGAACCTTTCATTTCCGCACCCCTGATTGTTGAAATCAATGGCCTGAATAGTGCTCCACGCATTGTGGCCACTCAGCAGGATCGTGTATTCCTCGGCAATGGTGACCTCGCTTATGTCGATAACGCCGATCCATCCAAACAGCAATGGCAGATCTATCGTAACGGTAAGCCGCTGCTTGATCCTGAGGACCCCAAGCTGATTCTCGGCTATGAGGCTTTTTATCTGGGCACGGCATCTCAGGTACAAGCCGGACATCCGGCAACCTTCGTCGTGCTTACTGCAAAACAGGAAATCAGTCGCGGCGACCGCCTGGTGCCCGCCATTCGCCCAGCATTGGTCGCTTATGTACCGCACAAACCCGAATCCCAGGTCGATGGCCGCATCATCTCGGTCTATGGAGGTGTCGGCGCTGCCGGACGCGGGTCCATTGTTTCACTGAATCGTGGCACCAGGGATGGACTGGAAATCGGGCACGTCCTCGCTCTCGAGCGTAACCGCACGGTTGTGGAACGTGACGAAACGGATAAAAAAGTGAATGTTCAGATACCACCCGAACGAATCGGTCTGATCTTTGTATTCCGCACGTTTGAACGGATTTCTTATGCACTGGTCGTTCAGTCTGAGGGCACCACAGAGGTCAATGACTTCGTCCGCACACCCTGAGCAATGAGTGCCGGAGAGTCGCTCTACAGCTGGCTGCGACTGACACTCATTGCCGGCATTGGCGGCGAAACACAGCGTAAGCTGCTGGCCGCTTTCGGACTTCCGGAGTCGGTCTTTTCCGCCGGCCGCAGTGCGCTGCGCGGTATCATCGGCGACAAGGCGACCAGCCTCTTGCTCGACACCGACAATGGCGCACGTGTTGAAACCGCACTTGCCTGGGCGGAAGGTGCTGATCAGCACATTATCACGCTGGCCGATCCTGAATACCCCCGAAGCCTGCTCGAAATCCCGGACCCCCCGTCACTGCTCTATGTACGCGGCTGTCTTGAACTGCTTGACCGTCCGACGTTGGCTATTGTCGGCAGTCGCAGCCCGACTGCGCAAGGCATTCAGAATGCCGAACGTTTTGCCTCGGCCTTTTCCGACGCCGGTCTGATCATTGCCAGTGGCCTTGCCCTGGGTATCGATGCTGCTGCGCATCGCGGTGCCCTTTCCCGCACAGGGGATACCATTGCTTTTATTGGAACCGGCATTGATCGCATCTATCCGGCGAAGAACCGTGAACTCGCTCTGGAGATCGGCGCCAGAGGGGCCATTGTGTCTGAATATCCGCTTGGAACACCAGTCAGTGCCTCCAACTTTCCACGACGCAACCGACTGATTTCAGGCATTTCACGCGGGGTACTGGTAGTCGAAGCCGCACAGGAAAGTGGCTCGCTGATTACTGCGCGGCTCGCTGCCGAGCAGGGGCGTGAAGTTTTTGCTATTCCCGGTTCGATTCATTCGCCGCAATCCCGCGGTTGTCACAAGCTCATCAAGCAGGGCGCCAAGCTGGTTGAAACAGCGCAGGATGTCCTGGAGGAATTATGCTGGAATGCAGTAGAACGGGGAGCTGATAACGAGACCGCTGGCGGCCCTGACCAGTCCGTTGAGTTGCTTTCCATGATGGGCTTTGATCCCTGCGGACTGGATGAACTCGCCGCGCGCAGTGGTTTGACGGCCGACTCACTTTCCGTGATGCTGTTACACTTGGAACTGGATGGTCGGGTTGCCAGCTTGCCTGGAGGTCGCTACCAACGCCTCGCCGAAAGCTGATTACCCGGTTTCGTATCGGCGAAGGACTGCTTGCCAGCGTTGCCCCGGAATTGTTGCACTGACAACGTCGATACGTTTCGACGTTTAATTGTTTCATGCACCCCTGACTTGCCAAGCGCGGTATTGTGCTTTTATTATTCCCCGCGAAGCGCTTTTGTCTTCACATTCTAATGTCATATAACTTTCCCACATTCCCAGGCCGATAGACTCTATGAGCAAGAAGCTGATCATTGCCGAGAAACCTTCCGTCGCAGCCGACATCGCTCGGGCACTGGGGGGGTTTAGCAAACATGATGACTATTTCGAAAGAGAAGACAGCGTTATCTGCTCCGCTGTCGGTCACTTGCTGGAATTGGCCTGCCCAGAGGAATACGAGGTCAAGCGGGGCAAATGGTCTTTCGCCCACCTGCCGGTCATTCCTCCCTACTTCGCACTCAAGCCTATCGAAAAATCCGAGCCGCGACTCAAGCTGCTAACCAAACTGATCAAGCGCAAGGATGTAAGCAGCCTGGTGAATGCCTGCGACGCGGGTCGCGAAGGCGAATTAATCTTCAATTACATCGCGCAGCATGCCAAAAGCGGCAAATCAGTCGAGCGCCTGTGGCTGCAATCGATGACACAACAGGCGATCAAGGACGGGTTTTCCAGACTGCGCGCCGGTTCGGAAATGCAGGGACTGGCTGATGCGGCGGTCTGCCGCTCAGAGTCTGACTGGCTGGTCGGCATCAACGGCACGCGCGCCATGACCGCGTTCAATTCTAAAACCGGCGGCTTTCATTTGACAACGGTTGGTCGTGTTCAAACACCAACGCTGGCGCTGATGGTCGAGCGTGAAGACAAGATCCGTAAATTCAAACCCCGCCCCTACTGGGAACTGGAGGCTGTCTTTGCCTGCGCCGCAGGCGAATACAAAGGAAAGTGGTACGACGAAAAGTTTGCCCGAGGCAAGTCGGAAGAAGACGAACAGCAACGTGCTGACCGACTATGGGATGAGTCCAGCGCAAGGTCGCTGTTAAGCAAATGCAAGGGCAAAACCGGTGCGGTCAGTGAAGAGGCCAAGTCTACAACGCAGCTTTCGCCCTTGCTTTATGATCTGACCAGCCTGCAGCGCGAGGCCAACAGCCGCTTCGGCTTCTCGGCGAAATCCACACTCGGTCTGGCACAGGCACTTTACGAAAAGCATAAGGTGCTGACCTACCCCCGTACCGATGCTCGTGCGCTACCCGAAGATTATCTGGATACGGTCAAGGATACGCTAAGAATGCTGACCGGCGAAGGCGTCGGCAAAGGGCACGACGAAGCCATATTGGCCCGTTTCTCTCCCTACGCACACCAGATTCTGGCGCGCAACTGGGTTATACCGAACAAGCGTATTTTCAACAACGCCAAAATTTCTGACCACTTCGCCATTATCCCGACACTTCAGGCACCCAAGCATCTTTCCGAACCCGAGCAAAAACTTTACGACATGGTCGTCAAGCGTTTCCTTGCCGTTTTCTATCCGGCGGCGGAATATTTGATCACCACGCGTGTCACGCGCGTCAAGGCTGAACCCTTTAAAACCGAAGGCAAGGTATTGGTTAATCCCGGCTGGCTGGCTGTCTATGGTCGCGAAGCCCAGGAGGACGAACAGGGCAATCTGGTTGCTGTAAGCCCTGGGGAAACAGTGGACACCAAAGATATTGTTCTTGTCGCTACCGAAACACGTCCGCCACCCCGCTACTCCGAAGCTACACTGCTCTCGGCGATGGAAGGCGCAGGGAAAATGGTCGACGACGAGGAATTGAAAGCCGCCATGGCTGGCCGGGGGCTCGGAACTCCGGCCACCCGTGCGCAGATCATCGAGAATCTGCTGGGTGAGCAGTATCTTCATCGGGAAGGACGTGAACTGCAACCCACGGCCAAAGCTTTCTCTCTGATGACCCTGCTTAATGGCCTCGGCATCCCGGTTCTCACCGCTCCGGAACTGACCGGCGAGTGGGAATACAAATTGGCGCGCATGGAGCGTGGTGAAATGTCGCGCGATGCCTTCATGAATGAAATCGCAGCATTGACTCAGGACATTGTCGATCGCGCCAAGAGTTACGACAGCGACACGATACCCGGTGATTTCGGTGAGCTCTCCACGCCATGTCCTAAATGTGGCGGAAAAATCAAGGAAACCTATAAAAAATTTCAGTGCCAGGCGTGTGATTTTTCTTTATGGAAAATCGTTGCCAGCCGCCAGTTTGAGCTTGCAGAAATCGAGACCCTGCTTTCTGAACGAACCACCGGTCCTCTCACCGGCTTCCGTAACAAGATGGGGCGACCTTTCAATGCCATTATCCGACTCAACGCGGAGAACGCCCCCGAATTTGATTTCGGGCAGGGAAATAACGGCGACTCGAACGGCAGTGAAGAGGTCGATTTCTCCGCAAAGGAATCCTTGGGCACCTGTCCGAAGTGTTCGGCGCGAGTCTTTGAACATGGCATGGCCTACGTTTGCGAAAAATCCGTAGGGCCTGCGAAAACATGTGATTTCCGCTCCGGCAAGGTCATCCTGCAGCAAACTGTTGAAAGCGGGCAGATGCAGAAGTTGCTTGCCACCGGACGCACTGACTTGCTCAAGGATTTTGTCTCTGCCCGCACAAGACGAAAATTTTCGGCTTTTCTGGTGCGCGGGTCCGACGGGAAGGTTGGCTTTGAATTCGAGAAAAGAGAGCCGAAGACTAAGGCAGTTGCCAAGTCTGTTAAAGCCTTGCCCGAAAAGTCCGGGCAAAAATCTCAGGCCAGGAAGCCAGGGACGCGAAAAAGTACAGGCTGAGGTTTCCGGAATTTACTGATTGCACTTTTATGTGGACGTTTCACGTGAAACGTCCGTTATCGCAGATAATTATCTGATTGCGCTAACCCCCTCTGGCGGCTTGCCGACGATCACCGCAAGTGATGCTTCTTATTGCGTAACTCGGCGAACAACAGTGAAACTCAGAAAGTAATGACTTTGTCAGCCGCGAGTGTCCATTCAGTCAATTCGGGCAAGGTTCCTATGCTCACGCCGGCGATCAGTGGCAGCTCGGCTATACCACGAGCCAATGCACAGGTTCTGCACAAGCGTATTTTCGTACCATGCCCTATCAACTCCTGGAGCATCTGCTGCAATCCACCTCCCGACTCCGCAGCTGGCTGATTGGGCAGTCCGACGGTAACCGCATCGGACATCATGAAAAGACGAAGATCAACGGTTTCAATCTCCTGCATGGCGATGGACATAGCCAGCCGTAGCGCACTCAGCATGCGTTCGCTGCCGTAAGCCGGGGCATGAATAATAATCAGAATGCTTTGCACGAAATTCTCCTGAAATCTGTCAAGAATCAATCATGCACTTGACTGGAAATTGCGGCAACAAACAGTAATCAGGGACGAAACGAAAGCCGTTCCTGATCGGTCTTCTCAAGCCATGTCCAAGCACCCACTGGCAAGTTGCTGGGCAAGTGCAGCCCACCAATCGATATGCGATTTAGTCCTTCTACACGGTTTCCAGCGGCTGCAACCATGCGTTTGACCAGATGATATTTTCCCGCGGTAACCGTCAGCCTCAGAACCCTCTCCGATTGCAGATCACAGCCTGTAGCTGCAACGGGTTGCGGTTCATCATTAAGCTGGACCCCCTCTAACAAGGCTGCAATTTGGAATTCGTCAACAGGATGCTTGACGGTCACTTCATAAACTTTGGGTATCTTCTTTTTTGGCGAGGTGTAGGTGTGAATGAACTGACCGTCATCTGAAAATAGAAGTAGACCCGTTGTATCTTCATCTAGTCGCCCGACTGCCTGTACGCCGCGTACCAGCAAAAAATCAGGCAGAAGCGAATATACACTGGCATGATACTTCGGTTTGTGCGAACACTCATACCGAGCAGGCTTGTTGAGCATCAGATAGGCAAATTTCCTGAATTCAAGGATCAAATCATCGACTTCGAAATTCAAACCTTCCGGCGTAAATTCAGCACTAGGATCCAGGCACAAATTTCCTTCAACAGTAACTCTTCCACTGCAAATAAGCGCACGGGATTGCGGGCGACTGCCAAACCCCTGTGACCTGAGAATGCGTTCAAGTTCCACTTAGCGCTCCGAAAAACGGGCCTTGAAGCGGATTACTTCAAGGCCCGTAACCTATGGACACTGAGAATAATAGGTTTAAACGTCGATATTTCTTGCCGCCAGAGCATTCGTCTCGATAAAATTCCGACGCGGTTCGACTAACTCACCCATCAGGGTGGTGAAAATTTCATCTGCCCCGATCGCGTCCTCGATCTGAACACGGAGCAAGCGACGTACTTTAGGATCCATAGTAGTTTCCCAAAGCTGTTCCGGATTCATTTCTCCGAGGCCCTTATAGCGTTGCTTGCTGATCCCGCGCTCGACTTCATTCAGTAACCAGCGCATGGTTTCCGAAAAGCTAGCCACCGACTGCTTTTTTTCGCCACGCGCGATGAACGCACCCGGGCCGTACAAACCAGCCAGAAGTTCGGCGGTCTTGCGTAACTGCACGTAGTCACCGCTAACCAGCAGGTCATCATCAATGACCCCTATCTTGAGATTCCCATGGTGCAACTTTTCGAGCCGTAATTGCCAGCGCTCGTAAACGTTATCGTAACGCGCCAGGATATGCACGCCTATCTTCCTGCCAATAACTTCCATCAAAGCATTTGCACTTGAATGCGCCGAGACCTCGTCAACCAACTCGATCTTTAGATTGGCATCGATCAGCGCGTGAAGGACCTGCGGGTTAATCAGGTGTGAAAGCCTGTTGATGACTGCTTCTGCGAGGAGGTATTCGCGAGCCAATTCTTCAAGAGCCCTACCTGAAATTTGGTTTGCGCCAGTTTTCGGAGTCAGGAACGCATCTTCAAGCGCCAGGGTCAGCAGGAACTGATTCAGTGCCTGATCATCCTTGATATAGCGCTCTGTTTTTCCATGCTTGACTTTATATAGCGGCGGTTGCGCGATATAAATATGGCCGCCTTCTACAAGCTCAGGCATCTGTCGGTAAAAGAACGTCAGGAGCAGGGTTCGAATATGCGCGCCATCAACGTCTGCATCCGTCATGATAATTAGGCGGTGGTAGCGTAATTTTTCCGGCTTGTATTCGTCCTTGCCTATCCCTGTACCAAGTGCAGTAATTAAGGTAACGATCTCCTGCGAGGAAATCAGCTTGTCGAATCGCGCCTTTTCAACATTGAGAATCTTGCCCTTAAGTGGCAATATAGCCTGGAACTTGCGATCACGACCTTGCTTGGCTGATCCGCCGGCAGAATCACCTTCGACCAGGTAAAGCTCGCAAAGGGCCGGGTCCTTTTCCTGGCAGTCAGCCAGCTTTCCCGGCAATCCGACTCCATCAAGCAAACCCTTGCGTCGCGTCATTTCGCGTGCTTTTCGTGCAGCGTCACGCGCCCGGGCAGCTTCAACAATCTTCCCGGTAATCACTTTGGCATCAATCGGACGTTCCTGGAGAAACTCGGTCAGCCTGGAGGCAACCACTTCCTCGACTGCTGGCCGCGCTTCAGAGGAAACCAGCTTCATCTTGGTTTGTGACGAAAACTTTGGATCCGGCATCTTGATCGACAAGACGCAAGCCAAGCCTTCGCGCATGTCATCACCGGAAATTTCAACTTTGGCTTTTTTGGCTATTTCATTTTCTTCAATATACTTATTGATCACCCGGGTCATTGCAGCACGTAATCCGGTCATGTGCGTACCGCCGTCTGACTGGGGAATATTATTGGTAAAGCACAATACCTGCTCGGCGTAAGTGTCGTTCCATTGCATTGCTACCTCGACACTTATCACACCATTAGGAATTGACGATTCGCCAGTTGAAAAGAAAACATTGGGGTGAAGAACCGTCTTTGTTCGATTGATGTATTCAACAAACCCCTTCACGCCTCCCAGAAAAGCAAAATCCTCTTCCTTACCTGTACGTTGATCATTCAGGCGAATTTTTACCCCATTATTCAAGAATGAGAGTTCTCGCAGACGCTTGGCAATGATTTCGTAATGAAACTCGACTTGCCCAAAAATCTCTTCATCTGCCATGAAGTGCACTTCCGTGCCGCGTCGCTCTGTATCGCCAACCACCCTGATCGGTGAAACTTCAACACCGTTCTGAATGACAACGAGACGATCAATTGCCGCACCACGATTGAAATCAAGCTGATACTTCTTGCAATCACGACGGATTGTCAGCCGCAGCCATTTGGACAGGGCATTGACGCACGAAACACCGACACCATGAAGTCCGCCTGATACCTTATACGAGTTTTGATTAAACTTACCCCCAGCATGCAATACGCACATGACGATTTCAGCTGCGGAGCGTCTGGGTTCATGTCTGTCATCGAACTTGATGCCTGTTGGGATGCCTCGACCATTATCCTTTACTGAAATTGAGTTATCCGCGTGAATAGTAATAACGATCTCGTCACAATGCCCGGCAAGAGCCTCATCGATGGCATTATCCACCACCTCAAAAACCATGTGGTGCAAACCGGTACCATCAGAAGTGTCGCCGATATACATTCCCGGGCGTTTTCGAACCGCTTCCAGACCCTCAAGTTGCTGAATACTTGATTCATCGTAGGCAGACGGGTCATTTTCTTCAATCATTCTCAATCCAATTTCTGTTTCACGTGAAACTATTACGGACTATATTTTTAAAATAGATAGTTAAATCCGCATGGGCATAACAACATATTTAAATCTGTCGTTTCCTGGAATGGTTAACAAGGCACTCGAATTGGCGTCGTTGAAACCCCATTCAACAGTCTCAACAGAAGTATTGTTCAGGACATCTAGCAGATAGCTTACGTTGAATCCAACGTCAATTGCATCGCCGCTATAAGCAACTTCTATTTCCTCCTGGGCTTCTTCCTGTTCTGCATTGGCCGCCATTATTTTCAGACTACCGCTGGTTAGCACGAGTCGAACACCCCGGAATTTTTCATTGGTTAAAATTGCTGCTCTAACCATTGATTGAAGAAGTTCAGTACGCTTCAAAGAAACAATATTCTTGAGCGTGGCCGGAATCACACGCTCGTAATCAGGAAATTTCCCGTCAATCAACTTTGATACCAGGTTGATATGACCAAATTGGAAACGAATCTGATTTGGGGCCAATTCAATATTCAGCGGTTCGTCATTATCAGCGAGCAACCGATTGAGTTCGAGCACTGTTTTACGCGGCAGAATAAGTTCCTGACGCGTTGAAGATACTTCACCACCGAGCGCCATGCTGGCATAGGCCAAACGATGTCCATCAGTTGCAACCGCGCGCAGTTCACTGCCTTCAACCAGGAGCAACAAGCCATTCAGGTAGTAACGAACATCCTGCGCTGCCATCGAAAACTGGGTTTGTGCCAATAACTGACGGAATTGCTTTTGCGTCACTGAAAATTTTAAAGATTCCCCTTCAGAAATTATCATTCGTGGAAAATCTTCGGCTGGCAAAGTCTGCAAAGTGAAACGACTTTTCCCTGCCCGAACCTGCAATCGCTTATCGTCAAGATTCAAGCTGACTTCCGCAGTATCTGGCAAAGAACGCAGGATATCCTGCAATTTTCTCGCCCCGACAGTCACCGCACCGTCGCCATCGATCGATGCGCTACTGGTCGATGTTGTAATTTGAATTTCAATATCAGTTGCCAACAGAGTAAGCTTTTCACCCTTCTTTTCAAGCAAAACATTCGACAAAATAGGCAAGGTATGCCGCTTCTCAACAATGCCTGAAACCGATTGCAAAGGAGCAAGAAGGGTGTCGCGATGGGTTTTAATAAGAAGCATATATATAAATCCTATAAAGATAATATCAAAGACAACTCTGTGGATATCTACAATTTATCGTTATATTTCAGTTAATTAATTAGCTTTTTGAAGATATTAAAAGTCTGTATGCGCATGGGGATAAAAAAGGATAACTTATCAATAAACTAAGATTTCAATACATATTCACTAATTACACACAATAATTCCACATGCTTATACATAGATGCATTAGCTCTTCAATACCTGCAATAGTACGTGTACATCATGATTTAACTCATTGTCTTTGGCGCGTAGAGTTTCGATGGTACGGACAGCATGCAGAACCGTTGTATGGTCGCGGCCACCAAAAGCTTCACCGATTGAAGGGTAACTTTGTGAAGTCAGATTCTTTGCTAACCACATGGCAACTTGCCGTGGCCTGGCAATCTGACGCGTGCGTTTTTTCGAAAACAGATCAGCAACCTTGAGTTTGAAATAATCCGCAACGGTCTTCTGAATATTTTCAACGGTAATTTGTTGATTGACTGCACCGATCAGATCCTTGAGTGATTCTTTTGCAAGATCCAGTTCGATTTTTTGACCATGGAAGGAAGCGTAAGCAAGAACCTTCTTTAATGCCCCTTCAAGCTCACGAACATTTGATCTAAGATGTTTGGCAATGTAAAAGGCAACTTCATCATCAAGTACTACGCCTTCCACTTCAGCCTTCTTTTTCAGTATTGCGACGCGCATTTCAATCTCAGGCGGTTCGATCTGAACCGTCAGACCCCAATCAAACCGGGTAATCAGACGGTCTTCAAGACCTGAAATATTCTTGGGATAAGTATCGCAACTGATTACAATTTGCTTTCTTGCTTCAATCAACGCATTGAAAACAAAGAAAAATTCTTCCTGCGTCCGGTTTTTTCCATTAAAGAACTGCACGTCATCGAGTAGGAGGACGTCAAGCGAACGATAGGTACGCTTAAAAACATCAAATGACTTGGTCTGATAAGCACGAACCACATCCGAATAATAATCTTCAGCATGGACATAACGAACCACCTTTTCAGGATTTTGTTCGAGAATGTGGTTGCCTATCGCATGGATAAGATGAGTCTTTCCAAGACCCGTACCGCCGTAAATGAACATCGGGTTGTAGGCTGCACCGCCAGGGTTGATGGCTACTTGAACTGAGGCGGCCCGGGCTAGATCGTTTGCTTTCCCAACAATCAGGTTTTCGAAAGTAAAACCGGGGATGAGCCGTGATTTTTCGTAGGAAGAACGCGACTTATCAAGTGGACGCTCAAAAACAGCAGGCGTATTGAAGTGCGCGTTATTGAGAGTACCGCCTGCGTTTGCAGGCGATGATGAGTTGGCTGGGGGCAAGCGCACCTGGTTGGCCGGCGCTGCCGAACGTTCGCCGAGCATCAAAGAAACACTGACCGGGGCAGAGAAAAATGCACTGCCCAGTTCTTCGATGCGCGTCAGGTAGCGCTCCTTGACCCACTTCAGAATAAACCCATTGGGGGCAAGCAGGCGCAAGCCGTTAGCCAGATCCTCTTCACCTTCAAGACGAAGTGGTCGAATCCAGGTATTGAATTGCTGAGGAGGAAGTTCTTGTTCGAACTGACTCAGACAGGATGTCCAGAAGCTACTCATCACTAATGATTCAAAACAATCCCGATCAAATGCTGCCGTAAGATAGCTGGTGGAAGTCTGCAATTTCCGCACATACATTCAGGCAAAAGCTGGGGGTACGTTTAGAAAATAAATTTCGGGCCTGGACAGGAATTGCTTATACCTGCTTCCCGGTGCATTTATCAGGCAGTTGCAAACATGGAAAGATAAAGATTTTAACCCGTCAGATGAAAGTTATCCACAGCATAAATAAAAATTTAGACTTGACAAGACCGATCCTAAGCATGTCTAATTGCGCGTTTACTTCGCAATGACTTCAAGGGTTTAATAATGAAACGCACTTATCAACCGTCGGTTATTCGCCGCAAGCGTACCCACGGCTTTCTCGTTCGTATGGCTACCCGTGGCGGTCGTGCTGTAATTCGTGCTCGTCGTGCCAAAGGTCGCCATCGTTTGGCCGTTTGAGCGCCAAACTACCGAAGGGCGAACACCAAGTATCATCTGCGGTGTTCCCCAAGTGTTTTCGACTGACCAAAACGGATGAATTTTCATCCGTTTTTGCATTCAGGAAGGCACTGAAGAGTCCGCATTTCCTGTTACATTACCGCCTTCGGGCGGTTGAAGAAGTGTCAGGCGCAAGGTTGGGCTTGGTCGTCGCAAAACGGCTTCTACGCCGTTCTGTCGACCGAAACCTGATTCGGCGTCTGGTTCGAGAGCACTTCCGCATGATGCGTTGCCGGCTGTCTTCGCGTGATGTGATCTTGCGCTTGGCGGCCAAACCCGAAACACTCGACCGACGAGCCCTGGCTGAAGAGATCAAGGGCTTGCTGGCGAAAATGATTTCACCTGAACGTTGAGCCGATGAAACACTTGCTGCTGGCGCTGATCCGCATCTATAAATACATGATCAGTCCTTTCTTTGGGAGTCGCTGCCGTTTTTTTCCAAGCTGCTCAGAGTATGCCTTGGAGGCGGTGGACAAATACGGTGCATTCAAGGGGACATGCCTCGGCCTCAAACGTATATTTCGCTGCCACCCGTGGAATACGGGTGGTTTTGACCCCGTACCCTGATTCTTTTTAATTGTATAGGCCGTTCATGGACAACCGACGCCTGATTCTCCTGCTGGTTTTTTCCTTTTCCCTGGTCATGCTTTGGGATGCCTGGCAGAAGTATAACCAGCCCAATGTTTCAGCGCAGCCGACAACGGCTACTGCGTCCACTAATGGTTCGTCCATTCCGGTACCGTCAGTACCCAGTTCGACGCCTGCTACCGTCCCTGCAATGCCGCTTATACCTCCGTCAGCAACGGCAACAAAAGGCGAGCTTATCAGCGTCAAGACCGATCTTTTCGTGGTCGACGTATCGACGCAAGGCGGTGATATCGTCGGGCTTGAGCTGAATAGATACAAAGAAGTAAATAACAAGGAAAAAAACTTTTCACTTTTTGACGCCAAGCATCAATATGTAGCACAGAGTGGCCTGATCGGAGAAGGCCTCCCCAATCACAAGACGATGTTCAGTGTTGCTGGCGGAAAACGGGAGCTTGCACCGGAAGCGAACAGTATTCAGCTTAGGCTGGAGGCCCCTTCTCTGAATGGCGTCAAGGTAGCCAAGATCTACACGTTCACGCGCGGGAGTTACCTGATCAATGTCAGTTATGAAATTGACAATGGCAGCCAGAAGGACGTTGTCGCGCACGCCTACTATCAGTTGCAGCGGGACACGGTAACGCCGGATGGCGAAAACAGCATGGTCAGTACTTTCACGGGCCCTGCGGTTTATACCGAGCAGGAAAAATATCAGAAGATCGATTTTACTGATATCGAGAAGGGCAAGGCCAAGTTCAACAGCAAAGCCGACAACGGCTGGATGGCGATGGTTCAGCATTACTTCGTATCGGCCTGGATACCCCCGGAAAAACTTGCCCGCGAGTTTTATGTGCGCAAGTTCGAGGGAGGAGCAAAACCGGCAATGACGGCAGGAGTTATCGTACCGACCCCCGTCATTGCGCCAGGAGCCAAGGGCAGCCAGACGGTCGCGCTGTATGCCGGACCGCAAACCCAGTCGACACTTGATCAACTGGCCAGGCCGGTAGCCGAAGGCGGCGCCGGTGCCCAGGGCCTGCCCCTGGTTGTCGACTACGGCTGGTTGACCATTGTTGCCGCGCCGATCTTCTGGTGCCTAGAGTTCATTCACAAGCTTGTCGGCAACTGGGGCTGGGCCATCGTCCTGCTGACCATTGGCATCAAGGCGCTTTTCTTCCCCCTGTCTGCGGCCAGTTACAAATCGATGGCCAAGATGAAAGCCATTACGCCGCGCCTGACGGCATTGAAGGAGCGCTGTGGTGATGACAAGCAGAAGCTGAACATGGAGATGATGAAGCTGTACAAGACCGAGAAAATAAATCCGCTCGGTGGCTGTCTGCCGATCGTGATACAGATTCCGGTTTTCATCGCCCTCTACTGGGCGCTGCTTGGTGCCGTCGAAATGCGCGATGCGCCCTGGGTTTTATGGATCCACGACCTGTCTTCGCAAGACCCGTTCTATATACTGCCGGTCATCATGATGGCCACCATGCTGATTCAGACCAAGCTCAACCCCACTCCACCCGATCCCATCCAGGCCAAGGTGATGATGGTGATGCCCTTTGTCTTCGGCGGGATGTTCTTCTTCTTCCCATCCGGTCTGGTGCTCTACTGGGTGGTTAACAACACCCTCTCCATTGCCCAGCAATGGCAAATTACCCGGATGATCGAACGTGGCGGAAAAGCCGCCAACGACGCCAAGGCCTGACACGATAGCCGCTATCGCCACGGCTCCCGGCCGTGGCGGTATCGGGGTCATTCGTGTTTCCGGGCAGAGCCTGCCGGGTTTTGCCCACACCCTCTGCGGCAAGCAGCCACTGCCGCGCGTCGCGACGGTCGCCAATTTCCACGCCGCCGATGGTTGCACTATCGACAGCGGATTGCTGCTTTATTTTCCCGCACCACACTCTTTCACTGGTGAAGATGTTCTCGAACTGCAGGGGCACGGCGGCCCTGTCGTATTGCAGATGCTGCTCGCACGCTGCCTCGATCTCGGGGCGCGCCTGGCCGAACCGGGTGAATTTACCCGCCGTGCCTATCTCAACGGAAAGCTCGATCTGGCGCAGGCCGAAGCGGTTGTCGATCTGATCGATGCGGCGACTACAGCTGCCGCACGGTGTGCCATTCGCTCGCTGCAAGGCGAGTTCTCGGCAGAAATCAACGCGCTGCTCGAGCAACTCACCGAACTGCGGGCACTGGTCGAAGCGACCCTCGATTTTCCCGAGGAAGATGTCGATTTTCTGCAAGCTGCCGATGTCACCGGTCGCCTTGAACGCTTGCAGGACAGGTTGGCCAACGTCCTGGACCGCGCCCGGCAGGGCAGGCTCTTGCAAGGGGGGCTGCATGTCGTACTGGCCGGACAGCCCAATGTCGGGAAATCCAGCCTGCTCAACCGACTTGCCGGTGATGATCTGGCCATTGTCACCTCGGTCGCCGGAACGACGCGTGATGTCGTGCGCAGCACGCTTCAGGTCGAAGGCATTCCGCTGCATGTCATCGACACGGCCGGTTTGCGTGCGACCGAAGACGAAATCGAGAAAATGGGAATAGCGCGTACGTGGCGCGAGATCGAACGAGCCGATGTCGTGGTCCTGCTGGTCGATGCTCGCAGCGGTGTCGTTGATGCCGAAAGGGAAATTCTTGCCCAGCTCCCGGCCCATCTGGCCCGTATTACCGTCCATAACAAGGTTGATCTTGCCGGACGCGCCGCAGAGCGTTATGACGAGAGCGATGGCGTTGCCATATCGCTTTCTGCGAAACATGGAGATGGGGTTGACTTGTTGCGCCAGGAATTGTTGCGCATTGCCGGTTGGCATCCGGCAGAGGACGTGTTCATTGCCCGTGAGCGCCACCTGCGCGCATTGGCAAAAACCTGCGAACACATTGTCGCGGCACAGGCTCAGTTGACGCAGCTCGAACTGTTCGCCGAAGAGTTGCATTTGGCACAGTCGGCACTCAGTTCAATTACCGGAGAGTTCTCCGCCGATGATTTGCTGGGGGAAATTTTTGGCCGGTTCTGTATCGGAAAATAGCAAGCTTTATTTCTCTCCGCAGGAACGAAAGGCATGCAGCGCCTCTCAAAGCTCTTTCTGCCGGATGCGATTCCTGCCCCCATGTTTAACCTCGTACATTACAGCGTCTGCCTCCGCCATCAGGGTGTCGAAATCGACCGGCGCTCGCTGGCAACTCGCCACGCCAATGCTGAAAGTCACTGGCCAGTTGCGCGAATCCATCGCAGTCAACAGCCGGCGCTGCAGTTCGCCGATATAGTTTGTGACAGTTGCTCCTTCCATTCCTGGCAGAATAAGGGCAAATTCATCGCCGCCAAGCCGCCCGGCGACGTCATTGCTGCGCAACCGGGCGCTCAGGACATCTGCGACACACGTCAGTACAGCATCACCCGCTTTATGCCCTGCTTCGTCATTCACCTGTTTGAACTTGTCCAGATCGATGAATACGGCAGTGATCGGTGCTCCGTCGCGTTGCGCCTGCGCCAGTGCCTGGCGCCCACGCGAAAAGAATTCGCGCCGATTGGGCAGTTGTGTCAAGGAATCCTGCCGGGCGAATTGGCGTTCGCGGTCAAGGACGCTGCGTAGCCGAACAAGGACCCAGATGCTGGTGCAAAAGACAAGCAGTCGTCCTGCGCTGTTAATGATCATTGGCCAAAGTCCAGCCTGAGCGAATCCAAGCAGATAATCGCCGCTTAGCCACAGACCGGTTGTCATGATCGCGACGCCATAGCCGGCCACCGGACCCGCGAACCAGGCCACGATAGCTATTGGGGGTGAGAAAAAGACGTAGAACTCGTAGGTCAGTCCCAAGACCGTATGTAGATGGGCGAGCGCTGCAATCAGGGCGATGGATATCGAAATCACGCCGAGACGAGCGATGGGTCTGGGTCGCCAGAGAATGGTGTCACGCAGCCTCATCGTGCGTCACCAGGATCGGGTCATGGGGAAGGCCGTCGCATGTTTGGCGACCCACCGTCGTTTCCTTGCTGTAAACCCAGGCATCGCAACGCTATCCAGTCGTTTGCGCAGTTTGACTATTTCACGTCGGAGTTGGGCATTCTCACCGGCCAGTGAGGGCTGGCTCGCATCAACATGTTCGGTTTGAATGGCGTTGACAATAACCGCAATGAACAGGTTGAGCAGGGTGAAGGTCGATGCCAGAATAAAGACCAGGAAGAAGAACCAGGCCAGCGGAAAGACTTCCATGATGGGTCGTACGATACCCATCGCCCAGCTTTCCAGAGTCATGATCTGAAACAGCGTGAAGGTGCTGTCGCCAAGCGTACCAAACCACTCCGGGAAAGCGGTGCCGTAAAGACGGGTGGCTATTACTGCCGCTACGTAAAAGATTAGGCCAATGATTGCACAAACCGAGCCCAGGCCAGGCAGGGCTGACAACAGTCCGCCGATGACGCGCTTCATGCTGGGTACCAGCGTGATCAGTCGCAAGACACGTAACACGCGCAAGGCCCGCAGCACAGCGAGCGGTCCTGATGCCGGAATCAGTGCGATGCCCACCACCATGAAATCGAAGACGTTCCACGAATCGCGAAAATAGCTCAGGCGCTGAGCGGCTAGGCGCAGGGCTATTTCAACCACAAAAATCACGAGGATCGTACGGTCGGCGGCAATCAGCCAGGGTCCCCAGCTCGCCATCACCGACGAACTCGTCTCGAGACCAAGGATCAGGGCATTGACCAGAATAAGTGCGACCAGACCGTTTTGTACCAACGGAGTTTCAAATCTCCTGGCCAGCCCGGTAAAAACACCGGGTGGCCATGCCGGCTCGCTTTTCATTTCCGCTCTTCTGGCCATAGCTTGCTTTCCCTGTGCAGGGCATCCGCCTCACGTAGATGACGGTCCTTGCGCAGGGAAAGAACGATTGAGGTAGCGATGATGGCGGCGACAACACCAAGGGATACCGGCACCGGAATCTTGATCAGGTCGATGAGAATCATTTTGACACCGATGAACATCAACACGATGGCCAGGCCATACTTGAGCAGCGAGAAGCGATCAGCCATGTCGGCGAGCAGAAAATACATGGCCCGCAAACCCAGGATGGCGAAGACATTTGAGGTCAACACGATGAATGGGTCCGTGGTGATGGCAAAGATCGCCGGAATCGAGTCGACAGCAAATATCAGGTCGGTGAGTTCAACCAGGATCAGCACGAGAAAAAGTGGCGTTGCGTAACGCACCAATTTCCCCGCTTCTTCCTTCATGACAAAAAAGCGTTCGCCCTGCAAGTCGTTGGTCACCTTCATGTGCTGCCTGATCCATTTGATCACGGGGTTGTTGTTGAGATCGGGTTTTTCGTCGGCAAACCACCACATCTTGATACCGGTAATGAGCAAAAAGACACCGAAGACATAAAGCAGCCAGTGGAACTGAGTAATCAGCCAGACGCCGGCAAAAATCATCACGGTACGCATGATAATAGCGCCGAGAACGCCCAGAACCAGTACGCGTTTCTGCAACTCGAGCGGGATCGCGAAAAAGCTGAAGAGAATCAGCCAGACGAAAACGTTGTCGACGGCGAGCGATTTCTCGATCAGGTAGCCGGTAACGTATTCGAGCGTTTTTTCATTGGCGATGTCGAGGCCCGTGGTGCGATACAGATACCACCACAGGAAGCCGGCAAACAGCATCGAGACCCCGACCCAGATGCAGGACCAAATGGCCGCTTCCCTGAATGAGACCCGATGCTCCTTGCCCCCACCAACCACGAACAGGTCAATCGCCAGCATGACCACGACGATTAAGGAAAAACCAGACCACATCCACCACGTGCCAATTGTTTCCATTGATCTATCCCAAAATTTGAGTTCACGTCCGCTTCATCCGGCCAGCAACAGGGAAGACTTGATGTGAAATTTCATGCTATTCCCCAGAAACAAGAGTGCGCTGTCGGCAGGACGAAAAGCAAAATATTTTTAATTTCTTTGTCTATGACAAACACAAATAAATCGAGTTCCGTCTCGTTCGGTGGTTTTTGCGGGCGATGGCAATGCTGAATCGGTAGGCCGCATCTCTTGCCTTTTCCATAGAGCCCAATAGGGCGAAAAAGACAGAAAAAATTGAGTGAAGCATTGCCGCTTCGCGGCATCTGGTAGATTCATTTCGGCGCGAATGGCCAGAGCCGTTGTGCTTCCGACGTTCAGCCGCACGATCTTCCCGCCGGGGGTTATCTGCCGGACATGGTTGAACAACTGCATTGCCATTCAGGCTGAAAAGCCGTTGAGCCTTCACAAAGACCGAATGAGAGCAAACTCACGGTTCAGTATTGCCCCAGCGCGGCATCAGCTCATGTGCAACGGCAAGCTGGTCAAGAATACGGGCGACGACAAAATCGACGAGATCTTCAACACGGTCCGGATGATGATAGAAGCCGGGATTGGGCGGAAGGATTACCGCGCCAGCGCGCGCCAGGCGCAGCATGTTTTCGAGATGGATGATCGAGAAGGGCGTTTCGCGCGGTACCAGCACCAGTTTGCGACCCTCCTTGAGCACCACGTCGGCGGCACGTTCGATGAGATTGCTGGCCAGGCCCTGCGCTATCGACGCCAGCGTACCCATGGTGCATGGGCAGACGACCATGGCGTCGGGAGGGTTCGAACCGCTGGCCACCGGTGCAAACCATTCTTCGCGTCCATAAACCTCGAGTTTCCCCGGCAATTGCGCGTAACGTGCGTTGAAATAGGCCAGCGCTTCTGACGCCCGCGCCGGCAATTCCATCGTCATTTCCTGCTGAGCAACCACCTGCGCAACCTGGGAATAGACGAGCTGCACACGATAGCCGGCCGTCAGTAGACATTCCAGAAGACGGATGCCATACGGCATCCCGGAAGCGCCGGTGAAGGCAAGGCAGATGGTCTTAGGCATTTCTTACCTCGTGTCTGCGAGTAGGATGTCCGGGAGTTCAGCCAACAGGCGCGCCGCGATCAATCCGTTGATGATACCGAAAGCGAGCGCGGCCGAGGCAAAAAGCGGGACCAGATAAAACAGGCCGTTGTGCGGAATCAGCCACACGCGTGCCAGCAGCAATTGACCACTGATATGAGCGAAGGCAGCAAGTATGCTCCAACTGACCGGTCCGAACCAGCGTCGCGGCAGACGAATGGCCAAGCCCAGCACGAGCAGGCTGAGCACGGCGCCGGTCAGGCTCATGAAAAATCCAGGCGACAGGAACTGGCCGAGCAGCAGACCACCGGCAATGACGCGCAAGCCGCTAACCCAGACTGCGGTTGCCCATCCGTAGCGCGCCAGAACAATCAGCGTGACGATGTTGGACAGTCCCGGCTTGACGCCCGGCAAGGGCAAAGGAATGGCCGCATCGATCAGCGCCAGACCGATGGCGGCTGCCGCAAGCTGCGCTATGCGGTGATCTTCCGGGGTGGTGGTCAACTCAATAACTGAGCGAGTCATAGGTTTCCTTGCCCCCCAGTACCTGGACACTGACCTGATTCGGCGCACAAATGGCGATCTCCCCGGCACGTTCCAGCCAGCCCTGGCGCACGCAATACTGATGCAGTCCGGGGTCGGACACAACACGCACGCGGCGCTTTTCAACGGCAATTGTGGTGACGCCGAGCAAGCCCGGTACTTCGATCTGGCGATTGCGTGAAAGATCGAGTTCGGCGAAGATTTCGCCCCCGCGCTTGATGACGGCCTTTTCGGCGACACCTCCGTGCCACGCCAGAGGAAAGGAAGCGGCACAAAAAGAAATTCCTAGCAGCGACACCAGCCAGTCTCCGTGTCTGAACAGAGCCAGCCAGCGCATCAGGGATTACCGGAGGATGCCGGTGGCAATTCGCGGTGCCGGACCAGCACACGCGCACATTCGTAAAACTGTCGTCCGAGCCACTCGGTGAAATAGACCGAACGGTGCTGGCCGCCGGTACAGCCGATACCGACGGTCAGATAGTTGCGATTATCGCGAATATAGCAAGGCAGCCAGGTGGCGACGAAACGGGCAATATCGTCACGCATGCGCAGCACCTCGGGTTCGGCCTCGAGAAAGGCCACCACTGCAGCATCGCGACCGGTCAGAGGGCGCAAAACGGGTTCGTAGTGCGGGTTGGGCAGGCAACGCACATCGAATACCAGTTCGGCGTCGAGCGGCACGCCGTGCTTGAAACCGAAGGATTCGAAGATCAGCGTCAGCCCCTGTCGTTTCCCGGGGGAAATGAACTGGCCTACCCATTCGCGCAGGGCATTGGGTTTCAGGTCGCTGGTGTCGATGTGATGACCCAGTTCGGCCAGACTCTCCAGACGGACGCGTTCCTCGGCGATGGCCTCGCCTACCGTGCGCTGCTGGCTCGCCAGCGGGTGCCGGCGGCGGGTCTCGGAAAAGCGTCTGAGCAGGGTTTCGGTTTTAGCATCGAGGAACAGGAACTGCAGTTCCAACTCGTTGGCGCGCAGTGCGGCAAGTTGTTGTGGCAGCATGGCGATACCCTCGCCGCCACGAATATCGATGGCGACTGCTACTTTGTCGTAGCCCTGCTGAGCGAGCTGGTCGACAAGTTGCTGCAACAATTGCGAGGGCAGGTTGTCAACACAGTAATAGGACGCGTCCTCGAGCATGTTGAGGGCGATCGACTTGCCGGAACCCGAGAGGCCGCTGATGATGACGATATGCATGAACGTGAGCATAACGGAACGTTGCTCACACGAGCAAGCCGGGCTGGAATAAACTAACACCTTGTTTGTAAAAACCACGCCATGACTTTTCTGGATATTTCCTTTCTTCCCGACCTGATCGCCATCCGTCGCGACATTCACGCGTATCCCGAGCTGGCCTTCAACGAAGCGCGTACCGCCGGGATCGTGGCGCGCGAGCTGGCCTCATATGGCCTTGAAGTCCATTGCGGTCTGGCTAAAACCGGCGTCGTTGGTGTTTTGCGCAAAGGCAGCGGCAAGCGCGCGATCGGTTTGCGTGCCGACATGGATGCCTTGCCCCTGCACGAGAAAAACGATTTCTCGCATCGCTCAAGATACGCAGGCCAGATGCATGCCTGCGGGCATGATGGACACACCACCATGCTGCTCGGCGCGGCGCGCTACATGGCAGAGAACAGCGGTCGCCTTGATTTTGACGGCACCGTTTACTTCATCTTCCAGCCGGCCGAGGAATCTGAGGGCGGCGCGGCGGTGATGATCGAGGACGGACTGTTCGAACAATTTCCGCTGAGTGCCGTCTTCGGTCTGCACAACTGGCCGGGCATTCCGGTCGGCGAGATGGCCATCATGCCCGGGGCGGTGATGGCCGGCACCTGTGCTTTTGAAATTGCCGTTTGCGGCCGTGGTTGCCATGCCGCAATGCCCCACCAGGGCGTTGATACGCTGGTCGTGGCCAGTCAGCTGGTCATCGCCCTGCAGACCGTTGTCGCGCGCAATCTGCACCCCTGCGAAGCGGCCGTTGTCAGTGTCACGCAGATCCATGGCGGCGAAGCGCTGAATATCATTCCTGACGATGCCGTATTGCGCGGGACGATACGCAGTTTCAAACCGGAAGTGCAGGCGATGGTTGAGCACTCGATCGAGCAGCTTTGTGCGGGCATCGCCAGCGCCTTCGGAGCCTTAATCAAGGTCAGCTTCGATCACCGCTACCCGCCGGTGATTAACAGCGCCGCAGAAACGGAGATCTGTCGTCAGGCGGCTGAAGCCCTGTTCGGGGCGGACAGGATTCGCCAGAACGAGTTGCCCTCGATGGGTGCCGAAGACTTCGCCTACATGCTGCAGGAAAAACCGGGCTGTTACGTGTGGCTGGGCAATGGCCCCGGCACGGGAGGCTGTTCCCTGCATAACCCGCACTACGATTTCAACGACGACATTCTTCAGTTGGGCATCAACTACTGGGTTACGCTGGTCGAAACCGTGCTCCAGAAAGGCGTATTCAGCGGGCCGGAGTGACTTGATCCGTGATTGCCAGGCCGGCGTCGGCGGCAACAGGTTCCTGAATGGTGCTTGGCGTGGGCCATGACGGTCGATCACAACCCAGACAGCGATCAGACTCCGGGTCAAAAATGCAGACGCCGGTACACGGGTATTCAAGGATCGGGTCAGTCATGGTTTCAATTGCTCGCGCCGTTGCCCTGCGGCGGCAAGAATGTTCAGCCGCTCGTCGTTTGAAACCCGGCTCCACAAGGCGATCTCGTCGATACTACGAAAACAGCCCAGACAGAGCTTGTTTCCAGTGTCCAGCGTGCACACATTGATACAGGGCGACAGGGCCATTTCCTGTTGTATTGCTTGAACCATACGATACTCGAGTGGAGAGAGGGGCTATGCACTACTCAGACACGCATTACCTGATCCAGTTCGGTTTGCGCTTCTCGAGAAAGGCCGCCAGCCCCTCTTTCCCCTCGGGGCTGGAGCGCGCGCGGGTAATGCGCTGTGCAGTTTCTTCGACGGTGGACTCGTCAATCGGTTGTCCGGCGATCATGCGGATCAGGGCCTTGCTTTCTGCCTGAGCACCGGGACCATTTTTCAACAGGCTGTCGATGATCTCGCCAATGGCCTCGTCGAGCTGATCTTCGCTTGGAACGATCTCGTGCAGCAGACCGATGCGGTAGGCCTCTGCTGCCGAGAAGCGCTCTGCCGAGAGCATGTAGCGACGGCAGTAGCGCTCACCGATGGCGGCCAGCAGGTAAGGACTGATCACTGCGGGCAGAAGGCCAAGCTTGACCTCGGTCAGCGCGAACAAGGCATCGTAGGTGGCCACGGCAATATCACAGGCGGCAATCAGCCCAAGCCCGCCGCCGTAGGCGGGGCCTTGTACACGGGCGATGGTCGGCTTGCCAAGCTCATTCAGGGTGCTCAGCAAGCGAGCAAACCCCCTCGCGTCGCGCAGATTTTCCTGTGAAGTGAAGCCGGCTGTGCGCTTCATCCAGTTGAGATCGGCGCCGGCGCAGAAACTTTTGCCCGTCGATGACAGGACAACGACGCGCACACGCGGATCGGCTTCAAGCTCAAGCAGCCCGGTGGTTATTTCGGAGATCAGAAGCTCGTCAAAGGCGTTGTGGCGGTCTGCCTTGTTCAGGGTGAGAATGCCGATGGATTCGTCGACTTCGGTAATGATCGATTGGTACATAACGCCCCCTTCAAATTTGCTGGCTTGCCCTTGCTCGTCAATTGCGTTGCTTCTTCGGCTCTGGCCTGCTTCGCGCAGAGCGGTTGGTCATGAATACACCGAGAATAATGACTACCCCTCCGCCAAGGACGGCGAAGCCGAGTCTTTCGCCAAGCAGAAGTGTACCAAGAAGGACAGCAAATACCGGAACCAGATTGATGAACGCCGCCGACCTGGTCGTACCGATCAGCGAAATCGCTTCCGAATACCAGGTAAAGGCGACAGCCGTTCCGAGCAGGCCGAGAAAAACAATGCTCGATCCGCCGCGCCAGGTTATGGCGCCGAGGTCGAATAGTGTCCCGTCAGCCAGTGCGGCAGCGGTCAGCATTAGCCAGCCGATGAGACAAGCGCCAAAGGCCATCGACAGCGGCGACAACTGTCGGGAAATGTTTCGACTGATCAAGGTGTAGCTGACCCAGGATACAACACTCCCCATGAGCAGCCATTCTCCGAAACCGACCTCGCCGGTGAGCAGCCGTGTCGGATGTCCGCGGGTGATCACCAGCAGGCAACCGGACAAAGCCAGAACGATACCAAGAGCCTTTGTTGGTGACATCGGGAAACGAAACAAGAACCAGTCGGCGAAAGCGACCATGGCCGGAATGAGCGCCGTGACCAGTGCGCCTCGGCCGGCTTCGACGTACCTCAGGCCATAGAGAAAAAAGACGTTGTAGAAAAATATGCCGGTCAGTGCCAGCGCCGCCAGCATCAAGCATTGCCGCCCGGACCATCGGGGCCATCCTTCGCGCAAGGCCAGCAGAATGCCCAGCGCTAGTGCGGCGATAAAAAACCGCCAGCTGGCAACGGCGAATGGCGACGCTTCCTGCACGGCCACGCGTCCGGCGATCCAGGTTCCTCCCCAGAACAACACCGTGAGGAGGAGTTTGGCGTAAATGACGGGGCTTACCTGTGGCATCGGATGGGTCGTTCATGCTGAAGCGAGAGAGGAGTGTGGAGTGTATAGATTCTCAGGTTTATTACAATCGGCCATACCGGAGCGCCTGAAGTACAATCAGGGAAATCATCGACAAAGAGGAAAATATGGCTGTTGAAGATGCCAAGCGTGCACACACTGACCGAATGATCGCCGAGTCCATTCGCCAGCGTCAGACACGAGAACTGGGATATCGCGAGCAGGCGCTGAAGATTTACCCGTGGATTTGCGGGCGTTGCGCGCGCGAATTCGCGCGCGAGAACCTGCAACAACTGACAGTGCATCACCGCGACCACAACCATGACAACAACCCGAGCGATGGCAGCAACTGGGAACTGCTGTGTCTTTACTGCCACGACAACGAACATTCGCGTGAACTTGATGCCGATGCGGCGCGTCTGGCCGGTGTCAGCGACAGCAGCAAGGTTTCGGTGAATCGGGCAACCGCGCAGCCTTTCGCCAATCTGAAAGACCTCCTCAAGAAGAGTGAGCGCTAGCTCCCACCGGTTTCCTGGCGGTACAAGGAATTATTGATTGACACTTTCGTGAGGAGGGTCTAAATTCTGCCGACTCGTCAGTCGGCAGAACCCGAATGAAACAGGCCTTCTTTCAACTCACCTCTGAAAAACAGCAGTCGGTACTCAACGCTGCGCTGGTCGAATTCGGCACGCATGATTTCGATGCGGCGTCGCTTGACCGTATCGTTGCTGCTGCCGGTATCTCCAAGGGCGGGCTCTACGAATACATAGCCTCGAAAGAGGAGTTGTATGTCTACTGCATGGAGCAGACCTGGTCAGCGCTCTATCACTACATCAAGACGCAGGTTTCCGACGCCAGTACACCTTTGCCCGCCGATATTCTTGACCGTTTCATGACGGTTTCGCGGATCGCCATTGAATGGTACCTGCAGCATCCTGCAATGCTCGGCCTGATCGTGCGCATCGCCCGCTTGCCGCGCGATGCGCTGGCGGGCAAGGCGCAAGCCGTTTTCGACAGCCACTTCAGCGAAGTATTTGCCGGACTGGACGCTTCGCGACTGGCGTATCCGGTGGATCAACTGGTTGATCTCATCAAGTGGCTACTGGCCAAAACGCGCAAGGATGTGTTGCTGGAAATCGACGCCGGACGTCCGTCAGACGAGTTGCGCAAGGTCTATCTGGAAGAGTGGGCGTTTTTCTGTTCGGTACTGAGCAAGGGGATTTATCGCCCGGATTGAAGCAGGAAGCAGGACCCGTAAAATTTTTTTACTAACGACCGACTCGTGAGTCGGCTTTTATGAGGGGTGTGTCATGTTGGGATTGGGGGATTGGGGAGTCAGTCTGGCTTACCTCTTGATGCTGGCGTCAGCCGCGCTGTGTGTGATTTACGGCTTTATCAACTGGAACAAGCCGAGCCCGGAGGAGGAGATCAAGGAAATCGCTGAAGAAGAAGAATGGGAAAAGGGGGAAATCAAATGAACGCCACAGTTGTCATCACCACGCTCATTTACCTCGCCATCACTGCCGGACTCGGCTATCTCGGCTACATCCAGACCACCAGTTCGAAAGATTACCTGTTGGCCGGGCGCAAGGTGCATCCGGTCATCATGGCCATTTCCTATGGATCGACATTCATTTCGACCTCTGCGATCGTCGGCTTCGGCGGTGCAGCAGCCGTTTTCGGCATGGGCATCCTGTGGCTGACCGTGCTCAATATTTTTCTCGGCATTTTCATTGCGTTCGTGGTTTTCGGCAAGCGCACGCGCGCAATGGGCCATAAGCTGGATGCCCATACCTTTCCCGAATTTCTCGGAAAACGGTTTGACTCCAAGTTCTTGCAAGTGGCGTCCGCCGCGCTGATCTTCATTGCCATGCCACTCTACGCCGGCGCGGTGATGCTGGGTGGCGTAAGTTTCCTGACGATCGCACTCGGGTTGTCGCAACAAATGGCGCTGCTGACTATAGTCACTATCGTTGGTGCTTACGTGATGATGGGCGGGATGAAAGGCGTGCTTTACACCGATGCTTTCCAGGGCGGGATCATGGTGGTCGGGATGCTCATTCTGCTCTGGTTTGCCTACACCGGCCTTGGCGGCGTCGTACCGGCGCACGAGGCGCTTACGGCGATGGCCGACAAGGTCCCGGCGGCACTGGTCGGCAGGGGGCATCGCGGCTGGACGGCCATGCCCGAGCTGTTCTCGCCCTTATGGTGGACATTGATATCGACCGTCGTGCTCGGCGTTGGTATCGGCGTGCTGGCGCAGCCCCAGTTGGTGGTGCGTTTCATGACCGTTAAAAGCGACCGCGAACTGAACCGTGGCGTTGTCATTGGAGGCCTCTTCATCATGCTGATGACGGGCGTGGCTTTCATCGTGGGCGCACTGTCGAATGTCTACTTCGTAAATTCAGTCGGCAAGATTGCCGTTGCAGCGGCTGGCGGCCCGGATAACGTCATTCCGCTCTTCATCAAGGAGAATTTGCCGGAATGGTTTACGGCCGTGTTCATGATTACCCTTTTAGCGGCTGCCATGTCGACCATGAGCTCGCAGTTTCACACCATGGGATCGGCAATTGGCCATGACATTATGGAAAAGGGTATGGGGATGAAATCAGCGAAGCCGGTTCGCGTGGTTCGCGTGGCCATGCTATTTGCCATCCTGTTTACGACGCTGACAGCGTACCTTTTGCCTGGCTTCTTCAAATCGGGAGCAACGATCATCGTCAATGGCACGGCGATGTTCTTTGGCCTGTGTGCCGGCGCGTTTCTTTCGATTTACGGGCTGGGCCTGTTCTGGAAAGGGCTGACCAAAGCGGGTGCGATCAGTGGTTTCTTGAGTGGCTTGTTTGTCAGCTTCTTTGTACTCTTCTTTGTTTTCGAAAAGGTAGCCAAGCCGCTGGGTCTGTGCGAACTGCTGTTCGGTGTGCCGACACTTGGCAGCGGAACGACTCTCGGCAACATCGACCCGCTGGTTTATGCTGTGCCGGTGTCACTGCTATGTACCGTGGCCGTCAGCCTGTTCAGCAAGAAGCTGGATGAACCCCATCTGGCGGCATGTTTCCCGGAAAAGTAAGAGCAGAAAGGGGCCGCCAGGCCAATTACAGATCAGTTAAGTCGTCATCCCCGCGTAGGCGGGAATGACTAATACTCTCAGAATGACGGAATCGTCGAGAATCCGTGCTTTTCCAGCATCGCCAGACCGGCTTCGATGTCGTCGACCTTGAGCACGATCACCGCCTTGTCTTCCTTGTGTTCGAGTGAGGCGTAGAGGTACTCGATGCTGACGCCGGCGTTGCGGAAAAGAGCCATGATGCGGGCGAGTTCGCCGGGGTGGTCGGGCACTTCGACGCCGATGACGTCGGTTTCGCGCGAGGTGAAGCCGGCTTCCTTGAGCAGCTTGACGGCTGCGTCGGGCTGGTCGGCGACCATGCGCAGGATGCCGAAGTCGGTGGTGTCGGCGATGGAAATTGCACGCAGGTTGATGCCGGCATCGGCCAGCAGCGCGGTGATGTCGGCCAGCCGTCCGGTGGTGTTTTCCATGAAGGTGGAAATCTGTTTGATGATCATCAGATGCTCCTCTTGTCGATGATGCGCTGGGCCTTGCCTTCGCTGCG
>JFJP01037382.1_pt1 | contig 38437 bp, 24 predicted proteins | sample 431651 | NCBI WGS metagenome assembly JFJP01 (sample SAMN02602958, study PRJNA72255) | Microbial mat metagenome, whole genome shotgun sequencing project. | biome: fresh water; feature: sink hole; material: water; isolation source: purple microbial (photo- and chemosynthetic) mats found in... | reverse complement strand
CTTTCATCGTCGCTTCAAGCTCGTGGCTATAAAGTTTGGTTTGATATGAATGATATTCCCCTTGGTGTCGATTTTCAGGCTCAAATAGATGAAGGCATTCAACGGGCTGATAATTTCATCTATATCATTTCTCCTCATTCCATCAATTCAATATACTGCCAGAAGGAAATTAATCTGGCTCTGAAATACCACAAACGCATCATTCCAATCATGCACGTAGAACCCTTGGATACCATTACCTGGGAAAATATACATGACGAAATAGGACGTAGAAACTGGATTTATAGCCGTCAACATGAAGATGCTGCCACTAGCCTTTCGGCAGAAGTTTCGGCTGCTAAAGGGATAATTGCTAATTGGGATGCGATACAATGGAAAATGCTCGATGATTTTGACCAGAGCCTCGAAAATCTGGTAAATTTGCTCGACATTCATCGCGATTTTGTTCGGAAACATACCAAACTGCTGCACAATACAGTACTTTGGGAAAAAAATCAGCGTAATACGCAGCACTTGTTGGTAGGCCTTGAGCGGATAGATGCCGAGCAGTGGCTTCAGCGCTCACACCATTTTTTCCATAATACAGGTGGACAAGCCACTCAGCCACCTTGCTTGCCCACAAATCAGATGGCAGAGTACATCATGGAAAGCAAAAAAAATGGCAACAATTTGCAATCGGATGTTTTTGTATGCCATGCCGCCGAAGATAGGGTACATGTAGACAAAATTGCTGCTGCGCTTCACAAACATGGTTTTTCTACCTGGTTTCACGATCGAGATATACAGAAAGGCAGCAATTTTGATTCTGCCATTGAAAATGGCTTGGTGCAGTCGGCAAACATGGTGTTGTTTGTTACTCAGAATGCACTACAATCGGAATATTGCAAGAAAGAATATTTGCATGCAATTAAGTTTAATAAGCGTATCATTCCGGTTCTGATTTCAGATTCAAATGGGAATAAAATCCCTGATACACGTGCGGTTTCTGCACTATTTGAAAATGCAGATAATCTGGGATTTTCAGGTTTGTCGAAACTTCAGTTTATTCATTACACCCAATTGGAGAATGAGCCCCTGCGTATTATACGTACCCGCGATGAGGTTGCTGAGCTAGAAGAAGTACGCCACAACAAAACACAGTTCGAACTCAGTACCGATGAGCTGGTAAATACGCTCAATACAGACCGGAACTATTATGAGGAACACCGTATGTTTTTGGTACAGTCACTCCGATGGCTTCTTGCAGAACAAAAGCAATCATTTTTGCTCCAAGGTTTCAACTTGGATAATGCTGCAACCTGGCTCAGAATGAACATAAGCAGGCCAATTTATGCACCTACCGAAGAGCAAATTCAATTTATAAAAGCGTCGGAAGCTGCACGGGGGCAACTGGGCACTGAGGTTTTTATTAGCTATAGCCGAAAAGATGCGGACTTTGCCCGTAAGCTGAACTTGAGTTTGCAATCTGCAGGTCATACCACCTGGTTCGATCAGGAAAGTATAAGCAAGGGAGTAGATTTTGAAAAAGAAATATTTAAAGGTATAAGTGGTTGCGATAATTTCGTGTTTATCATAAGTCCCGATTCGGTGAATAGCCCATATTGCAAAAGTGAGGTAGATTATGCACTTGAACAAAATAAACGAATCATCACTATACTTTGGCGTTCTGTAGATGCACATTCTATACCTGAAGCACTGCGACTAATCAACTGGTTCGATTTTGAAAAGGAGCTTTTCGATAAATCTTTGCTGCAATTGGTGCAAGAGGTAGAGACCGACCGCGAGTATGTACATGCACATACCCTTTGGCAAATGCGTGCACAGGATTGGCACTTGCATGGCAGAAGCCGCGATTATTTACTTAATACCAATGCCTGCCTCAGCGCTGAAGCTTGGCTTGCCAATGCAGCGCAAAATCCGGTTCCTACGCAAATGCAAAATACATTTATTTCCGAAAGCAGGAAGGCTATAAAAGAAGCTTTGCTTAAAGAAGAGAAAAAGCGTAAGAAGCTTCAAATGTATCTTGGTTTGGCAATTGTAGCCCTCATGTTGGCTGCTGCTTTTAGTATAGTCGCTATTAAACAATACCGTTTGGCTCACAGTGAAGTTGCCAAAACAGAAAAAGCCATTGAAAAAGCTCTGGAGAACGAGCATAAAGCGAGCGTAGCTAGCTATAAGAATGCTGAATTGCTTAAGTTTTTTATCGACGAAAATAATTCCGATTCGTCTGATTACTACACCATTTTATTAAAAAAGGGAAAGGAAAAATTGAAAAAGGGTGAATATAAACGTGCAATCAAATATTTTGAAATTGCTAAAATTGTTTACCACGATTCACTTCAAATATCAACTTTCGAGCGCGATTCGCTTATAAAATTTTCCGGTTTGCTTAGCAATGCCGTAGAGCAAGCAGATTCAATCCTTTCTTCGAACAAGGACGCCGCTATACTTATTTATAAAAACATACTTTCGCAAAATAGAGGCGATGTGTATGTCCGTAAAAAAATTCGTTCACTCGAGGGCAAATCTTGGGAGAATATTCTAGATCAGGTAAAAACTACAACCAAACAGAATCTGAATAATACTAACATTTTGAAAACTATTGAGGGCTTGAAATAGAATGAAGGGCTGCTATTGAATAGATATTATATGCAAATTCGACATATGTAGTAATTGATGAGTTCTTAAACTCATGTTATAACAACATTTAGTCAGATAAACTGTACTTGAATGATTTCGCTTCCCTAAAGTTTTAACAGATTTATGCGTTTATGCGTAATCTGGTTTAAAAAGTATAGTCCTGATTTAAATTTGAGTAGATGTGGTAAAATTCAATTAATTTGTATTAAGACTCAAATCAAGCAGATTCTTGTTTCATACGTTCCAGCAAAACCCTTATTTCCGAAGCTTTTTTGCGTAAATCTTCGGTGTCGTGGTCTACTTCTGCTTGCGTAGTTTTGAAAAAATGAACCAATTCGCCCATGTGAACAATTCTATCTACTAATGAGTCTATGCTTGCGGCCATTTGCTCGGCAAAGGCAGCATTGCTCTGTGCTATATCTGAGAGAGTAATTATCTGTGAGTTTATATTAGATGCGTTTTGCTCTTGTTCTTTGCTGGCATACAATACTTCATCGCTCAAGTCGGAACTTTTCTGAATGCTAGGTACCATATTGCGCATAAGCATGCTGGTTTGGGTACTTGTTTTAATGTTTTTCTGCGAGAGATTATTTATTTCATTGGCAGCGTTTTGAGTAGTGATTGCGAGTTTGCGTATTTCGTCGGCTACTATACGGAACCCGTTTCCATGCTCGCCGGCTCGTGCAGCTTCTATGGCTGCATTTATGGCAAGCAAGTCTGTTTTGTAGGCTATATCATTTATTATTACAGTTTTTTGGGTTATCTGTTCTATTGCATGTACGGTGTTATCTACCGATTTCATAAGTACTTTTATTTCGATAGCTTGTTTTTTAGCTATTTGCGATGAGGTTTGGGTGTTCTGAGTATTTTTTTCGATGGCAGCCAGCATTTGTTCAATGGAAGCTGATATGTTTTCGATGCTGGCAGCTTGCTCCGAACTACTAATTGAAACATTGCCTGTTGCATTACGCAATTCAGTAGAACGTATAGCTATCTCATCGCTGATGGCACTAAGTTGGGTTACTATAGATTTGAATCTATCTATCAGTTTGTTCTGAGCCATTCTGAAGTCGGTAAGCTCATGTGCAAAATGCGGAATGTCATTTTCCTGCAATACACCTTCGGCCAGACTCCTTGTGTTTTTAGCATATAATTCTATGTGGTCCGATAAATTTTCGACATATCCCATTCCAAATTTATTGGTAAAGTAAAATCCATAAAAAAGTATACCGGCTACTATAGATAAAATTATCCACATCATTATTCGTTTTACTGCAACATTCGAATTTACGTCTGCGGTCATATTGTTAGAGTGAAACTTTGCAGCTTGGTGTATTTTATTGAGCGACGGTGTCACACTTTTAAGAAAATCATCCAAATACTCTTGTTTATCATTGCCCGAACGGTTCTGAAATTTCATCCATTCGGTTTCAACTATATTTAAATCTGGTTCTATGCTTTCTATGAATGTATTGGATTCTGCTGTATTCAGTTTTTTATATTCATTGCTAATGGAATCCAGTTTTTTTACTTCCTTATCGAGTTCAGCAAGCCCGGAACTATTGTTTTGCGCCATTTCTTCGAGGGTAGTGTGGGTTATCAACTTTATCTCTGTTTGCACATTCATAAACTTGTTTGCCATTTGTATCTGTGGGAATTTTACCCTGAAGTTTTCCTCAACCCTGCTGTTGAGCATAAATAAAAAAACAATGATCAATAAAAGGGCGAGGCTGAAAATTCCAAATACTTTTACCACAAAGTTCATAAGTGTGGCACGCATACTTTGCTTGTTTTTGGTAGCAATGGCACTTATAAATTTTAATGAGGCACTCCACCAAAAGACCAATACGGACCTAAAAAATAGTATGATTTTATTTAACATATTGCGTTATATATCAGTCATTTATCTAAATATCAATCTTTGTCAGATTCTGTGGAATTTTCGACCAAAGATACATCGTCGGCAGTAAATACTTTTTCAATATTCAGAATCATTATAAAACCTGAGTCCGTTTTTATCATACCTTCCAGAAAATCGGAATTGTATCTGCTTCCGAGCGAGGGAACTTCTTTAACATCGGTAGGCGATATTTCAATTACATCTTTTACGCTATCAGCTATGATGCCAACTATGAGTTTTTTATTGAAGATAACCAAATCTAGCACTATGATAACGGTTTTCGGAGTATCAGCTACCGATTCCATATTGAACTTGCGTCTGGTATCTATTACCGGCAGTATATCGCCTCTGAAATTTATAACTCCTCGAATGTATTCCGGTGTTTGAGGTACCTTAGTTACAGGTTGTATTTCTAGTACTTCAAGTACTTTGGTGACAGTGATAGCAAATATTTCGGACGATAAATTGAACGATAAAAATGCTGATTTTTTAAGAATTGCCATATTCTATTCATTAGAGTTTTATATATTTCTCAAAACCCGATTCTAGTAATAATTTTTGTATTTCCATATTTACATCCAGTTCCAAAACCGTTTTCTTGTCTGGCCTGCTTTTTTCAAGAGATTCCAGCAATTGCAAAAATGACAAATCGAGGGAACTCACTTGCGAGGTTTGCAGCACAAAACTTTCTGCATCACTTAATATGGGGCTAAGTTTTAGTTTTATTTCTTCAATATTTTCAATGGTAAGTTTCCCTTGCAATGTTACAGTGCTTGTATTTCCCTCGGCTGTTTTTTTGCTGGTATGTTTTAGTGCATAAGTACTCATGGTTGAAACTTAGATTTTTGTAGCTCTAAGGTATACATATTTCTGAAATCTGCATACAAAGGTCTTCAATAATTCGCTTTTTTATTTGCAGAATGCGAGGTTCAAATATCAAAAAAATCATATTTATTTACTTATGAGTCTCAAATGCTGAAATTTAGCATTTGTATGTCATAAATTTTATTCGGCTGCATTTTTTTGGGAATAATTGATTTTAAAACGCGATTCCGATAATTATTATTTATATTTGCTTAATCGAACCCTGATGCATGAAAGCTCGTACATTTATTTTAGAAAATTCTAACATACGATTTGATGAAGTAAAAAAATTCAGTTTGCTTTTTGCATCTGCTTTTTTTATGGGCTTATTCGTAGCATTTTATTTCGTACCGGCCAACTCAGTTTTTATTCATCATTTCGGCATAAAATTTTTACCTATCGCCTACTTGATATCTGGGGGAGCTGGATATATTACTTCCTTCATTTATGGCTATTTGCAGCGAAAACTTCCAATTGCCAGGCTATTTTTGTTTTCTTTGTTTCTCATGCTTATTCCTACGCTCACAGCGCGCATGGGGCTTGGTTTTATCAACGAGAAATACCTTTCTTTATTCGTTTTTACGTTTGCCTGGCCATTTATATCATTGGTATCTACCATTATAGGGGGACTTACAATAGCTCAGTTAGATTTGTTGCAAGTAAAACGCCTTTATGGCCTTATTAATATTGGTGGAGTTTTGGCAGCTATTTTTGGTTACCTCACTGTTCCGCTTATTGTGCCGTATTTATATCATTCATACGATTTGCTTTTACTTGGATCTGTGAGTCTTATAGTGGCTATGTATTTCATACGTGCTCTTTTTATGCGGTTTCAGTCGGTGTTGCGCAAAGATTCGGGCACAGAGAGTTCAGAACTCAGTTTTATAAAACTTTTTGCCGATAAATATTTTGTATACCTTATTATAGTAGCTGTGTTATCCATGAGCTCTATTTTTATTGTAGATTTCTCGTTTTTGGCAAGCGTAAAAATACAAAGCGATATTTTTCCAACACAAAAAGATATTTCTAAATTTTTGGCTTTGGTATATGCAGGGTTAAAAATTGGCGAACTCATTATTTCGCTGTTTTCTAATCGACTCATTGCTAAATATGGAGTTGGGTTTGGTTTATTTGCACTTCCCATGTATCTGTTTGGTGCTGTGCTGCTCGCTGTAATAGTTGGCTTTACGCTTGGTATAGACAGCATTGTATTTTTGGGCATCATGGTATTGAATAAATCGTTTGAGCGTATCCTCCGCAGGGGCTTAGATGAGCCATCGTTCAATGTGCTTTACCAGCCATTGCCCAACCATATGAAGCTCGCAATACAAGCTAAAATTAGTCAGGTGATACAATTATCTACTGCTTTTGCTGGTATTATTATTCTCATAGGAACCTATTTAGTTGAATTTAAAGGTGTTTTTCATCTCGAATATTTTCTGATACTTTTTCTTCCACTTTTATTTACCTGGGGTTTTATTTCGCTTAAACTCTATACCCAGTATAAAAGCCGTATTCATAATTTATTGGAAGAGAAAAAGCTATTCAAAATTAAAGACTCAGACAAAGATACATTCGGAACCGATGTACTTACTCGCCAGTTATATAATGAGGATATGAATGCGGTAAAACTTAGCTGTGTCATTTTGGCTGAGACCAACCCCAAGCTTCTTGAACAATATATTCCTTTGTTGTATTATTATGATGATAAGATCATACATAATGCACTACTTTCAGGCATTGATTCTACTTTTTCGCAAGAATTGCTACCTAGTATTCAACAGCTCGAAGAAAATACTGAAGATCCGGGTCTGAAGATACAAGCAGAGGTAATACGTATGATACTAGAATCTACGCTTACCCATGACGAGGCCTCCCAGATTTATACTACCGAGCTTACAGAAAATTATCTGAAGGCATTTGCACTTATAAAATTTCTGAAGGAAAATACTTTGCCCAACGAAGCAGAGCTTATCAACCATTTACTCAGTCTGCCCAATCCAAAGCTCAAACGAGCTGCCATATACCTAGCAGGCTACAAAACACTCAACGATTTGGGCGAAAAGTTGATGGAACTTTTCATGAAGAGCGAATACAGAGACGCCGTAGCCGAGACTTTCAATAAATTTGGTGATGAAATTTTGCCTTATCTCGAGCCTTTGGCAAAAAACAGCAATACAGATGAAATCATCCTAAGTAAAATCATAGAAATCTGTTCCAAAATTGGTTCTAATGCCAGTCTTGGGCTGCTTTCTGATATGCTGACAATGGAGATACCTGATATTCAGCGAAAAATTGTTCAAACTTTTCAAGACAATGAGTATCAGGTATCTGAAAGTATAAAACATCTCATCCGCGAAATTATATTCAGGTTGTTGCGAAATATACATTGGTCGCTTTTGTATCGTATGGAATTTACCGATGACCAATCTACTATGCGCATGGTTCCCATTGTTGACCGTGAGTTCCAGTCAAATGTAGAATATGTCTTACAACTTTTGGGGCTTATTTACAACTACGAAACCATAGACCTTATTCGTTCAAATATAAAAGGAGATAATACCATTTATGCACTCGAACTCATTGATAATTTTATAGAACCCGACATAAAGGGGGCTCTGACTCCCCTCATTGAAGACCTTTCGGTGAGCCAACGTGTTAAGAAATTATCAGTTTTCTTTACTTCCGAAAAATTGAATTTGCCTCAACGCCTGAAACAAATTATTCGCGCTCCAGGCAATGAGGTTTCTTTGGTCATGCTTTCGAGGGCTATAGAAGCACTTGGAAATATATACCGCAGCCACAAGTTTAATAAATGGACATTGCCAGACAATAAGCATTATACTGACATAGAATGGAATGATAAAGAAATAAACGAAGTTGCTGAAGCTATTAGGCATACGCAAATGCCTGAAGAAATATTTTTGGGGTTATTTCATAAACATGAACTCATATATACCACTTCGGCAAAAATAATTTACAACGAAAATCCCACACGGTGCTTTACCTACCTCAATTCTTTTTATGCTGAAAAACGCCAGTTATACGAACTCCTCGAAAACAAGCAGGCCGATGACAAAGGCTTGATACATGAGCGTATAAAAGCACTGAAACGACAAAAGCTATTTAGCTCATTGCCTGAAAATTATGTAGTTAAGCTTGCTACCATAGTGCGTTTGCAAGACCTGCGAAAAGGTGACAATATTTCTGTATTTGGCAATGACAATGCACATGAAGATGTGATTATGATATCAAAGGGTTCCATCATAGACCGGAGTCTGGAAGAACCTAAGATTTTTGAACGAAATACCATCGTTATCAGAGGGTTGACTATATCAAATGAGTGTGAGTTTCTGGAATCACTTGAAAACTCTGTAGTTATACGAATCAATAGAAAGGAATATTTTTCAATGTTGCTCAATCAGGTTGAGATGATTGAAAATATGTTTAAGAATATCAACTAAAATAAAGTTTTAGCCCATCATAAGCCGGGAAAACATTTGGTGGCAGAAGTGGTGCCAACATTGCGTATTTGTACATATTGTGGCTCATATGTGTGAGATACGCTTTTTGGGGTTTCAGTTCTTCTATAAGTGCAAGGGCTTCCTCCAGATTGAAATGTGAAATATGTTTGGCAGGCCGCAAAGCATTTATAACCAATATTTCGGCATTCTTCATTTTGTTTTTTTCTTCTGCAGATATGGAGCTTGCATCGGTAACATAAATAAAATCATGCAGCCGATACCCAAATACTGGCATTTTATAATGGAACACTTGTATTGGCAAAATGTCTAAACCATCAATGGTGAATCTTTCGTTATGAATGACATTGAGCATTATTTCAGGTACTCCGGGATATTTTTCAGCAGTAAAGGCATAGGCAAATTCGTTGCGTATGGCCTTGAGCACGTGCTCAGAACCGTACACATGCATAGCACGCTTGTTGGTATAGTTGAATGCACGTACATCGTCGAGCCCTGCAATATGATCTTTGTGTTGATGCGTTAAAATGATGGAATGCAGGCTTTTTACATTTTCTCTAAGCATCTGGTACCTGAAATCGGGGCCGGAGTCTATTACGAAGTTCTCAGTACCGGTGTTTATCATCAGCGAGGAGCGCAGACGTTTATCTCGCGGATCTCCTGATTTGCATACCTCGCAACCACAGGTGATTACTGGCACACCCTGTGAAGTTCCTGTGCCCAAAAATGTTGCAACCATAGTTAAAACCCTCGTTATATTGTGCGCAAAGCTAATCAAAACTTGAAGTAAATGTTGTTTTGCTCTTATCAAAATAACACTACTTTTGGAGCAGTGTTTATAAATCTTCATCTTATTGTATGTCCGGAAAACTTATACTCATACCTACTCCTATTTCTGATACCGAAAAATATTCGACACATATACCTGAAATACAAAAATATATTTCGGTGTTAAAAATATATGTAGTTGAAGAAATTCGTACTGCACGTCGATTTATACGTAGTATAGATAAAAATGTAGTCATTGATGAACTACAGTTTTTCATCCTCAATGAGCACAACTCTGCTCAGGTACTTGGTGATGTACTTAAGCTGCTAAAAGATGGACACACAGTAGGAATGATGAGTGAAGCCGGTTGCCCGGCTGTGGCCGATCCCGGTGCAGATTTGGTATTCAGATGTCATACAGAAAGCATTGAAATAGAGCCGCTTGTAGGCCCTAGTTCTATTCTTATGGCACTTATGTCGAGTGGTTTGAGTGGCCAGCAATTTTCATTCAATGGATATATGCCTGCCAAATCTGATGAACGCCAGAAATACATTACCATTTTGAACAAAACTGCCATGGCTGGTGGGCATACCCAGATATATATAGAAGCACCTTACCGGAACAAACAAGTATTCGACGATTTGGTAAAATATGTTTCCCCTCAGTTGTGGCTTTGCGTAGCCATGGATGTGACCGGCAAAGAGCAATACATTAAAACTGCATCCATCAAATGGTGGAGCACCAATCCGCCCGTGCTTGGCAAGTTGCCCGCTATATTTCTTATAGGCAAGCACTCCTGATTTTTATACAAAAGAAAAACTGCTTATAACTTGGTGTTTTAGACCTGATATAAGCAGTTTGCTTTTAATAGGATATGCAGTTTTATTTCGCGTTTTTAGCTTCTGAAGAACCAAAAACTAAATCTAAAATATTTTCGCCCCATTTAGTTGCCCAAGCAAGTGGGTCACGCCTGATTTCTATTTCAGCTTTCCCTACTTTGTAAAACAGGCCATCAAGAGCTTTGTTGGTAACGTGTGTTCCCAATTGAGCACTTACAGCTTTGCCTCCGAGTAGTGGTGCAACCTGGTTGTAATAATTGGCCAGTGTTCCCCAGGCTTCGTTTGTGGAGACTCCACCTACTAAATCTTTATCTAAAGCCAGATTAATGGGAGTTTTGAAAACGAATGCTAAGGAATCGAAAGTGGCATATCGCAAGTAGTTGGTGGCTGCTGTAGAGTCGAAACCTGCAGATTTATTGGGATTCAGAGGGTTTACTCCCTTGAGTATATCCCAGGCATCGGTAAGCGAAAGATTTGTAACTGCATGGGTAAGTATGGGTTTTGCTTCCACTGCAGCATTTTCCGCTGCTCGGTTCATGCGCAGAATCACATCGTCCATGTATTTATTTAGTACTACGTCTACTCCCAATGCTTTTGCAGTGCTGCTATTGGCTGCATCTAGTATTGGTTTTGCCTCATCCGGAAGAAAAATCTTTAGCAGGGCATTGGCAAAGTAGCCATCTGTTGAGTTGAGTTCTGCTACTGATGTATCGGCGCCAACAATGAGTGCGGTACGCAATCCTTTTACCACTTCTTCTTGAGATAACCCTTTGGTAGTATCTTCAAAAAGCCCTTCAAGTGCTTCGCATGAAGTGAATCCAACAATGACGGCGAGAATAAGTAGCAATTTTATTTTTTTCATAGTTTGAATATATTATGGTTGTTTATGGAAAGAGTATCTTAGTTTTTGAAAGTAAAATAATTCAGAATAATTCTCAAATATTTCATACTTAACGCAGCAAATATAGATGTTGTTGCATAATTGTACATTATCTTTGAATAAAATTCGTTTTCCGCAATTATACGAAAAACTTAGTTTAAAACTGAGCTAAAATCTATGTATCCCGAAGTTGTAAAGGAATACCTACGTAAACTTGATTCGATAGAACAGGCAGCTGCTTTGTTTGTGCGCTCAGAGGTGATTGGTATCAATTATTTACTCGCTTCTCAAATGGGGTATTCTGACCTGTCAAGGGCTTTGTATCAACTTCAGTATCAGTGGCAAAAATTGGAGGAACTTCAAAATTTCAATCATTCACAAATAAGTAAAATTTCTTTAGATTTTTCCTCATTCCTCCTGCATAGTACAGGCGAACAAATTCCTTTTCAAATTCGTTTATTTCGACTTGTGCCCGACGAAATGTATGTTATGGCGGTTTTTCATCACGAACTCGAATATGAGCTTGAATACAAGCTTAGTAAGTATGATATATCGCAAAACACAGGACGTCCCGATAGTATCTTGTTATTTCTCAATACACTTATTGACAGTATTCCCAATCCGGTTTACTACAAAAACATGCGGGGGGTATTTATAGGGTGCAACAAAGCCTTTTTAGACGTTTTTAATATTCAGCGCGATTTTATTATTGGTAAAGATACGAACGACTTGCCGGAACTAATACTTGCAAACATATATCATGATGTTGATATGTTTGTGATACGAGAACAAAAAAATGAAACTAACGAACATAAAATACGAAATCATGAGGGTGAAATTCTTGAATTTATTTCATATAAATCTGTATTTCTGAATGCTGATAAATCTGTAGGTGGTTTGGTATGTATTATGGTGGATGTATCGCATTTGAAACAAGCCCGAAAGTATTTGAAGGATAGTGAAATAAGGCTTAAGCTAGCCCTCGAAGCATCAAACCTGGGCTTATGGGATTTAAATCTTTCGCGACATACTTTGTACCTGAGTCCGGAATATTACACCTTGCTCGGTTATATGCCTGATGAGTTTGAACCCCAAATAAATCATTGGATTAAAAGCTTTTATAATTCTGATTTAGAGCAAATAAATTTGTTGGAAGGTAGTTTTACACAAATTCGCCAACGCATAAATAGCGCTGAGTATCGCGTTCAAAACAAAAAGGGTGATTGGATTTGGATTCTGCTCAAAGGCGATATTGTAGAGCAGCATAGCAAGGCTCGGGAATACCGTGTTACCGGCACTATACGTGATATAACCGAAGCCAAGGGGCATGAAGAAAGCTCAAAAGAAAATGAAGAGCGACTCAAGATGATAAGTGAATCGTCTTACGATGCCATTATACTGATAGATGAGATTGGACAGATTACTTATCACAACCATACTGCTGCTATTTTATTTGGATACGAAGAGCTTGAGTGGACCAGTGGTAGTATTTGGAATCTGATAACCAACGCTTCCAATGAAAAACTTATTAAGCATAGTCTTATGCAAATGTTGCACAACAACATAAAGCAAAATACGCTCATAGATTTGGAACTTATATCGAAAAACGGCATACTCATACCTTGCGATGTACGTATAGCTGCTGTACTTATAAGACGCGAAATAAATTTCGTACTCACTATACTCGACCTCACCCGTCAGAAAAAGGAACACCAAGAGCGTTTATTTCTTGAAACTCAACTCAGGCATGCGCAAAAGCTTGAAACCATCGGTACTTTGGCGGGGGGTATTGCTCATGACTTCAACAATATTCTCACCCCCATTATCGGATTCACCCAACTTGCCATAGATGAAATACCAGAGGAAAACATGGCTCACAGCGATTTGCTGCACGTTCTGAAAGCTGCACAGCGTGCCAAAAGTCTCGTAAAGCAAATTTTGTTGTTCAGCAGGCAACTCGACGATGAGAAAACCGCTGTTTTTTTGCACCTGATTATAAAAGAAGTTAGCGAGCTTATAAATGCAAGCAAGCCACCTACTATAAAGCTAGAGTTGATACTTTCGACCAAAGAAGCGGTGGTATATGCGTCGCCTACACAAATACATCAGGTTCTCATGAATTTGCTTACAAATGCTATACAAGCTATAGGCACACATTATGGTACTGTAATTTTGCGTCTTGAAGCCATGCACTCCGAGGGCTTACTTAGCCTGAAACATTTGCCACCAGCGCAGTATGCTTGTATACGTGTGAAGGATAACGGAATAGGTATGGATGAAATTACAATTTCGCGTATTTTTGAACCCTTCTTTACTACAAAGCCTGTCGGTGAGGGAACAGGGCTTGGTCTCTCTGTGGCGCACGGCATTATTCAGTCGTTAGGGGGCCATATTGAGGTTGAAAGTGTGCTGGGTGAAGGCAGCGAATTTATTTTATATTTGCCTTTGAGCAAATCTGTAGAATTGGAGGAAACCATCAAAGTAGACCTTTGCAACCAATTGAATGGTAATGTTTTGCTTATTGATGATGATGTAGAAACCGGAGTTACCATGAAACGAATGCTTGAGCACATGGGATGTAAGGTTACTTTATATACAAATCCCAACACGGCGCTACAGTTTCTGGTTGAGAATACTGAAAAATTTCAGGTGGCCATTACCGATTATGCCATGCCTCATATGATGGGCGATGTGTTTATAAAACGTGCCCGGATAATTGATGAGAAATGCCGTTTTATATTGTATAGTGGCAATATACATTTACTGAAAAATATTGAAGAGTTGAAACACGACAGGGTGGAAATTTTAAATAAACCCATTTCAATGGAATTATTGTCAGAAGTATTAAAGAAAATATTCTCAAATTATTGATAAAAATATGAAAGTGTTAGTTGTAGACGATGAAAACCAAATTGTACAATTGTTGAAACGATTGCTTACCAAAAATGGATACGAAATACATGAGGCCAACAATGGAAGAGAAGGACTAGATTTGGCATCAAATATCCATTTTGATGCAATGATAACTGATATTGTAATGCCGGAATTGGGTGGAGTAGAACTTATACGAAGCGTACGTGCTACCAACCCGGCAATGAAAATAATTGCCATTTCAGGCGGTGCGCTTATTGGGCCTGCTACCTATTTGGCATTGGCCAAGCAGGCCGGGGCAAATTACATCTTCGAGAAACCATTTGACCCGCACGATTTGCTGAATGCACTCAGAGAATAAGCGAGAAATAAGAAGAAAAATTGAATTATAAATTGAGCTGGCTGAGCAATTCTTCTAATGCCTCGTCTACTTCGATCGAAAATTCTTCTACTAGTGTTGGATAAAGTTCAGGGCTTTTGCCTTCTTTAGCCAGATGCTCTAAAGTTTGCATTTTTTGTGCTAGGTCAGACATGCCAAAGATATTCAACGAAGACTTTGATTTGTGCGCAATTTCGCTCAGAGCCTTCCAGTTTTTATCTTCCAGACTTTTATTCATTTCATCTTTATACTCAGGAATTTGCTCTTTGAATAATTCTATCATTTCTTTTATAACCTCCGGATTTCCACCAGACATTGACTCAAGGTATGTTAGGTCTGTTTTCATTTCTTCGTCTTCTAAATTTATATTTGTATATGCTAAGGTAATTATTTTTTTTACAAGTTCGTTGGCTTTGAAAGGCTTCGAAATAAATTCATTCATCCCTATTGTCAAACAGTTTTCTACCTCGGCGCGGGTAGCAGCGGCGGTGAGTGCTATGATGGGTATATTACAAATAGGTTCAGGCATTTGTGTGCGTATGTGCACTGTGGCTTCGTATCCATCCATACGTGGCATGTGTAGATCCATCAGTACAATATCGAAAGGATACTGCTTGAGCATATCTATGGTTTCCACACCATCGTTGGCTATTTCAACTTGGAAGTGAAAATTTTTGAGCAGTGTGAGCGCAAATACCTGGTTTATTTTGTTGTCTTCAGCGAGTAGTACTTTTATGTTTTTCGTGATGTTCAGGTTTACATTTACAGTGCTGTCATCTTCGTCCGAAATAAGTTCCGTAAGAATACTTTTTGTAGATTTTTGTAAAGGTAGGGTAAATGAAAATACACTTCCTTCGCCTATCGTACTATTTACCATTATTTCACCACCTTGCAGTTCTACTAGCTGTTTAGAGATGGTTAATCCCAATCCTGTACCGCCGTACTTTCTGGTAGTTGAGCTACTTTCCTGATTGAAACTTTCAAATATTTTACCAAGTTTAGAGTTGTCTATACCAATGCCGGTATCGCTCACCGAAAATTTGAGATGATACATATCTTCTTCAATCCCAATTAGTTCTACATGTACTGATACTCCTCCTTCGTGAGTAAACTTGAGTGAATTGCTAATCAGGTTGGTGAGTATCTGGTTTATACGCACAGGGTCGCCTATGAGCATAAGTGGAACATTTTGTTCTATATGGATGGTCAAATCCAGATTTTTTTTACTTGCCTCGTAGTTAAGAGTTTTGCGAAGTCGCTCTATGAGGTTTCGCAGGTTGAAATCTATTTTTTCAAGTTCAATGCGGCCAGCTTCCATCTTGGAAAAATCGAGTATATCGTTGATAATGACCAAGAGGTTTTCTGCAGAAATTTTTATATTGTGTAAGTAATCTACTTGCTGAACTGTAAGATTAGTACCAAGCAGAAGCTCCGTAAAACCAAGTACAGCGTTCATTGGGGTTCTTATTTCGTGGCTCATATTAGCCAGAAATTGCTCTTTTATTTTCAAGCTTTGTATGGCTTGCTCTTTGGTTTTTTGTAGCTCCTTGTTTTGTATTTCTATTTGCGAAATCATATCGTTAAACACCTCGGTAAGTTGTCCCACCTCGTCGGTGGTTTCGGGGATAGCGCGCAGGCTGTAGTCTTTTTCGTTAGAAATTTGCTTTACTACGGTATGCAGGTGTAAAATGGCACCCGATACATATCTTTCGAAATAGTACGCCAACATGAATGTTAGAAATGATGAAACAAGCAATATAATGACAATGATGAGTAGAAATTGTTTTACACGTTTTGCAAAATCTATGTCTTTTACGATAACTACCCTGCCGATTATATCGCTGGTGTGTACAGATTTGTAGAGAACTACACTCTGAGCCACTATTAGACCATTTTCTATATATGCAGTATCTGTAAAACTGAGTTTTAGGTCTTTTATTGATATTTTGGCTGTATCACGCTGGTATACAGCCAGTGCTGTATCTGAAAAGGATTTTGTATCGTTGTTGTAAGTTTCGAGCTGTACCAGGCGGATATCAGGGTCTACACGCATACTACGTATGTTTTCGGTAGAGAATTGCTCATCTGCAAATGTAAGCGATACTTCGTTGTTGGCACCTAGTATTTTAGCAAGTATGGCCGTACTGGCTAGTTCTCTGTTTCGGTATTGTATAAGGTCAGACAATACGAACCATCCGGCCGATAAAACCACTACAACACCGCTAATAACTATTACCAGAGCGATGATTTTGGTACGAATAGATGCAGATTTGAAATATTTTAACACTTAAACTGTTAGTTAACTGTAGTTTAAATAGATTTTCGATTTTGGTATGTCTGCCAATTGGTGAAATCTGTACTTTTCATTTGCATTTGAACAATCAGATCCAAATTTCATCGCAATTTAAATAAATATTTTGTGTCTTTGATGCAAAATAAATATTTCTTATTGGGTTCTATAAATGTTATGGGGAAGCTTTAATGATTTCGGATAAAGATAGTAATCTGGAATCAATTTTCAATTTGACTTTGAGGCCTGAATCTTGGTTGATTTGAAATCTTTTTGCACTTTCTTTTGCAGTAAAATTTATGATTCCGCCTTTTTCACAAAAACCATTGATGCTGTTGCCGATAGTAAGTATTGCTTTGTCTTGCGAAAATTTAAGTATTTCTGCCAAATCTTTGTCGGCAGCTTCAGTAATGAAAAGGATATGACAATATTTAAGTTCTGAAATGTTATTGTAATGTTCTATAAGCCAAAGTCTTTGCGCGCCTTTTCTAGTTTCAAGCATTTTGCCCAAAAATTCTTCAAATGGGTCGGGACCATAAATTCCAACTATAAAAGGCCCATTATTGTACTCAGTGGGCCATTCAACGAATTTACTGAAATTGATGATATAACCTGCTTTCAGTTCGTTTTGGGTATACTCTTGAGCTGCCACAGTTAGTCTGATAACTAATGCGCCCAAGAGTAGCAGAAATCTGATATGGAAGCGGTATGCAGGCAAGGTTAATTGTTTTTATATAATCGGATTCTTACTTTTGCTAGTTTTTCAGTTGTTATGTTTTCACTAGCTGTATTTTCTATAGTTTTTATCAATACGTGCCTGCACTGGCAGTTGCTCGATAGAAGTTTCTGGTAAATTTCCTGCCCTCGCTTGTATGCCAGATCTACAGTACCTTCTGTGGGTTGTTTATATCCTGCTATTTCTGCCCAAATATCTGGTTTGTTTGCCATTAGCAGTGCTACATCTTGTATTACTTTATTGAAGCGGCTGTTGAGTGTATACTCTTCGGGCAAATAATAAAAATATGTTTCAAATATCAGTTGACCTGCTGATTTGTTTTGATTGTCAGTTTGGCCTTCCAAAATATCAAGGTTTTTCATATCGGTATCATAGGTTATGACCCTAGGCATAGAGTATAATGTATCTTTTCCAACGATTACGGGTTCGAGGAAATTTTCCGATGACTTTTCAATGATGGTAGTTTGTTTTGTAATATCGGCCTCGATGCTATTTTTGTCGAGTTGTTGCAAAAGCACAGAGTCAGATGTTACTATAGCCTCGTCGAGCAGGTCGAGCAAATCGTTGTAGTTCTTTTCTTTGTTTTCGCTTTCGCTTATTGCATTCAGAGAGTCGGTTACGGTTTTGATGTTGCTCATAGTATTGAACAAATCTTTGCCCGAATGCATGATCGAATCGTTGGATATGGGGGTGAAATAATTTTTTACAGTTATATCTTGCTGTATCAGGTTGTCGGTATTGTCGGGTATAAGCTCTATTTCCTGAAATATTTCGTAGAAATATGACTGACGGGGAACGAAAATGGAAATAGTTTGTGGCAAATAACCCTTGGCATCAATTATAAGATCATATTCACGGCCTGGCTTGAAAAAGGCAAAGTATTTACCTATTTTATTATCAGGTGTAAAAGTATAATTTATCTGTAAGCGGGTAAGCTTATCAACAATAACCAGATTCACAGCTACTGGGCGTGGCGGATTTCCGGCCAGAAAAGTACCATTGAGAAAAGTAAGGGGGATTGTTCCTCCCAAATTAACCTTTAAAATATTGCCATGAGTTATTTTTTTAGCATTGCTCCTGATCCAGAAACCATAATTGAGTGCTTCAGGTATTTGGTAACAAAAATCGTCGTGTATAGAATTTATTGGATAACCGGCATTGGAAGGGAAAGAATACAATTGCTCATCTATATTCACATACTGTATATCGAATCCTCCTAGGGATTGGTAACCATTGGTACTGAAATAGAGCCGCTTTTGCTCATTGTCATAGAAAGGTGAAATTTCATCGCCCGCTGAGTTTATTTCTTTGCCCAAGTTCGTAGGTTTTCCCCATTTTCCATTCCTCATTTTCCGGACTATATACAAATCTTGACCACCCATTGCATCTGGTCTTTTTCCTGAGAAATATAAAGATTTATTGTTTTCTGTTTCAAATAAATACCTGTCACCGGGAATTACAAAATTGTAATCGGTTTTTTTGAAATCAATACAAACATCGTCGCTTACCCTGCAAAGGTAAGCTATTGCGGAGTCGCCTTTTTCAACCACCACAATCGGATTCTCGCGATTGGCATCGAGCCCTGCCAGCTTCATATATGGAACGAGGGGTTTGAGTTTGTCGGGAAACGATATTTGGCGTGGTTTTTTCCAATATTTTCCCAAGCGATATGATACCATTATTTTGAAATTTCCATTGGCTGTCTGGTTTGTGTCTGTGCTTGTAAAAAAGAGTGCGTTTGCACTTTTTGTGACCAACACAATGGCATTTTGCGACGATGAAATAAATCTGCTGTCAAAAGTTTCAGGCGATTCAAAAAGTGTGTCTTTCTGAACTTTTCTTGCAAAATTAGTAATATCTATCATTTGCTTTGAATACTCGTAGAATTCGTCGCTTGAATTTATTTTGGCTAAATATTGGTTGAAGTAGAAGTGTGATTTTTCAAAATTCTCTTCCAGATAGTAAAGTCTGCCGAGGTCTTTGAATACGATATCAGGCAGATAGCTATATCCGGCTTGCATGATATACTCAATATATGAAAGTGCTTTGCGGCTGTATTCCCCTTTTTCGAGCAGGCAAACAGCTATCAGGTATTTTACATATATTTTTTCGAGGCTTACAAACTGAGAGTCTACGTAAAACGAAAATTTTTCAGAATCTTTAAAAAATGGTTTTATGGTATGACTGTTCATGTGGTACAATATGCCAAGAGCCTCATCGTACTTTTCTGATGTCATAAAGTTTATGGCCTCATACATCTCCTTTTCACCTTGAGCTTGTGATTCAAATCCGGTCAGAAGTGCGAGGCAAATTATATGCGCGATGACTATATATAAATATCTGATATTCATTATAAAGAATTTGTCATATCAATACTTTTCATTTATACCTTGTTCAGGTAATATCAAACTGCAAATAAAAGTATAATTCTGTATGCTTCTTATCTTTGATGCAAAATTACTAATTTTTGTGATTTTGCCTGATTTTAATTGCGGTTTTATGTGGTGCATATAAACAGTGACCCTAAAATATTTAAATAAACCAATATAGGCTTAATTATATGCGGGTTCAGGGTGCTTTTGTAACCTAACTGCAGAATCTATATGTTAGGCGCAAACAATCAAATGTATGAAAACTGTTAGTTATATCATAGAAGTTGCAGTTTAAATAAAATATTGTTTCAAAAGCATATTAATTTGCATAACTTTACACTCCGAAACATGTTTTAAGATTTTGCGTTATAACAATTATACAAGCTACTTATTATGAAAAAGTTCATTTTACTTACCGTTTTTACTGTAATGCTTGCAGTTTTTAATATCTATGCCCAGAACAATCCTGATAGCATAGTTACGCTGGTGGTTGCCGACAATCAAGAGGCTGAAATAGCATATAATAAGGGAATAGCAAATTTTAATGGAAAAAATTATGAGCTGGCTATTTCCAATTTTACAGAAGCCATTACATACCGCAACAATTTTGATAAGGCTTATTTCAACCGTGCTTCTGCAAAAGCCGAAATCAAAGATTTTGCCGGTGCTATTGATGATTTTACTATGACTATACAGTTAGCGCCACAGAATCCTAAAGCCTATTTTGGCAGAGGGGTGGCGTATTTTAATATTGCTAACTTCGATAAAGCCTTAGCCGATTTTCAAACTTCTATGGAATCTGGCTCTGCAGATGCGGCTGCACCTTATCAAGCTGGTATTTGCTACTTTCAGACTGGAAGATATGCTGATGCTGTGAAAATGTTTGATAAAGCCATAAGTATCGATTTCTCGTTTGCATATGCTTACAACGACAGGGGTAGTGCCAAACGCAACCTCGGTGATCTTGAAGGTGCACTGGCTGACTATACCAAGGCTATAAATTTAAAACCAGAAATGGCTATACTTTATAACAACCGTGGCAGCATTTTGCGAAAAATGAATGAATTTGATAAGGCCATAGATGACTATACAAAAGCTGTAGAGCTGAACCCAGAGTACTATATGGCATTAAATAACAGAGGAAGCGCGAGATTCGAATCCAAAGACTATGAAGGTGCCATCAAGGATTTTGATGCTTGCCTCGCAATGAAGACTGATTATGCGTATGCGCTCAATAACAAAGGTACTGCCCTCACCAAACTCAAAAAGTACACCGAAGCCGTCGAAGTTTTTACCAAAGCCATTGAATTACAACCTGCCTATGCCATAGCCTATTTCAATAGGGGAAGTGCAAAAGAGCTCATGCGCGATTTTACGGGTGCTTGCAGTGACTGGAAGACTGCCCTCAAATTTGGCTTTTCGGATGCAGCTAATTATATAGATAGTTGCAAATAATCAGGCATTTATGAGATATATTGTTTTCGCTTTATTCACAATTATTTTCTCTGGTAGTTGGTCGGCATATGCTCAAGAATTTCCTCTCATTTCTGAAGAAGAATTTCTGAACACACGATCCGGGCAACGCGATGCATGGGAGAATATTCAGGATGGGAACGATTTTTTTATACAGGATACCAAAGGGACTTATCTCAAGGCCCTAGACAAATATTTACAAGCAAATGAATACAATCCGAATAACGCTAAGCTAAACTACCTCATAGGAATATGCTACATGAAAACCGCTCAAAAAAGCCTTGCTGCCGGCTTCATGGAAAAAGCTTATAGATTAAATCCTCATGTTACTTTCGATGTTGTTTTCTGGTTGGCCTGGGCTTATCATCTCAATTCTGATTTTGACAAGGCTATAAAATCATATAAAACTTATTATGAAGATCTTTCGCCGGCTGAACTCAGAACTACCGGTAAACTGATTGAAAAAAAAATTGCGGAATGCAAAAGTGGCATTGAGCTTACTACATCACCTGTCAGAGTATTTATAGACAACCTCGGGGCCGATGTAAATACAGCCTATTCGGAATATAGCCCGGTAATTTCTGCCGACGAGGAAGTTATGCTTTATACTTCCCGGAGGCCTGAAACCCTGGGTGAAAAGATTGACCCCAATGATTTGCTCTTTTTTGAAGACATTTATATGGCTTTCAAAAGTAAGAATAAATGGGTTGCTTCAGTAAATATGGGCAAACCTGTAAATACAAAAAAGCATGATGCTTGTGTTAGTTTATCGCCTGATGGGCAAAGCCTTTTTATTTTCAGAAGTAGCAGTGGCGGCAATTTATATGAATGTATTCTGCAGGGCGACGAATGGCTCGATCCCGCTCCTTTGCCAAAAGTCATAAACAGTAGCATGCACGAAACTTCGGCTGCACTTACACCCGATGGTAAAAAAGTCTATTTTATACGACAAAAAGAAGGAACAGAAACTACTGAAGGGGATAAGGATATATTCGTGAGTGTATTTAATTCAATTACCCAAAAATGGGAAGAAGGACAGAATCTTGGGAAAGTTATAAATACTCCCTACAATGAAGATGGTATTTTTGTTCATCCCGACGGTAAAACAATATATTTTAGCAGCGAAGGACACAACTCCATGGGTGGATATGATATCTTTTATAGCAAAATGGACGATAAAGGCAGGTGGAGCAAACCCCAGAACCTTGGCTCACCCATAAATACTCCCGATGACGATCTTTTCTTTGTACTTAGTAGCGATGGAAAACGAGGATACTATTCCAGCACTAAACCCGGAGGGTTTGGCGATGCAGACCTCTACCAAATCACTTTCCTAAATCCGGAACTACTTGTGCAAAGCAATGAAGATAACCTTATAGCTGCCATTAGCAGTCCTATGGCACTTTCTAATATTGAATCTTCTGTTGAGCTCAAAAAAATACGCCTTACCATTGTAAAAGGACTTGTAACTGAAGCAATGAGCAACAACCCCATTGAAGCCCAAATAGAAGTAACTGATAATGAAAAAAATGAAATTGTATTTCGAAATGTTTCAAATAGCAAAACCGGCAAATATCTACTTACACTGCCTTCAGGCAAAAACTATGGTATCGCCATTAAAGCCGATGGTTATTTGTGGCATTCCGAAAATTTCAATATCCCTTTCGCTTCAGAATATCAGGTGGTTGAAAAAAATATTAGTTTACTGAGCTTAGATATTGGCTCTAAAATTGTACTTAAGAATGTGTTTTTCGAATCCGGAAAATCTGTTCTCAAATTTGAATCATTCCCTGAACTTGAGCAAATTGCAAATCTTCTGGAAATATATCAGAATTTAGTGATTGAAATATCCGGACATACAGATAATGTTGGAACTACTGCTGTTAATCAGACTCTTTCCACAAACAGGGCCAAGGCTGTAGTTGATTATCTAGTGTCTAAAGGTGTACCTGCCAATAGATTACAATACAAAGGATATGGTTTTACGAAACCTATAGCCGGCAATGATACCGAAGAACACCGAGCCCTCAACCGCAGGGTTGAATTTACCATTATTCAAAATTAATATGTTACATTTCGAAAATTTATATAAAAAATCCACACTATGAAAAATATATTTCATTTTACTACCATATTATTGGTATTCAGTTTTGTAGCTGTGAATTCAGTCTTTGGCCAAATGAAACCCAAAATAAAAAAAGCTGAATTTCTGATAGAAGAAAACGTCGCTTTTGAAGTGGCTTGGAAAAACATAAAAAAAGGCAACTCTTTATTTTCTATCAATAAACCCGGGGCATATTTACTCGCTCTTGACCACTACAAGCAATCTTTTGAGTACAACATGGATAATGCTGCCCTCAACTATCGCATCGGTGTTTGTTACCTTAAGGTAGGACCAAAGACAGAAGCTTTAAAGTTTTTATCTAAAGCGTATAGCCTAAATCCTATGCTAACCACCGATATTTTATATTGGCTTGCAAACGCTTACCAGAGCAGTTATGATTTCCCAAAAGCTAAAAAGCTGTTTGATGAGTACTTGAATTCATTGGATAGCAGACAGCGCAAAAAGCATGAAGAACTTGTGTACCGACATCTGGCGGAATGCGATAATGGGCAAAAAATGTTTCAAAATCCTGAAGATATGTTGGTTGTGAATTTGGGATCTGTAAACACCATTTACAATGAATATGGCCCAAAAGTAACCGAATCGGGTATGCTTTTTTATACAGCTAAGCGCGATGACGATGACGCACCAATAAATTCCTATAATTACACGTACTTCGAAGACATTTTTCAGACTATGGTTTACACTGACTCGGCTGTCGCTGCTTTTCCAATGCAAGGTGTGAATACCCTCGAAAACAATGCCATCATGCATTTATCTGCCAATGGCCAAACCATGTATGTGTACAATGGACGACAAAACAATGGCGATATATTGGTGAGCAATTTTGTAGACAGTAAATGGGAACGTGCCAAAAACTTCTCCAAATTTGTTAGTTCCAATGCTCGAGAAACTAGCTTATACATTACCCCTGATGGAAAATCTATGTTTTTTGTAAGCGATAGAAAAAAAGATAGCTTCGGAGGAAAAGATATATTCTATTGCCGCTTGGATGACAATGGGAAATGGGAAGATCCCTTAAATTTGGGAGGCATGGTAAATACCCCTTCAGATGAAGAAAGTGTGTTTTTTCACACTGCTACCCGTACTTTGTATTTTAGTTCGAAAGGCCATAATACAATGGGAGGATATGATGTTTACAAATCCGTAATGGATGCAAATGGCAATTGGACCAAAGCAGTAAATTTGGGGTATCCTGTCAATTCCACAGGAGATGATTTGGGCATGGTACTCAACAACAGAGGAAACCAAGGATATTATGCTTCTTCTCACTCCGATTCTAAAGGGGGACTTGATTTATATTGGGTGTATTTTGTTATTCCTAAACCTATGATCCAGAGTACCGAAGAAAATCTTATTGCAGGACTCGATCAACAAGTATCTTCGGTTTCTATTGAAGGACAGATTGAAATAAAGACCATACCTCTTACTACACTCAAAGGCTTGGTTATAGGTAAAACTTTGCCTCTTGCTAAACTCGATTTCAAAGATATTGCTACCAATCAAATTACAAATTCCCTTCAGTCGGACCCAAATTCTGGCGCTTATATGGCTAAACTATTACCCGGTAAGAGTTTTAATATAACCGTTACCGCTCCTGGTTTTATGTATTACACTGAGAATATAGATATTCCGGCGTCAAATACTGAGCAGGAAATCGTAAAGGACATCAACCTTACCAAAATAGAACCTGGCATAAAAGTGGTTCTTAATAACGTATTTTTCGATTCTGGTAAATCTTTGATTAAACCTGAATCTTATACTGAACTGCAAGGTTTGAAGCGTTTTATGGACGAAAATCCGACTGTGGTAATTGAAGTAAGCGGGCACACCGACAACCGAGGCTCTTCTGCTTCAAATACCGCACTTTCAAGAGAAAGGGCAAAAGCATGTTTTGACTATCTTATTTCTTTGGGGGTGTCTCAAAGCAGACTCGTTTACAAAGGAGTTGGCTCTGCTGAACCTCTTGCCAGCAACGAAACTGAGGCAGGTAGATCCTCCAACCGAAGAGTTGAAGCTAAAATATTGAAACATTAATATTTAAATAATCTTCATATAAGTTATACTATCTGAGGCTTGTTTATCGGATTTTTGTGAATCCGGCAAACAAGCCTTTTTTTCTTTTTGCTCGGATTATAAACAGACATTCGCCAATATCTTTTGCCCAGAATTGCGGTATATGTTGCATATCATATTCCACGAAATAGAATAAACAGCAAACATTTGGTACATTTGACCCATAAATTCACGAAAATTTTCAGTAAAAAATGAAAACAACCGCATTCACACACTTACACGAACAACTGGGGGCTAAAATGGTTCCGTTTGCCGGATACAAAATGCCGGTAGAGTACTTTGGTATAAATGATGAGCACATGACAGTGCGCCAGGGTGTAGGTGTATTCGATGTTTCACATATGGGCGAGTTTTGGGTAAAAGGCCCGAATGCATTCGAACTAGTACAACGCATTACCTCAAACGATGTAAGTAAACTATCGCCCGGTAAAATTCAATACAGCTGCTTCCCAAACGGCAAAGGAGGAATTGTAGACGACCTGCTGGTGTACCATTTTGCTAAAGATCTGTATTTGTTGGTCGTAAATGCTGCCAATATTGAGAAGGACTGGAATTGGGTAGTACAAAACAATGTAAATGGGGCAGATATTGAAAATGCTTCTGAGCAATATTCACAACTTGCCGTGCAAGGCCCAAAAGCCATTGAAGCTTTGCAGTCGCTCACAAATGTAGATTTGAGCACTGTTTCGTACTATACTTTTGTAGTTGGTACATTTGCCGGTGTTGACAATGTAATTATTTCTGCTACCGGATATACTGGCAGTGGTGGTTTTGAATTGTACATGAAAAACGAAGATGGCGAAAAAATATGGAATGCTGTATTTGAAGCCGGTAAACCACAAGGCATACGCGCCATAGGCCTAGGCGCACGCGATACACTGCGACTCGAAGCCGGTTTTTGCCTATATGGCAACGACATAGACGATACTACATCGCCTATAGAAGCTGGTTTGGGTTGGATAACCAAGTTCTCTTCCGAAAACCAATTCATAGACCGGGCACACAATGAAGCCATTAAAAATGCTGCTCCTGTGCGCCGCCTCAAAGGTTTCAAAATGCTTGAGAAAGCCATTCCCCGCCACGGATATACCATACATGATGCTGCCGGAAATCAAATAGGTGAAGTTACATCCGGTACCATGTCGCCTATGCTTAGGTATGGCATAGGTATGGGGTACGTAGCTGCATCGCATATGGCCGACGGTACTGAAATATTCATTCAGATACGAAACAAGATGGTAGCTGCTCAAATTACCAAAACCCCATTCTTTGGTTGATAAGTAGCTGTTTTTTTGAAACATAATTTCAATGCCTGTGCAAGCTGAAGATATTAGGAATATACTTTCTGATCCGTTTGCTCAGGCATTTAATTTTCGTCGAAATTATGGTGCTTTCGAATTTTAAAGCCTAATAATTATTTTTGACAGACGACTTGTTTTTAGGTATATGAAAGCATCATACGTTACTGATTTTTGTGTAAAAACATAAGTTTTTGGTATTTTCATGTTTGAACTCACCGTAGTTTGGTAAATATAAGTGGTGTTCTGATATCAGCAAAATTCATTTAATATGACTTATATGTCAATAAATATGATTTTTACTCAACTCCCACCTGTAATTAATATTTCAGACTTTTAGTACCATAATACAAGATTAAAACCCTATTAGAGTGGCACGAAATTTTTAAATATTTTTTTCAAATCTAAAAATCTGCTTATCTTATTGAATTTTATTAAGATATAATCATTGACTATTGACACAGATATAAGTAAGGTTTGTGTTTCATAACATTTTTTTCATTAGCTTTGATATGGACCAAATACATATATCGTACATATATTTTGTTGTATATATAGACTACTAGATGTAGAAAGTGTTGAATGAGAACAATTTAAATAGGCTTGTTTGTGTTTGCAATCAATATACTATTGCAAACACATTTTATGCTTCAGATACTTTTGTTTATTGCGATATATGTAACTTTCATTGATTTTTTGTGTATACATAACTTTCTCAAATGTAATTGCCAATCTAATGATTCAGAATGATAAATAAGTTCATACATATATTAAGCGACTACTTTTTTACCAAAGATGATAGCTATAGTTTAGAACATCGTTTACTATTATCGAGTTTGCTAATGGCTATGTTCATTGGTCTTATAGGTGCCATCAGCAATATATTTCTTACCACTTCACTTGTTTCTGCGTTGGTTCCATTATTGTTATCAATGATGGCAGCAACGCTTTATTATTTTGCAAGGTATCGGAAAATCTATAAAAGTACTTCTTTCATTACATCTGTTGTTGGTATTTTTGGTATTTCTATAGTTTGGGTATTCAATGGAGGAATTGATGGGCCTAATATTATGATTTCACTGGTATTTCTTATGTTGGGTCTTATTATTGTCCCTGAATATACTAAAAAATATATAATTACCTTATATATTATTGTAAACATTTTCATATTTCTCATTCAACTTTACAAACCTGAATACATAATAGGTTATCCTTCTGTATTTGCCCGATGGATCGACAATGTAATAAGTCTTGTCTATTCCGCTTTTTTTATTTATCTCATCATGCTGTATATTCACAAGCACTATATGCTTGAGAAATATAGAGCTAAGGAAAGTGAGGCTAAATACAAGTTCATCTCCGATAATATTCATGAACTTATATGGCGCATGAATGTGAAGATGAACCAGATTACTTACATAAGTCCTTCTGTTTATAGCAATACTGGATACACCGCAGATGAATTCAAATCGCTTACTCTGGATGAACTCATGACTTCAGAATCTGTTCAATTATTAAAACAACGCATAATTGACCGCTTTAAAAGCATTTCAATGGGGGATATGTCTCAAAAATCAAACATTTCGGAATATGAAATGAAAAGAAAAGATGGCACAGTTTTCTGGATGGAAACTTCTACAACTTTTCTACTCGACGAGCAAGGTGTACCTGCCGAAATAATTGGGGTTGCCCGAAATATAGATGCCCGAAAGAAAGATGAACTACAATTGCAGCATTATACCAAGGAGCTGAATAAACTAAACACTGATAAAGACAAGTTTATTTCTATACTGGCTCATGATCTCAAAGGTCCTTTAAGTTCTTTATTAGTCTTTTCTGATTTGCTTATTGAAAACCTGCATAGGTATGATATGGAAAAGATTGAGAATCATATAAGCATCATGAATAAAACCATATACCAGACTCATGATTTGCTTGATCAAATCTTGTTATGGGCTAAATCGCAATCGGGAAAACTCAACTATGAACCTGAAATTTTGAATTTCCATGAAATTAGTTGCGAAATTATTAGCGTCATGGAAAGCCTGGCCAGCAAAAAAAGCATAAGCATCCAATCTCATGTATCAGACAATTTGGCCCTGCATGCTGACCGAAATATGGTAATGGCTGTGATGAGAAACCTTATTTCGAATGCCATAAAATTTACAAACGTAAATGGTAAAATCGAAATTTATGCGCAAACCGAATCACCTAAAGCTATCATCACCATAGCCGACAATGGAATAGGCATTGAGCAAAATTCAATTCACAAGCTTTGGAAAATCTCTGAAAACTTCACAACACCAGGCACAAGCAACGAGAAGGGTACCGGTTTTGGTCTTATTCTGTGCAAAGAGTTTGTTGAAAAACATGGCGGTTCTATTTGGGTGGAAAGTGAATTGGGAAAAGGCAGCCGGTTTAAATTTACATTGCCTTTGAGTTCTGAAATGTAGTGCAATGATTATTATACTTTTTTTTGAAAAATCACTGCATAGCTATTCTCTGCTTTTGAATGAATTATTTTAGTTTATTTGCTTCTCATAAATGAAAATCACTTAAAATGAAAAGACTTTTTCTTCTGATTGTATATTTAGAATTACTAAATGTGGGTACGTTTGGACAGAACAATATGTCTGATACCCAAATGGAATTTGATAGCCTGGTGCGCAATACAACCTATGGAAAAAATAATTCCACAGGGAAGCATTATAAAGTGAGAGGTTTTAGTATGTATTGCGAGACCTACGGCAACGGGGAGCCTTTGCTTTTTATACATGGCAATGGTGGCAGCATCAATGCTTTCGTGAAGCAAATTCCATACTTTTCAACCAAATACAAGGTAATAGTGGCAGATAGCAGGGCACATGGTAAATCGGTGGACAAATCTGATTCGCTGAGCTACGAAATGATGGCCGACGATTATGCAGCATTGCTTACTGCTATGAATATAGATTCGGCACATATAGTAGGGTGGAGCGATGGGGGCATCATTGGCTTGCTCATTGCCATCAGGCACCCGGCCAAGGTGCGGAAACTGGTAATCACGGGCGCCAATTTGCAACCGGATTCTTCGGCTATCTATCCCGAGGACTATATATATGTTGAAAATACTTACAAAACTTATATGAAAATGTTTCATGAGAATTTGCCTAAAACGCCTCAAGATTCTACTACATTCAAATACCCTACGCTTGTCATCGGTGGCGACCACGATATCATATTGCCTTCCCATACCGTAAATATTTTTGAGCATATTCCCAATGCCAATCTTTGGATTATGCCCAATGCAGGCCATTCTACGCTGGCGCGCTATACAAATGAGTTCAATACCAAAGTCGAGATATTTCTGAAAACCAGATTCCGAAAAATTGGAAGCAGCGAGAGGGGTTTTTAAGAATATTTACAGATGCAAATGACATTATACCAAAATAAAATACCAAAAAGGCCTTCTTAAATTCTGAATTCTATAAAACTTGGATATCTAAAAAAAAAACTTCCCGAAAGCTATAAACTTTAGGGAAGTTTAATATCAGGTAGATATGCTAATTAAGCTATTTAATTCTGTTTAAACAATCCTAAAAACTCCATCCAGAGTGGATCTATTGGCGGACGGGCAGTTATTTTAATGTTTTCTTTGGTTACAGGGTGTATAAACTCAAGCGAGCGTGCATGCAGGTGTATACCACCATCCTCGTTTGAGCGAGCTGCACCATACTTAAGGTCACCTTTTATGTGGCAACCTATTTTGGCCAACTGAGCGCGTATCTGGTGATGACGACCAGTGTGTAAATCGATTTCGAGTAGTGCATAGTGCTTGGTGGCACCTATGAGTGTATAGGTGAGTTTGCCCTCCTTGGTGTATTTCGATGCTTTGGAATAAGCCACCGATTTATTTTTATTGGTGTCGCGGTATATATAGTGCGTAAGGGTTTCGTGCTCCAAGGGTGGGCGTTTGTCTACAATAGCCCAGTACACTTTATTTATCTGGTTGCCCTCCTGTAGCATAACATTGATACGAACCAATGCTTTATTACTTTTTGCAAAAAGCACAACTCCGCTAGTTGGCCGGTCTATACGGTGAGGAACACCAAGATAAGCTTCACCCGGCTTGTTGTATTTTACACGGATATATTCTTTTACATCTTCCTCAAGACTCGGATCACCGGTTTTGTCGGCTTGCACCAGTACACCGCATTTTTTGTTTACGGCCAGCAGGTGGTTGTCTTCAAAAAGTATATCTAATTCTTTCATTCTGTATGATTTGTATGATTATTTTTTTCTAATCTGTAGCTTAGTATTGCTCTTTATCGTTCGGAAAATCGACCGATTTTACATCAGCAATATAGCCCTGGACCGAAGTTTTTATTTGTTCGAAAAGATTGTTGTAACGCCTCAAAAAACGCGGCGAAAACTCGTTGGTAATTCCTAGCATATCATGCAGAACCAATACCTGTCCGTCAACTTCGTGCCCTGCTCCAATTCCTATAAGTGGAATGCGCAAATCCTGAGCTACTTTGGCCGCAAGCCTGGCTGGTACTTTTTCAATTACTATCGAAAATACACCCAAATTTTCCAAAAGACGGGCATCGTCCATCAGTTTGCGTGCTTCTTCTTCTTCACGGGCACGTACCACGTAAGTTCCAAATTTGTGAATGGACTGTGGGGTGAGTCCTAAGTGTCCCATTACCGGAATTCCGGCAGAGAGTATGCGTTCTATCGATTCACGTATTTCACGTCCCCCTTCCATTTTTATAGCAGCAGCTCCGGTTTCTTTCATGATACGAATGGCAGATGAGAGGGCTTCTTTAGAGTTTCCTTGATACGTGCCAAAGGGTAAGTCTACTACAACCAAAGCACGTGTTACTGCCCTCACCACCGAACTCGCGTGATATATCATCTCGTTTAGAGTGATGGGTAGAGTAGTTTTATGGCCAGCCATTACATTTGATGCGCTATCGCCTACCAAAATAACATCTATTCCGGCATTGTCCAATATACGAGCCATCGAAAAATCGTATGCGGTAAGCATAGCAATTTTTTCGTTGCTTAGCTTCATATTCTGAAGTACATGGGTGGTTACTTGTTTAATATCCTGATGTACAGACATGATAATTTTGTTTACATAAAAATCAAAAATTGTAGCCTGTAAAAATACAATTTATTTCTCATTTGCATTCACTCACAATGAGTCAAATACCAAACTTTTGCGAGTACCTACTTTATATTAACATTATTTAGAGCTATCTTTATTTGTTTATTAAACCTTTTGCTCTTCTGTATTCTATACTTTTTTGTACTTTTGGCACCAAATAAATTAAAAACGGATAAATCATGTCTTTTTTAACTGAAAAAGTTGTTGCCGAAGGTCTAACTTTCGACGATGTATTGCTGGTTCCGGCATATTCACAAGTGCTGCCGCGTGAAGTGAGCCTCGCCACTTATTTTTCACGAAATATCAGATTGAACACTCCCATAGTTTCCGCTGCCATGGATACAGTTACTGATTCTGTAATGGCTATAGCCATGGCCAGAGAAGGTGGTATAGGTGTGATACACAAAAACATGTCGATAGAAGATCAAGCTACTCAGGTGCGTAAGGTTAAGCGTGCCGAAAATGGTATGATTATAAATCCGGTGACGATAAGCGAAAACAGTACAGTAGCCGATGCATTGAGCATGATGTACGAATTTAAAATTGGTGGCATTCCTGTAGTTGATGAAAATAAGAGACTTATAGGCATAGTCACTAATAGAGACCTGCGTTTTGAAATGAATAAAGTACGGCCTATTCGTGAAGTGATGACCAAAAACAACATCATCACCACCAACCAATACGTAAATCTGGATGAGGCTGCCAAAATCCTTCAGTCTTATAAAATTGAAAAGCTTCCGGTAATTGACGATAACAATAAACTGATTGGACTAATCACCTATAAAGATATTACCAAAGCCCAAGACCGCCCAAACTCATGCAAAGATACCAATGGCCGTCTGCGCGTAGCTGCTGCAGTGGGTGTTACTTTCAATACCATGGAGAGGGTAGAAGCGCTTATAAATGCCGGTGTAGATGCTGTAGTCATAGATACCGCACATGGTCACTCCAGAGGCGTATTGCAAATGATAAAATCTGTGAGAGAAAAATTCCGTGATATAGATCTGGTTGTAGGAAATATAGCCACCGCTGAGGCTGCACTCGCATTGGCAGAAGCTGGCGCCGATTCTGTAAAAGTGGGTATTGGTCCGGGTTCTATATGCACCACACGTGTAGTGGCTGGTGTAGGTGTACCTCAACTTTCTGCCATATATGATGTAAGCAATGCCCTGCGCGATTTTGGTATTCCGGTGATTGCCGATGGCGGTCTCAGATATTCAGGTGATATCGTAAAAGCACTTGCTGCCGGCGCACATAGTGTGATGGCTGGTTCTATGTTTGCCGGAGTGGACGAAGCTCCCGGTGAAACCATCTTGTATCAAGGACGCAAATTCAAATCTTATAGAGGTATGGGCTCTGTAGAAGCCATGCAGACGGGATCTAAAGACCGTTATTTTCAGGATATGGAAGACGATGTAAAAAAATTGGTTCCGGAAGGTATTTCCGCTCGTGTACCATACAAAGGTTCGCTCAACGAAGTTATTTTTCAGTTGGTTGGCGGTCTGCGCGCGGGTATGGGATATTGTGGCGCGGCCAATATCGACGAGCTGCACAAGGCCAAATTTGTGCGCATTACCAATGCTGGTGTGGTCGAAAGTCATCCGCACGATGTATCTATAACACGCGAGGCTCCTAATTATACCCGCGATATCTGATTTTTCTTTACATGCTGGTGGATATGAAACAAATTTTAAGTTTATACTTTTTTATACTCATTTTTATTTCTCAGGCTCTAGCTCAGTCTGAAATTCTCATACAAGTTGGCCCTAAGAAGGTAACTGTAGATGAGTTTTTGCGCATGTACCAGAAGAATAATACGCCCGGTACTTTCGCCGAAATTAAAAATATGGACGAGTATTTGCAAATGTTTATCAACTACAAATTGAAAGTAGTTGAGGCTGAATCGCTTGGTTTCGATACACTTAATAGTTTTAAAAGCGAATTGGCCGGATATCGTAAGCATCTTGCCAGACCTTATCTTATCGATAATTCAATCATCGATAGGCTTGCCAATGAAGCTTATGAGCGAATGAAATACGAAATACACGCATATCATATACTCATTAGTCTCGACCCTCATGCTTTGCCTGCCGATACACTCAAAGCCTACGATAAGGCTCTACGCATTCGCAGAAGGGCACTTGATGGATATGACTTTCAGGCACTTGCCCGCGAAACTTCTGATGATCCTAGTGCATCGCGCAATAGTGGCGATTTGGGTTATATTACTGCACTTCGTACTGTTTATCAATTCGAAAATGGTGTATACAAAACTCCGGTTGGACAAATAAGTATGCCAGTACGCTCTTCTTATGGCTATCATCTTATTAAGGTCGTAGACAAACGTTCGGCTCGTGGCGAGGTGAAGGTTGCTCATATCACCATTTTATTTCCACCAGATGCTACCGCCGATGAGCTGCTCGAGAAAGAAAAACTTATGTACAGCATTCAAAATCAATTGCAGGCAGGCACCGATTTTGGCGATTTGGCCAGAAAGTATTCCGATGATAAAAGCAGCGCCGCACAAGGTGGCGAATTGCCTTTTTTCTCAACAGGTCGCATGGTTCCTGAATTTGAGCAAGCTGCTTTTGGACTTAAAATGGATGGAGAGATTTCTTCTGTTTTTAAATCTGCCATTGGATATCACATTATAAAACGTGTGGCATTAAAACCAATTCCTGAAAAAAACGAAATTTTTGCTGATATCAAAAATCGGGTGGTGAAAGATTCTCGTGCCGACCTTAACAGGCTGGCTATACTTGCGCGCATCAAAAATGAAACTGCTTTCAAAGATTATCAATTGCTTCCAGAGATGGAGTATCTCATGGACAGTGCATTTTTCGAGGGAAATGATGCACCCGCTGAGGGTACCGATATGTCGGGAATCATGTTTGAATTTGCAGGAAAGAAATTTACAAAATCTGATTTCTGGAAATTTTTGATAATTAGCCGCCCCTCCCGATTAAATAGCAATGTGCATATTTATAATTTCTTGTCTGAGCAATATTCTATTTATCAGGAAACTCTTTTGTTTGATTATGAAGAAAGTAATTTGGAGAAAAAATATCCCGAATTTTCGCTTACCCTTATGGAATATTATGATGGTTTGCTTTTATTCGAAATTTCGAAAGAAAAAATCTGGGACAAAGCTTCAAACGATACTCTGGGCTTGAAAAATTATTACGAACAGAATAAAAATAAGTACATGGCGCCCGGCAAACGTACTTTGGCAGTATACCAAACGTTTATTTACGAGTTGAATAAGAAAATTTCGAAGAAACTTGCGAAATCTGAAAATACTGTTGAAGGCGTGTTATCTGTACTTATAAAATACGATCCCCGTGCAAGATTATTGTGGAAAAAAGAGTTTGTGAGTACCGATTCTGCTCAGTATAAGCATTTTTTTGCTCGTTTAGATGCAGGCGAACGTTTTGTGTTAGATGCCACTTCTCACCAGTTGTTTCATGATATGGGTGTATTGGGACCTCAGCCTTTGCCTCTTGAAGAGGTTCGGGGCATCGTTACTTCCAATTATCAGAGCCAATTGGAAACAGAATGGAATGCAGAGTTGAGAAAGAAATATGTGGTAACCATCAATCAGGCTGTATTTGACAAGATTAAATCACGGAAATAATGAAGCATTTATTAGTAATCCTTTTCATTTCATTTGCTATCTCATGCGCTTCAGAAAAAAAGACGGATGGAGTTATTTTAGCGAGTGTATATGACAAAAATCTATACCTTCATGAATTATCGGAAATGATACCCGATGGTTTATTGGCAAATGATAGTGTTGAATATGCTAAGAGAATGATTGATAAATGGATACATGAAGAGTTGATGCTTAAAAAGGCTGAATTGAATCTCACTGATGAGCAGAAAGATGTAACTCTTGAACTCGATGATTATCGCAGCTCTTTGCTCAGGTTCAAATATCAGACTGAATACGTAAATCAAAAAATGGATACCATAGTACCAGATGCCGAAATCGAAAATTATTTTGAAGAGAATAAAGAAGATTTCATCTTGGCCGATATGGTTGTAAAGGGGCTGTTTGTGCAGATAGCAGCAGATGCTCCCGATTTAATGCTTGCTAAGAAAAATATTTTTTCAACTCGTGAAACTGATTCATTGGCGCTCGTAGAATATTGCCTGAAATACGCTACAAAATTCGATTATTTCAAAAATAATTGGATTGCGCTGAAGGATGTTCAAATGCTTTTTCCAGCAAGTATTCAGAATGCCGACCAGCTCATCAGAACCCAGAAAAAGCTTGAGTTTTCAGATTCTGCGTTTCACTATTTTCTTAGAGTCGACGATTACTTGCTCACAAATGAACAAATGCCCATATCTTTTGCTAAAGTGAAAATTCATTCCATTTTGCAAAACAGAAAGAAAATACAATTAATTAACGAACTTGAAGAAAATCTTTATCAGGAAGCTGTAAGCGATAAAAGTTTTAAAATATATGAACTGAAGTAACACAAAAAATGAAATATACATTAATCTCCATCGTTTTTATTTTAACCATTAGTTTTCAAGCACTTTCTCAAAAAATAATGATAGATAAAGTGGTCGCAATGGTTGGTAGCCACAAAATTTTGTATTCTGATATCGAAAATCAGTTACTGCAATATAAAGCCCAAGGCATAAACTTCGAAAATCCTCGTTGCAGAATTCTGGAAGAACTCATGCTTCAAAAACTTTTGCTCAATCAGGCCATACTAGATAGCCTGGATGTTTCTGACAAAGAAGTGGAAGCAGAACTCGACTCAAGACTCGAAAATTACATCAAGCAAATTGGTAGCCCCGAGAAACTTGAAGAATATTTCAATAAATCTATTGAAGAAATTAAAGCTGATTTCAGAGAACTCATTCGCGAGCAGATGCTTACACGCAAAATGCAAGGGAAAATAACGAGCGACATTAAAGTTACTCCGGCTGAGGTGAATAAGTTTTTCAAATCGCTGCCTAAAGACAGTTTACCGCTTATCAAAGCAGAGATGGAATATTCGCAAATAGTCATTGAACCTCAGGTGGCCGACGAAATTGTTGAGAATATCAAAAACACATTGAGAGAATATAAGAAAAAGGCTGAAGCGGAACCCAAATATTTTGGCATTTACGCCAGTTTGTATAGTCAGGATCCGGGATCGCGAAACAACAATGGTAGCCTCGGTTACATTAGCCGAGGTGAGTTGGTGCCTGAGTTTGCCGGCGCAGCCTTTAGTTTGAAACCCGGTGAAATTTCTGATGTTGTAAAAACGGAATACGGGTATCACATCATTCAAATGGTGGAAATGCGTGGGGAGCAAGCTTTGCTTCGTCATATTCTCATCAAACCACAGGCAGATAATGCTTCTCTTACGAAAGCGCAAAACTTGCTCGATAGCATTCGTGCCGAAATTATGAAAGACAGCATCAGTTTTGAGAAAGCTGCACTTTATTACAGCACCGACGAAGAGAGTAGACTAAACAATGGAATTGTTGCAAATCCTTATACTGGAAGTACAAAATTCGAAATAGACCAAATAGAACCTTCGTATTTAAAAGTTTTGAAGGAACTTACTGTGGGTGAAGTTTCTAAACCTTTTATGGCGGTGGATATGGTTGGCAATCCTATTTATGTGGTTGTAAAGCTAAATGCCAATTCGGAACCTCATGTGGCCAATCTCAAAGATGACTATAACCGAATTCAGGATATGACCCTTTCTCACAAACAGAAAAATGAACTTGATAAGTGGGTTGCCGAAAAACAGGCATCATCTTTCATCAAAGTTGAAAAGGAATACCAGTCGTGTTCTTTCGATTTCAATGGATGGATTAAAAAGTAATTTTTTCCTTTTAGCAATATAAAAACCAAAAATACTCCCTATTGATGATAAATTTTGAAAATGATGTTGTTGCGGTAGATCATCTGCGACAGAAATATGAAACTCTCAATTCCGAAATCGGCAAAGTAATCATTGGGCAAAATGAGGTTGTAAAACAAGTACTTATTTGCATTTTCAGCCGCGGACATGGTTTGCTGGTGGGGGTACCAGGTTTGGCTAAAACATTGCTTGTAAATACTATCAGCAATATACTGGGACTCGACTACAAAAGAATCCAGTTTACTCCAGACCTTATGCCATCAGATATTATTGGTACCGAAATACTAGACGAGAACCGACATTTCAGATTCATCAAAGGTCCCATATTTGGCAATATTATACTCGCCGACGAAATAAACCGTACTCCACCCAAAACACAATCGGCTTTGCTCGAAGCCATGCAAGAACGCGCAGTCAC
>JFJP01038568.1_pt1 | contig 38495 bp, 33 predicted proteins | sample 431651 | NCBI WGS metagenome assembly JFJP01 (sample SAMN02602958, study PRJNA72255) | Microbial mat metagenome, whole genome shotgun sequencing project. | biome: fresh water; feature: sink hole; material: water; isolation source: purple microbial (photo- and chemosynthetic) mats found in... | reverse complement strand
CGGCCCCGGAGGGGAGCGAAGAACCGAGCCCAACTCTGATTTTCTCCGGTTCTTCGATTACCCCGGCCCCAGGGGGAGCGAAGAACCGGGTCCGTCATTGTGGGCGAGCTCGGCGCAGCCAAAATCAATTTACTCCCCTTGGGGATGAGGTAAATAAATTGATTTTCAAGCGACAGTTATTCAAATTATACCCATAAAGTATTATAACTCAATCTTAGGGGTAAAAAGTATAATTGGGGGTCAATTAATCTGAATACGAAGTCTATAACGCACAAAAACAATGCCATAAAGTACTAAAACCAGCTGGTTTTAGTTATCAAATGAGGGGCAATTAAGCACAAAAACAAAATAATGACGATATAGTGGAGTTTAGCGACCAACATTTTATTATTTTTGCGCTACTATTTTTGTTGACAATAAAGGAAGGGATGGGTTAGAACAAAAAGGGGCAATAAAAATATTGCCTTCATAGCTCTTAATGACGGTTCTACTATAAACAATATTCAGGTAGTTGCAGATACTGCATCTTTTGATGAAAACCTGCTCAAAGATATTACAACAGGTGCCTGCATCGCAGTTAAAGGAAAGCTTGTGGAATCGCAGGGTCAGGGACAGACTGTGGAAATAAACGCTTCTTCAATTGAACTCTACGGCAAGAGCGATGCTGAAACATATCCTCTTCAGAAGAAAGGACACTCAATGGAATTTCTCAGGGAGAATGCTCACCTGAGGTTCAGAACGAATACTTTCGGAGCAGTGTTCAGAATAAGGCACGCAATGGCTTTTGCAATTCATAAATACTTCAACGATAAAGGGTTTTTCTACCTGCATACTCCGATTATTACGGGAAGCGATTGTGAAGGTGCAGGTGAGATGTTCCATGTAACAACAATGGACCTTAAAAACACACCTCGAAATCCTGACGGATCGATTGATTACAAAAATGATTTCTTCGGGAAAGAGACGAACCTTACAGTATCAGGACAGCTCGAGGGCGAACTTGGGGCTCTGGCACTGGGCGACATCTATACATTCGGTCCAACATTCCGTGCCGAAAACTCAAATACCCCGAGACATCTTGCAGAATTCTGGATGATTGAACCGGAAATGGCTTTCTATGACATAAACGATAATATGGACCTGGCGGAGGAATTCGTTAAGTACCTTATTAAATATGCCCTTGAAAACTGCCAGTCAGACCTTGATTTTCTTAACAGTATGATAGATAAGGCTCTTCTGGAGCGATTAAGGTTTGTTCTTGACAATGACTTTGTTCGGATTACTTATACTGAAGCAGTTGATATCCTAACTGCATCGCCACGAAAATGGGAATACCAGGTTGGCTGGGGCAGGGATCTTCAGGCTGAACATGAAAGATATCTTGTAGAGGAGCACTTTAAACGTCCGGTAATTATAACTGGCTATCCAAAGGATATTAAGGCCTTCTATATGAAGCAAAATGACGATGGAAAAACTGTGAAAGCAATGGATGTGCTTTTCCCCGGCATTGGTGAAATTATTGGTGGATCACAGAGAGAAGAGGATTATGATAAACTGATTAAAAGACTTCATGAACTGAAACTTGCTGAAAAGGATTTCTGGTGGTATCTCGATACAAGAAAATTCGGATCTGCACCTCACAGCGGGTTCGGACTCGGGTTTGAAAGACTTATTTTATTTGTTACAGGAATGTCGAATATAAGGGACGTAATTCCATTCCCCAGAACACCTAAAAACTCAGAATTTTAAACTGCTTGTCAGTCTTTTATTGAATACGAGAGGATGTTAAATCAGAGGTTACAGCAGAAGTTGCTTCAAAAGCTTTCACCGCAGCAGATCCAGATGATCAAACTGCTGGAGGTTCCTACTTTGCAGATAGAGGAACGGATTAAGAAAGAGCTTGAAGAAAATCCTGCACTTGAAGAGGGTCAGGAAGAAGATGAAATTCCTGCTGAAACTGAAGATGACCAGTTTGAAGAGACCGATAAGGACAAGGATGAATTTACTCTGGATGATTATATAGAGGAAGATGATATTCCTGAATACCGGCTTCAGGCAAACAATTACAGCAAAGACGAAGAACGCAGATCGGAAATCCCCTTCTCAGTCGGTTCTTCATTTCAGGAGCATCTGGAATCGCAGCTTGCTCTTCGCAGCCTTACCGAAAAGCAAATGGTTCTCGGGGAATATATACTTGGTAACATAGATGAAGACGGATACCTGAGAAGAGAACTTGTTAATATTGTTGATGATCTCGCATTTTTGCAGAATATAGAAACAACTGAAAACGAACTGGAGGAAGTTCTTAAAATAATACAGGATCTCGAACCGGCCGGAGTGGGAGCCAGGACACTCAGAGAATGTCTTTTGCTTCAGATTGAAAAACGAGATACAACCCAGCCTTCAATGAACCTTGCACATACAATTCTCGATTCTTATTTTGAAGAATTTACAAAAAGACATTACGATAAAATTATTGCAAGGCTCTCAATATCTGAGATTGAGCTTAAAGCAGCAATCGAAGAGGTACTGAAACTGAATCCCAAGCCGGGAGGGGTCTTCAGCGATCCTTTCAATAAAACTTCCCAGCCAATAATCCCCGACTTCATTCTTGAATTATCTGAAGATGGCTTTGACCTTCACCTTAACTCAAGAAACCTGCCTGAGCTCCGGCTTAGTGCAGCATACAGCGAAATGCTGCAGTCGTATAGCAGAGACAAGACTCAAAAGAAGGAGATGAAGGATGCAGTAATGTTTGTCAAGCAGAAAATAGATTCTGCCAGATGGTTCATCGATGCCATTAAGCAGCGCCAGAACACACTTCTTCTTACAATGAATGCTATACTCGAGTATCAGCAGGAGTATTTTATCGATGGGGATGAGACAAGATTAAAGCCAATGATCCTCAAGGATGTTGCAGAAATGACAGGTCTCGATATTTCAACAGTGTCAAGAGTGGCAAACAGTAAGTTTATTCAGACTCACTTTGGAATCTTCCCTCTGAAATTTTTCTTTTCAGAAGGCCTGCAGACCGATAGTGGCGAAGAGGTTTCTACACGCGAGATAAAAAGGATCCTGCAGGATTGCATTGAAAATGAGCAAAAACGCAGACCTCTCACCGACGAAAGACTTACTGAGATCCTGCAGGAAAAGGGATACCAGATAGCTCGCCGAACAGTTGCTAAATACCGTGAACAACTTAACATTCCTGTTGCAAGGCTCCGGAGAGAGATTTAAAGAGATAACCACTCCGGGTATTTGAATCGGATAAATTATAAATGTATTATTTACACTTAATGACCAACCAAACGAAAGATTTTTCCGGTTCATTGTCGAAGATTGCTTCAATTGTTTTTCATCCGTTGCTCATGCCAGTTTACGGACTGTCAATAATATTCTATGCTCCAACACTTTTCGGGTATCTTCCATTTGAGGTCAAGAAAATCTTACTTCTGGTTATCCTTGTAAATAACGTATTTCTTCCAATAGCCTTAATGCCGTTTTTATACAACAGGAAGATAATAAGCACCTGGACAATCGACGACAGAAAAGAGAGGAGAATTCCCTTGATGCTGACGACAATTCTTTATGCATCTACCTGTTATATTATTTTCAAATTCCCCATTCCCTTCTTCCTGAAATCATTTATTTATACCTCATTCTTCATTTCGCTGATGGTAACAATAATAAATTTCTGGTGGAAGATATCACTTCATGCAGTTGGTGCTGGCGCACTTCTGGCCACCGTACTCTATCTTTCAGTAAAGATGAATGCCCCTTTAGACTGGTATCTGGTGTCTGTAATTCTTGCAGCCGGACTGGTAATGTCGTCAAGACTAAAACTTAATTACCATAATCCTCAACAGGTATGGTTTGGATTCCTTGCCGGATTTCTGGGGCTATTCGGTTTTATGATGCTATTTTAGAAGTTCCTCTAAAGTCTTATTTAACAGTAGTTTACTTTCTTCAACTAATGAGGTTGGCCATGTTGGCTTTGTTGAAGGCAAAACGATATCTGCTTTTAATTCACTTTGCGGAATTGCTGCAAACCACCCTTTCCCGGAGAGATAATCAGCAAGATATTCCTGTTCAGTTTGCCCGGGAGTAGGTATAAGCAATGCACTGCAGTTTAGACTTATAAGATCCATTATTGTTGTGTAGCCCGATCTTGTAATAACAGATTCGCTACCGGTTACCATCTTTTTCATCTCAGAAGCAGGAAGGTGGCTGATACATCTTATTTCTCCGTTCCTCATATCTACATCGGATTTGCCCGGAATACCCTCCAGAATAACTGTTACCGGTTTTTTATCTTTAAGCAGGCTTACAAGCTTCTGTTTAAGCATTCCGCGCTGTGGTTCAGGGCCTGAGAGAATAACAGTATTGTGAATAAAATCCCGATTGTCTGTTCTTTGAGGCTGGCCTGGGGAAATAAATCTCGACAAGATCCCGATAAATCTTACATTATCAGGTAGTTTAACACTATGCGACAATCTTCCGGAAAGATTTAATTCCCCGGGCAGATCAGGAATATAGCAGTAAGTAAATTTCCTGATTATAAACCGGTGCAGAAGTATTCCGGTAAACTCAAGAAATTTAAGTCCCCGGGGAAGCGGGATAAGTGGCATATGGGTTACATAGACTGAGGTGATCTTTTTGTTCCACAACCCGAATCGGTTATCACTAATTACAATATCAATTGAATATTCCCTGATAAGTTTTCTTAATCTGAAATGTTCAAGAATTATGTGATAAAGAAGTATTGGGGTCTGAAACAGCATTACAAGATATTGTGGCAGAAATCGGGAGTATCGGGGCCGGAACCCGGAAAAGTTCAAACATGTAATATCATCCATTTCTGCCCGGAAGAGTGCCAGATGTTTTTCTCCCGATCCGATATATATTCTGTTATTTAACTGCTGAAGCAGTTTCGCAAGCGGTATCATGCGTGCGGCATGTCCTAATCCCCATTCGAGAGGACAGATTAATATATTTACGGGTTTGCCCAATTTATCCTGAAACCTGTGTCTTTATTCCCAATTTCCCGACAAGGGCTGCAATTTCCTTCAGCTCCTTAAGCGGTACTTTTTCGAGAAGCCCCTCTTCAGGAGTATCTCTCGAGATTGTATATATCATTACCTCGGAAGGATTTATTCTTTCGATTGCCTTTATCCATGCTCCGATCTCCTCCGGTGTTGTATTGTCAATGCGTTCTCCTCTGAAACTGCCCCGCAAAAACAGGGTCTGGATAATTAATTTTCCCCTGAATTCCCTGAGATTTTCTATCAGATCTTCGGCTTTAATTGAGTTTGAAGGGCGGTTATTAAGAGTTATTGTTGAACTGATTGCAGAATCGAGCTTTAAGATGTTCTGATCGACTTTTAATAATGCACTCCTTATTTCTTTATTTGAAACTCTTGTGGCGTTTGATAATACAGCGATTTTTGCATCAGGAAAGTATTTGTCCCGGAGAATTATGCTGTCATCAATAATCCCGGTAAATTCAGGATGGAGAGTTGGCTCTCCATTGCCGGCATAAGTAATTACATCAGGATTCTGATTTTTGCTTTTCATTTCTGAAAGCTTCTTTTCGAGAGCTTTGTAAACATCTGCCCGCCCGGGTAGTTGACCAGACACATTATCTCCGTCATTTGTCAGCCCGCATTCGCAGTAAACACAATCGAAATTGCAGATTTTACGATTTACAGGCAGAAGATTTATCCCAAGCGAAACACCAAGTCTCCTGCTCTTTACAGGACCAAAAATTATCTCATCAAAAAGAAATGTGGGCATCAGTCAACCATTTAATAGCTCAAAAGTAATATATTTTGCCCCCCAACCCCCCTAAAGGGGGGCTAATACTGGGATAATATGAAAATTTGTATATGTTTTGAGACAAGATAGTAAAGTCTTAAAGTTCTATTATGCTTTTTAAGTTAATTCTACATAAAATCAATGTATTAACCCCCCTTTAGGTGGGCAGGGGGGCAAGGTTACAGGTTGAAATTTTAAATTAGTCTTGTTACATAACTTTCTTTCAGAAGTTTCATATTAATAAGATCAACATCCTGAATAAGAACAAGCCCTGGCTTTTTACCGGGCTCTATTTTTCCGAACTTATCTTCCTGTGCAAGTGCTTTTGCCCCGTTAATAGTTGCCCACTCAACAAGCTGATTTACTGACAATGAAGGAAAGTTCAGCTGAAGTGTAATCAATTCACTGATAATACTTAACTGATTATTTGAAGCAAGGCTGTCAGTTCCAACCACAATGCTGCAGCCTTCCTTTATTAGCAAATCAACCGGTGGTAGTACATTTTCTATATAAATATTGGAATTGGGACAAAGGCACCAAAACAGATTTTCTCTTTTTCTCAGCTCAGCTATGAGTTGCTGTTTAACAAAAGTATTATGTACAAGGATCAGGCTGCCCGATTGTGTTATTTCTTTCAGAACAGCAGAGGCATGGCTGCTGACTAATTCAAGTTTCCGCGGAATCAGTCCTGATTTTATGTAGGAGTCCATAAGAGCCCCTGAATGATTTTCAAGAAATTCTTCTTCCTCTTTTGTTTCAGCAAAGTGAACAGAAGTGATTTTATTTTGATTACTTTTTTCCCTGAGAAGACGCAGGAGGCTCAGCGACATAGAGTAGGCAGAATGCGGAACAAAGAAAAATGGAAGGTCTAGCCTTTTTGCCTCCTCAGCAACACCTGATATATGTTCCATCCTGTGTGAAGCTTTTTCAGGGTCAATTCCGAATACTTCCAGCAGATTAATGTAACTTATTTTGCTGGTTTTTTTTATAGGAAATGTGATTGAGGAATTACAAATATCTGCACATAGTGAAATGCCTGAATTATACATATCATTATCAGCAGAAATTGCTGATTCACAGATAGAAGACCTTTCAGTCTCTCTTCCATCTCTTACCTTAAGAACGAATCCACCGAGGCCACCTCCTCTGCCGATTGCTCCTTTCATATGCGACAACTCAAGGTGGCAATGGCAATTAACAAACCCGGGTATAATTATTCCGTTGTGAAATTCTACCGAATCACTTTCTTTAAGATTGCCCGATGTATCTTCAATGCTTATTACAGTACCATAATCATCGGTTGTCACAACTCCCCGTTTTAGAGGAGGGGAGGTATTAGTAATTATGTATTGCGCTGAAAAGCGTTTCATAATGCACCGGAGATGAGGCTATAGGAAATATTCTCTATTGTAAGATGACTTCCTGGGTAATCAGGGTAGTTATCAATGTTGTAAAATAGCCCCCTTAAAATATGCTTTGGCTTATCGGAACAGTTTATCCGGATATTATATTCATGGGGCTGACCATCTTTAAAGTACTTTATCTCTTTAAGATATCTTTTCTTCCCAGTAGAAAGAGAGTCGGGGTTTATTACATAGGCTTTAAATCCGGGATTTACTGATTCATCTTCAGGATAGACTGTGGCGGTGAAAGTGAGATTAAATTCGCCCTGGTATTTTACAGCAATATCAAATGAGGCTGAATCGTTCCCTTCAGGATCTGGTAACGAATAGGTCATATCACCGGTCCATAGATTAAGAGAATGACTCTGCATGATTCCGATCTCTTTTTCATACCGTGTTTCCATCTCGCTAAGAGAGGCCAGTACCTGTTCATATATCTCAATCAGTGCTTTTGGATCTTTAATGTAGTAATACTCAATTGTATGATCCATATCTTCTTTTGTATAACCATGTCTCTCAATAACATTTCTATATGACGAGAGTGAATCGGAAGGTTCGTAGAAGTAACGGATTTTTGGAATTGTCATCAGACCGTCAGTGATGTAAACATCGCTAATTATAGAGGTAAGATCCTTTCTTGGGATTATAGTTTTCCGGTCAAGCTTTTTATTTCTGCTCGAACATGCCCCGGCTGACATTAAAATAGATATTAGTATAATAAAAGTAAACCGGATCATAGTTTTTGAAGTAAATATAATCATTGGTTTTTAAACATCCTTATTAAGAAATTTCTTTGTCAGATATCTTACCGGGTACCAGGCAGCCCAGTATCCGATCAATAATACCGTTACAGGAACTACAATAAAATCCTTAAGCTTCATAACTACAGGGTAGGCATTCATCATCAGTGAATCGCTCTGGAGTTTGACCAGGCCATACGTCTGTTGAAGCCAGCAGATTATAAAACCAAGCAGTAAACCTGCAATTGCTCCGATAATTGAGATCAGCCATCCTTCGAAAATAAAGATATTCCTGATAAGATTATTGTCTGCACCAAGGCTTTTGAGAATCTCAATATCCCGTTTTTTTTCTATAATAAGCATAGTAAGCGAACCAATAATATTGAAGGAGGCAATTATCAGAATAAGAGTAAGGATGAAGAAGATTGCAAGCCTTTCAGACTTCATTACCTTAAAGAAAATCTCCTGCTGTTCATACCTGTTCTGAACTTTAAAACCTTTGCTGAAAATACTGGCAATATTCTTTTGCACTTTTTCCGCATTTGCCATTTCTGTAAATTTTATCTCTATAGAAGTTACGGCTTTTTCATTTTCTGTTAGCTCCCGGGCAACTTCAATAGGTACATACACATACTTTGAGTCGTATTCTTTTTCAACTTCAAAAATTCCTGAAGGATGTATGTATATCTTTTTCAAGGGGTTATCGTCGGTAGTTATATTTATGCTGCCCGTTCTGCGCGGGACAATAATACTTAGTGGTTCAATAAAATTGATCCTGAGTCCCAGTATCTGGGCAACGCCAATTCCCGGAACAGCAAAATTTCTCCCCTTTTCATTGCTCAGGATGAAATCACCATCATACATCGAACTGTCGATGTTGGTTACCATGGCATACATTTCATCAACACCTTTTATAGTCGCTATGTATTGCCTGTCTGCATATTTGAGAAGTGCATTCTCTTCAATTGTAAGCGAGTAGCACGAAAGGCCGTCAACGCTGGCAAGAAGTTTAAGCTTAGCAGCGTCCGGTATAAATGTTTTGCCTTCCGCAGCAATAATTTTAAGATCAGGATCGAATTTATTAAATATTGCACTTACCATTGTTTCTAGCCCGTTAAAGACCGAAAGGATGATAATCAATGCCATTGTGCCGACTGCAACACCTGCAACCGATACTGCCGATATAACATTTATAGCGTTTCGCGATTTTTTAGCGAACAGATATCTTTTTGCTATGTATAATGAGAGTTTCACAGGTCTTACTTTCTGGCGGTAACTAGAAGTCCTGTACCTTTATCATGGGTAATCAGGAGGTCAAAAATGTTCAGAATTACCGATACAGGAAAAACTATCAGGTAGTAGAAAGGGAGAAAAATGAAGAACAAGTATGAGATATTTAGCATCTTAATCGGGTATTTCATAGATAACCGCCATGAAATATTTCCGGGCACCCCGTAGGTATATGATACATCAATACTACTGAATCCTGCAGCAGCAAGCTTTTCGCTGATGTCTTTAATTCCATAGCCATCCCTTACATGTTCATCGATAAATGATTCCTCTTCATCGCTGTGTACGTCAGAACCACCCTGGTCAGACGGGGTTGAGATAATAAGAACTCCGTTTTTATTCAGCGATCTGTAAAAGTTTTTGAAAACAAGCAGATCCTCCTCAATATGCTCCATCACATCTACTGAAAGGATAATATCATAACAGTCAGAGTCATGCAGCAAAGTAAGATCGCCTGTCTGAAAACTAACCCTGTCAGATAATCCTGTTTTCCGGAAGAAACTGTTGCAATCGTTTATCTGTTCGCTGTTAATATCTATTGCCCTGATTTTCCATTTGCTGCTCATCCGGCTCATGCGCCATGTATATTGGCCAAAGCCCGATCCGGCATCCAGCACGGATGCCTCTCCGTTATACTCTCTTCTTATTTTCCTAAGAGCCCTTTTGACATGCCAGGTCCTGAGAAGAAGCAGATCGAGCAGAAAGTATAATGTTTTTCTAAGGAGCAATGATCCAGCAAAGAATCTTCCAAGTGATTTTTTAATAGGTTCGTACTGCATATATATGTCAGGATTTCAACAGCTTATCAATTTTATCAATATAATCAAGGCTGTCATCAATATGAAAAGCAATATCAGGTACAATCCTGAGCTGTGTACGGACCTTCTGTCCAAGGTCGAACCTGATTTTGTTACTGTGTTCCTCTATTGCTTTGAGAACATCATCCTGGTTTGTTGCAGGGAAGATGCTGATATAGACTTTCGCGAATGAAAGGTCGGGGCTTACCCTAACCCTTGTAATTGATACAAGTTTCCCATGAGCGAATTCATTCCCCCTCCTGAGAAAAATGTCAGCCAGTTCTTTCTGAATTAATCGTGATACCTTTTTCTGTCTTGTCGATTCCATGGCCGGTGTAAATTAATGTGCAAAGGTAAGATTTTCCGGTGAGTTTTGCCCCCAAACCCATTTGCCCTTTGCCCCCCAACCCCCCTAAAGGGGGGCTAATTATCTGTAATCCTATGGCATACAGCTAAATACTCTATTATTTATCTTATAATTTTAAATCCCTGGAATAGGAATTGCAGGCTTAAATTTATACATAATCTGTATGATAATAAGGGTATAGCCCCCCTTTAGGGGGGGTGGGGGGCAGAAAAATATGGTAGAATCCATGTGGTTTTCCCATAAAACTGATTTCGAAAAAATAGTTAGCTTTGCGATTAAATTTTACAGAAAATTACAATGGAGACAGTTGTGAGCGGCATAAGATCGACAGGGAACCTGCATCTTGGAAACTATTTCGGGGCAATAAAGAACTTTCTGAAAATGCAGAAGGAGAATAATTGCTATTTTTTTATTGCAGATTATCATGCTCTTACAACTCATCCCAAGCCTGAAGACCTTCATGGTAACATTAAGCAGGTACTGGCAGAGTATCTTGCCTGCGGGATTGACCCTGAAATTGCAACAGTTTTTATCCAAAGCGATGTTCCCGAGGTATCTGAACTCTATCTGTTACTCAATATGAACGCCTACGTTGGCGAACTCGAAAGAACTGCATCATTCAAGGAGAAGATAAGGAAACAGCCCGATAATATAAATGCCGGGTTGCTGACTTATCCGGTACTTATGGCAGCTGATATTATTATTCACAGGGCCAATAAAGTCCCTGTTGGGAAAGATCAGGAGCAGCATCTCGAAATGACAAGAAAGTTTGCCAGAAGATTTAATATGATGTATGAGGTAAGCTATTTTCCAGAGCCTGATGCTTATAATTTCGGAGAGCAGCTTGTTAAAATACCCGGACTGGATGGCACAGGTAAAATGGGTAAAAGTGAGGGTAACGGTATCTTCCTTGCTGATAAGCCTGAAGAGATCAGGAAAAAAGTTATGAGGGCTGTAACTGATACTGGTCCCTCTGCGCCGGGACAGGAGCAATCAGAGGCTGTAAAGAATCTGTTCACAATTATGAAGGTCGTTTCAACCCCCGATACTGTTAATTATTTCACAGATAAATTTGCATCATGCGAAATCAGGTATGGCGACATGAAAAAGCAACTTGCCGAAGATATCATCAAATTCACCGACCCTATACGCATAAGAATTAATGAGCTGGCTTCTGATAATAAATACCTTGCAAAGGTTGTGGCGCATGGAGCTGAAAAGGCCAGAGCCAGTGCTTCAAAAACAGTAAAGGAAGTCAGGGAAATAATCGGATACAGACCATTCTGAAAAAAGATAGCCAGGCTTTTGACCTGGCTGCCCCGATTGCTCAGGGATATATTTGAGATTGCCTGTGTAATATCTATAAATCAAATTGCGTGCCAAAGCTCTGACACTTTAAGGTTTTTATTTGCTATTTTTGATCAGAACTTTTACAACTTGCCCTGAAGTGGAAAAAAGGCTACAAATAATTCTGACAATAATTCTGATTTCAATCCTTGCAGTAATGGGGTATTTTTTACAGCAGGGCAGAAAAACATTGCTTACAGACCCCTATAAACCAATAAGTCAGCAGGCATTTATCGTTATTGAAACAGTCGACCTCCAGAGTTTTCTGAATTCCCTCACTATTGATAAAGGTTTATTTGGCGAAGTTGCAAAAATAAAGGAATTCGGAGTTTTTAGTAATAAACTGAGTTTCATAGCAGATCAGCTGAACAAAGCTGATTTTAAGAAATTGAATACAGATGGTCCGGCAATAATCTCTTTTTACCCGGCAGGAAACAGGGCTCCTGAAGCATTGCTGTCGATGGCTTTGCCCGGCGATATCAGAATACGACAGATAAAGGAATTATTAAGCTCATCAGGGGTAGCTAAACTTAGTACCTCTGAAATAAACGGGGTCCCGGTTCTTGAGATCCCTTTTATCTCAGGAAATTTAACTGATACAGCTTTTGTTTCCTTAAGTCAGGGATTGATGATGATTAGCAGTTCGCTAAAAGTAATCTCTGATGCTATTATGCAAATTGACAGGGAGAATGATATAAGAGACTTGCCGGGATTTTCGAGGGTGCTGATCGCTTCTGGTAAAAATGAGGATAAGATATTTGTAGTTTTCAGTAATCTGGTAACTCTCTTTGGGTCGGTATTTTCTGAATCAGGGTCGGAACTTAAAGAGAAAATATCAAAACTGGCCGCCACAGCAGGGGGCGATATCTATATAAGTGAGGATGGTCTTATTCTCAGCGGCTACACTGAATGTACCGATTCTTCACAATTCCTTTACAGATTTAAATCAGTGCAGCCTGCAGAATTTCATACATATAAGATTCTTCCATCATCAACTGTACTGTTTGAGACATTGATTCTTACAGGTAAAGAGGATGATAGAAGATCCGGAAGTAAGCCTTCTGCTGAGGCAACTGGCATCGCTGAAAAACTTGAGGAGTTTACCGGTGATGAAATAACGCGTGCGTATGTAGATATAAGGGACAAACCGGTTGAAGACAATACTCTTATTATTTATGAACTTAAAAACAGGATAAGTGCTGAACAGGCTTTTCTTGCTGAAAAAGGTCACGATATTGAAATTCAGTATTTTCAACCCGACGATCAGATTAAAATCCCTGTGTACAGGACTTCATTTTCCGGAATGATAAATGCTTTTCTGCCGGGATTTGCAAATGGCTGTGATGATTCATATTTTGCCTTTTACGATAATTTTCTGATTACAGGAAGTTCGAGTGTTACTATATCAAGGTTGCTTTATGATAATTTGCTTAACAAGACCCTGGCAAATGATCTGATTTACCGCGACTTTGAGAGCACCCTCCCAAGCAGGGCAGGTTATTTCTTCTATTGCATTCCGTCGCGTATAACGGGTTATCTGGAAGCCTACCTCAATAATGATATTATAAATTCACTCAGATCGAACAGAGGCGCGATTAAAAAGATTCAGGCTGCCGGTTATCAGCTTGCATCGAGCAACGGCATGATTTATAATAGTTTGTCAGTCAGATTTAAAGAAGAAGTCAGGGAAGAGTCATCTACTGAATGGGAAACTCTGCTCGACACAACTGCAGCTATAAAGCCATTCTTTTTTACAAACCATATCACCGGTGCAAAGGAGATTTTCATTCAGGATATTAAAAATAATACATATCTGATAAACGCCGCCGGGAGGGTTTTATGGAAAGTCCCGATGAATGAGAGAATAGGAGGCAATGTTTATATGATAGATTATTTCCGAAACGGGAAATACCAGTTGCTTTTTTCAGGCAGGAATTATATCCATCTTCTCGACCGGAACGGGAATTATGTTGAACGATATCCGATTAAATTAAGGTCGCCGGCAACAAACTCTCTTGCCCTTTTTGATTACGACAATAATTTGAATTACAGACTCTTCATAGCCGGTGAGGATAAAATGATTTACTCTTATGAGAAGTCCGGAAATGTTGTAAAAGGATGGAATCCTTTCCGTACTTCCGGCATAGTTACTTCCGAAATATACTATTTTAAGGTTTCAGGCAAGGATTATATTGTGGCATCGGATGATAATTCGCTATATTTCCTCGACCGCTCAGGAAAGATAAGACTCACACATAAGGAGGCTATTTCCAAAGCAAAAGGATCATCGTTAAGACTGAACCCCGGATCTGAGGCTTATCTCATTTGTACCTCAGCAGACGGAACTGTTCAACAGATATATTTCGATGGTTCAGTTAAAAAATTCAGCATGAAGAAGTTCACTGATGACCATTCATTTGATATTTTTGACGTAGATGGTAATGGATTTGGTGAATATATATTTATTGACAGCGGCAGGTTGTATCTTTATGATCATAATCGTTCAGCGATGTTTGACAGGGACTTTGCATCTGCTGAATTGGGCGGTCCGATAAACTTTATTTTTTCTTCTACAGACAGAAAAATCGGAGTTTTTGATATGAATAAAAAACTTATATATCTGGTTGATATAAAAGGAGAAACAATGAGTGGATTCCCGTTAAGAGGTGCATCGATGTTCTCAATTGGGAAGTTGTCTGAAAAAAGCGGCTGGCATCTTATTGTCGGCGGAACCGACAGGTTTCTTTATAATTATAAAATTGACTCTGGAACTAAATGAAAAATCTATGATAAGGAAATCATTAATGCTATTATTCATCATAGTAGTTTCAATAACATCAGGTTGTGTTAAGGAAACTTATGATATGAGTATGCTTTCGACAAAGGCTCATTTATCTCCAACCCTGGCAATCTCGGCAGTTAAGGGCGATGTTTCATTTAAAGATCTGGTTAAGGAAGGTGACACGGTTATTTTTGATCAGGATAATTTTGTGAAGATCGTTTTCAAAAAAGACTCTGTTGTAAACCTCAGGATGGCAGATTTTTACGATCTGAATGACATGGTATCATTCAGCCAGTCATATACAATCGGAGAACTTACACTCTCCCCGTTTAGCTCAACAATCGGATATACTCTTGACCAGATAAGCCTGAAATTTTCTACAGCACTTCGAAATCAGTTTGTTACTCTTAATAACGGGTTACCACATCCATTTCCTCCTTTTCCTTCAACTAATTTGGGAGAGAATACGTTCACCGCTTTTCCGAACTTTCAGAATGCTGTTTTCGCTTCAGGGTTTCTTGATATTTCAATAACAAATAATCTTCCGGCACCTCTAGGCTTCATTACAGTTAATCTCTACAATACAGCGGGGCATACACCAATAGGTAATACTCTTACAATCCCGGCAACGCTTCAGGGCGAGACCTCATCGGCAAGCATAGATCTTACCGGTAAAACTCTCACGAACTCAATTATTGCTGCCGTTGTGCTTTCAGGCAGCCCAGGTGATCCAACACCTGAGATAATAAGCCTTTCTAATAATAATATCCGGATTACAATTCAGGGGAGAAACTTAAAAGTAAAATCGGGAAGGGTAATTTTACCGGTGCAGGATATCTCAACCCTTGATAATAAGGATACAATAAGTTTTGACCCCGGATCAAACATTGAAATAGAGAAACTGGAAATTATAACGGGAAATGCTTCATATCATATCCGTTCCACAAGTTCTCTTGCAGCATCTCTGGATATTACTATTCCCAATGCAATACGTAACGGAACAGAAGTTAAAGAAGTTATAAACGTAGGGCCTGCTTCTCAGTTCGATGGAAATATTTCATTTAACAATACAGTTGTTGATCTTAATACCGATGTATCACAACCCTACAATCGTCTGCCAATTGTATACGGCATAAGTGTCAGTTCAAATAATAATCTTGTAACATTCAACAGCACAGATCTGGTACAGTTCGATATGAGCCTTCAGAACCCTGTTTTCGATTATGTTAAAGGTTACTTTGGACAACAAACAGAGATTATTGATCCAGAAACTTTGGATCTTGGAATCCAAGACTTCCTGAGTAATATTACAGGCACTTTTCTTGTATCTAGTCCATCGATTTTGTTTAATTATTCAAATTCATTCGGCATACCGATTGAAATAGATTTAAAGGCTGCAGGGAAGAGAGGATCGGAAACAGTAAATCTTGACCTTCTCCCATTTTTTATTGCCTATCCGATATATCCTGAAAAACGTGATATAGATTCATTTCTTGATATAAACAAAAGTAACTCAAAACTTCCTCAGCTTATTTCAATGCCACCTGAAGAGATCAGCTTTTCGGGGTCGGCTAAGATGAATCCTGAGGGTGATCCCACTCATTTGAGGAATAATTATGTATTCGGCGACAGTCGTTTTCTGGGATCAATTGAGGTTGAAGTTCCTCTGGAATTCAGGATAAATAATCTTCAGTTCACCGATACTGTAGATAATTTTTTGAATGAAACCGATAGCGACAGTCCTATTAAACCAGAAAATTTTGAGTTGTTACTCATCAATATTTATGCAAAAAACGGGTTTCCTTTGGGAGTAACTCTAAAAATGAGTTTATACGATTCTGCCAATAAAATAATAAGAAGTACGGTAGATGCAACCGATTTAATAAAAGCAGCCCCGGTTGACGCCAGCGGAAAATCAAATGGTACAACCGAAACTAACACTACAATAGAATTGACAGAAACATTTTTTGGCAATGTCAATAAATCTGACAAGATTATCTTTCGTTTTGGTCTGAATACTTCTGAAAACGGATCGAAAGATGTTAAGATCTACTCAGATTACCATATCGAATTCAAGGCGGCCCTGGTTGTAAAACCTGATATTCAATTTTAATAAACCTTCATAAGAAAGAAGATATGAAAGGCAAAATAAAAACAAACCTGATAATACTCCTGGCACTTTCAAGTGCCATATTATCAGGGCAGAGCGGACAGGTTTCATATTTTATGAATCTCCCGCAAAATCACATGATGAATCCCGCCATGCGACCATCCAATTCATTATACATAGGATTGCCGGTTATTTCAGGAACCAGTGTAAATGTCAATAATAACTTTGTAAATTACTCAGATATTTTTTCAAAGAGTGCAACATCAGATTCCCTGATTTCGATCCTCGATCCTGAATATGATGTAGATAAATTCCTTGACAAAATCAATAATAAGAATTCAATTGCGCCTCAAATTTCGTTGCAGACATTCGGGCTGGGGTTTTCCACAGCAAAAGGGCTATATATATTTCTTGACATTACAGAACGCTTTGAGGCAAACGCTGTTTTTCCCATGGATATTGCAAAACTTATTCTTAAAGGGAATGAAGGATTTGCAGGCAGCAGAATAAACCTTTCATCCCTGAGAATGGATTTTAAGTACTTTCGTGAATATGGCTTTGGATTCTCTAAGGATTTGAGAACAGATCGCTTGGAATATCTGTGAGCGATGACTATACACATACACTCGATGCTGATGTTACTGCTAATTTCAGTGCTCCCTTAAAAGTATATACGGATAGTGATGGAAAAATTGACAGTCTGATATTTGATGATTCCAGATTTGATTCAGGGAAAGGAATATTTGATGTAATTACCGGAACAAAGAATTTTGGTTTGGGGATTGATATAGGGGCAACATATAATGTTTTTGATAAACTTGTTGTTTCTGCATCAATAACGGATTTAGGTTATATAAAATGGAAACGTGATGTATCCAATATTACAGCAAAGAGTCAGTTCGTTTTCAGCGGAATAGATGTTACTGATGTTGCAAATGGTTCAAAGACATTTGATGATTTAACTAACGAACTTCTTGATTCGTTGAAAGACTCTTTCGATGTGACCACAACTCATTCACCATATACTACGTGGCTTTCTCCCGGGTTAACCCTTGGAGGTAGTTACAGCATAACCAAAGACATTTCATTCGGATTATTGTCTTACACCAGATTTATCGGAAAACAGGTAAAGGAATCTTTAACACTTTCAGCAAATGTAAATTTAGGCAACGCATTTTCGTTCAGTCTTGGCTATTCCATACAGAATCACAGGGCCGATAATCTGGGTGCAGGCATGGCCTTCAGGGCAGGGGTATTTCAGTTTTATTTACTTAGCGACAGGATTCCTATTAACTTGGAAAAGATAAAAATGGATGAGGGCTCCTCAGTCGTTGTTCCCGGTAACTGGAATACAGTTAATCTAAGGGTGGGAATGAACCTGGTTTTTGGAAATAAGATAAAGAAGAAGGATGATAAGCCTATGATTCAAAATGACCAAATTTTATAACTAATGATCCTGCTACGATTTTTATTAATAGGTTTGGCGGTTTATCTTATTGTGCGGTCTTTCCGTAATTTTGGAGAGGGTCCTGAGCAGTCAGGTAAAATAAAGGAACCAAAAGACACTAAAAAAGCAGACGGTAAAAAAATTTCAAAGTCTGTTGGGGAATACGTTGACTATGAGGAGATAAAAAAGTAGAGTAAGTTCTATTTACTTTTAGCTGGTCGGAGCTTTTTGGCCAGTGAATTGGCAAAAACAAAATCATTAAGGGGTTCGCAATCGGAGTTAAGGATTTCATTTTTATCGCCTTCCCAGAATACTTTACCCTCACTTATAAAGACAATTTTTTCTCCGATCTCCATAACAGAATTCATGTCGTGTGTATTGACAATTGTTGTCATGGAATACTCTTCTGTAAGCTCTTTTATCAGTTCGTCAATGAGGATGGCAGTCAATGGATCGAGACCCGAGTTTGGTTCGTCGCAAAAAAGGTACTTTGGATTTAATGATATTGCCCGTGCAATGGCCACTCTTTTCTTCATTCCTCCCGAAAGTTCTGCAGGAAACTGATGATTTGCGTTAATAATATTTACCCTGTTAAGACAAAAATTAACCCTGTCATTTTTTTCTTCAGGAGTTTTATCGGTAAACATATCAAGAGGGAAACGCACATTCTGCTCAACGGTTAAAGAATCGAAAAGAGCACTTCCCTGAAACAACATTCCGATTTCACTGCGGATCTCTTTTTTGTCCTTGAAATTGAGTTTACTAAATAATACATCTTCAAACCAGATCTCCCCGCTTTTTATTTCAAGAAGTCCAACAATGGACTTGAGTAATACAGTTTTCCCCGATCCGCTTCTTCCGATTATGAGATTTGTTTTCCCGGTTTCAAATGTTACTGAAACGTTATTAAGTACATTCTTCCCGTTAAATGATTGTGAAAGATTTTTTACACTTATCATGATAACAGAAGTTGAGTTAGAATTACATTAAACAGCAGAATAAGAACGCTGCTGTAAACAACGGCCTTGGTGCTTGCCCGCCCGACCTCGAGAGCTCCGCCTTCAACATAATAACCCTGAAAAGAAGATACACTGGTAATAATGAAGGCAAAGAATACTGTTTTAATAAGAGAGTAGACTATGTAATATGGTATGAATGCATACTGAATGCCATAAATATAATTTTCAGGAGTCATTACTCCGGCCAATGTACCGGCTATTCCCCCCCCGAAAATTCCTACAATAATACTCATTAGTGTCAGGATTGGATTAAAGAGAAGAGTAGCTATTAATTTGGGAAGAACAAGGAACGATGCTGAGTTGACACCCATTATCTCCAGAGCATCAATTTGTTCAGAAACTCTCATTGTCCCAATCTCTGAAGCTATATTAGATCCGACCTTACCGGCCAGGATAAGAGCCGCAATTGTTGAAGAGAACTCCAGGATCATCGAATCGCGGGTACCAAGTCCTATAAGATACTTAGGGTAGATCGGATTTTCAGTATTATAGGCTGTTTGCAGAGTAATTACAGCACCCATAAAGAAAGAGATAATAGCAATAATTCCGACTGAAGTCAGACCCAGGTAAACAAACTCCCGCATTGTTTGCTTGTAGTAGAGCGAAGGTTTCTCTGGCTTGGAAAATATTTTCTTGAGAAAGAGGAAATATAGTCCGACCTGTGTAAGAAACTTAATCATGTCTTTTAGTTATTGGACTTCAAAATTACTAATAATTGCTGTATTTCCATTAAACGATAATTTGAAACCTGAATACATAATTAATTATATATTTGTATCGAGTGATTTTTTAATATTATCTCTTATGAATAACAGATATGTTATTATAATGGCAGGAGGAGTCGGAAGCCGTTTCTGGCCACTGAGCCGGCTTGAAAAACCTAAGCAGTTTCTGGATATTGTTGGTACAGGAGAGACCTTAATCCAGCAAACTTTCAGGAGATTTAAAAAATCATGCCCCGAGGAAAATATTTTTGTTGTTACAAGTGCTGAACACAGGGATCTTGTTATTGAGCAGCTCAGCATTGATCCCTCGAGGGTTCTTGGCGAACCTTTCAGAAGAAATACTGCCCCCTGCCTGGCATACGGAACATTCAGGATTCTTAAGGAGAACCCCAAAGCAGTAATTGCTGTTACGCCTGCGGACCACCTGATAGTTAAGGAGGATAAATTCTGCGAAGTAATTAAGACCTGTTTTGATTTTGCGGAAAAAAATGATGGTCTTGTAACTCTTGGGATCAAACCCGACAGACCTGAAACCGGCTATGGATATATTCAGGCAAACCTTAAAAAGCCGGTCAGGGGATTTGATAATCTTCTTCAGGTAAAAACATTTACCGAGAAGCCTGACATTGATTTGGCTAAGGTATTCATCGAGAGCGGCGATTTTTTCTGGAACTCAGGGATATTTATCTGGAATATTAATTCAATACTTACTGCTTTCGAAAAATACATGCCTGATACCTTTGCGGTTTTTGAGGAAGGGAAGGCAATTTTCGGAACAAAGCAGGAAAAGAGCTTCATCGGGAAGACATATGCTGAATGCAGAAGCATTTCAATCGATTACGGGATAATGGAAAAAGCAGATAATGTTTATGTGATGTGCACAGATATAGGATGGTCAGATCTGGGTACATGGAGTTCTTTATATGAGCATTCGGCAGTAGACAAAAAGGGGAATGCCCTTGTCAGAGGGGAAGTATTTACATATGAAAGCAAAGGGAATATTCTAAATATTGCTCCCGGTAAAGTAGCAGTTTTACAGGGCTTAAAGGATTATATTATTGTTGATTCGGATGATGTGCTTCTCATTGTAAAGAAGGATGAGGAGCAAAAAATCAAGCAATATCTTGAGGATGTAAAGAAGGCTACAAAAGAGAAATATCTTTAATAATTGCCCCCCAACCCCCTAAAGGGGGGCTAATTCAATTCAGGAAAAATTAAAGAGTTAATATTAATTGTTTATTAACCCCCCTTCAGGGGGGCAGGGGGGCGAAAAGAACAAAAAAAAGAGGCCTTTGATAAAAGGCCTCTTTTTTATATTCTATATTTTTTCTAGTATTCCCAAAGATCGTGCTCCATATTAAATAACTCTGTCTTAATTCTGTCAGCTTCAAACAGAGCATACTTTCCAACCTGATAGTCAGGAATTCTCCTGTCATTGAAAACATTTGATTCTCCGATAATAACACTTCCGAATCTTCTTTGCATGAAGAGATCATCGAAGGATATTCTCTGAGCATCATTGTTGAAGTTATAAACTTCTTCTTTAGCAAGTGCATCTCTTACCTGATCATATTTAATCCAGAACAGAGGTTTCTTAAGCATTTGCGCTGTCTGCTCATCATATGCCATATAATAAGGGCAGATAGCAATAATCCTTACATCTATTTTTGAATGCTTCTTGTCAAAAAACCATTCTTCGTAAAGTAAAAGCGATTTCACTTCATCTGGTTTAGCCGCATATTTTACAGTGTCTTCCCTTGTAGCTCCGGAAGCATTGATCTGAATGCTCTCAATTTTTGTCTCAGCACCCATATTTCCTTCGATATCTTTGTAAGTTGTAGGCACTGTGGTGTCCAGAGGGTCAAATGCAGTTATCCTGCCCTCTTTAATCTCTTTTAGAATAATATTGATAAAGCTTTGCCTTCCGTCGAGAGTTACACTTGTTGGATAATACAAGGGCTGATTTATCTTTTCTCTGAGGTCGATTGACCGGTATATTTTTTTTGACCAGACTGCATCTCGCTCACTAAGATAAGGGTATTCAATTTTCTTTGCATCGCCAATCGATTTCTGGTATATATCACCAAAACTCTGCTGGGCATTTATAACCCCTGAAAGTGATATGGCGATAATTCCAAAAAGTATTTTCTTATTCATATGGATTTAAGTATTTAAATGCTAGTCAATTTTCAAGATTAAAGCTGAAAGTTCTTTTGTTTTACCATCTGGTCCGAGGGCAGTTATATCCTTAATAATTAAGTTTTTACCTCTGGCAAGTCTGCTAATAAGATCTTTTTGCTTAGGTGTAAGGTTGCTTGTTGTACTTCTTTCTTCAAAGTCACCTCTGCTGTCGGAATACAAAATTGTATAACCTGTTATCTGGTATTGAAGATTAAAGTCAAAATCAGGCATTATTGCAAATACACCCTGCTGTCCTGCTGCACTTGCCTTATTAATTGATCCGGTAGTTTTTCCGCCGAAAACTGCAATTGGGGTAGGAAGAGGCTTAACTCTGAACTCATAAGCTGGCATCTGTACCTGTTTACCGTTCATATCGGCAGTAACAATTACCTGCACATTCTTTCCGGCAGCTTCTGGTCTTACAGCATATGTTCCCTTAAATGTATTTCCTTGAGAGTCTTTTACTTTTTCTACTGCTGAAGTACCGTTTTTTACAACTATTTTAATCTTGTCGGGACTTACGCCGGGAACTGATACATCAATAGGGTTGGGAATCCCGGCATACATTACGTTCATCCCGGTTGCAGAAACAATAACATTAGGTTCCCCAACAAAATATGAATCGCTGAATTCGTAATTTTTTGTAGAACCGTCCGGTGCTTTAAGGGCAATAATGCCTCCCCATTTCTTTTGCCCTACAGATGAAGCACCTACCTTATATATACCTTTTCCTGTTTCATCAAGAGGAAGCTCAGCGCCGTTTACAATAATTTTTGGCGTCTGGGTGGTATCGGTGGCTGAAATAAATACCTTAGCTTCGTAACTGCTTCCCTGGGTTACATATGTTGCAGTAGGGATAACAATTGCTGTAAGTTTATTAAATTTGAATGATGAAGCATCAATCTGAGAGTAAAGGTAATTAAGTACTTCTGTCTCAGCGTTTCTGACTGTCATCTGATATTCAGACAGGATACAAATAACAGCAACTAAAGGTAAGGTCTGAAAGTTAAGGTTTTCCCAGCGTTCTTTTTCGCCATCTTTATTTTTCCCATCTTCTGTGGAGAGGCTTGATTTAAGAGCATCTTCCACGGTAGGATTTTTTCCTTCCAGTGTGGAAATCAGAAACTCCCGGTATTCAGTCAGTATTGCTTTAAGGTCGTTCGCCTTTCCGTTTTCGTTCGCTCCGATAAGAATTTCAGATGGAACATTAGAGTCATCTATTTTCTGAACTGCTTCAATATCAACTTCGTTTCCTTTCACGGCCATGTTTTCAGGGCCTTCGGCTTTATTAATAATTTCGATTTTCAGGCCCTGAATAAAATCATAGGCTTCATCGGCACGTTGCTTAACAGCGTAGGCTGCTGTTTTATATTTCCCTGCTTTGGCGGGGTTCTCGGCTGCAGCTCTGTCGAATTCCTGGTATATGAGGTTATTTTTTACAGTATAGTTGGCTATTGCCTGAGTAAGGCCCTTATCAACTTTTTTAAATGCTTCAACGGCTTCCTTCGATACGTTAAGTGCAAGCATGGCGGTAAGTACCAGGTACATCATACCGATCATCTTTTGCCGTGGAGATAGCTTCTCGTGACCCATTTTCTTGGAAGTTTAATTAGTTAAAAAAGCGATGTTATTTAACATTCATCGCAGAAAGCATATTTCCATACACATTATTTAATGCCGACAGGTTGTCGTTGAGTTTTGTTATCTGTTCGCGATATTTTTTAGTATCACCTGCTGATTCTGAAAGATCTTTCATTAAGCCCTGCACTCCTTTAAACAGGTTGTCAGATTCTTTCATATGGTCGTCTGCACCTTTACGCTGAAGTTCATAAACTGCATTAAGGGCAGAAAGATTCTTGTTAAGTGATTCAAGTTGTGACTGATATGATTTGCCTCCAACTTCGATTACTGAGAAAGAATCAGCCATATTTTTGTATGTTGAACTTGTTTCGTTAATCAGTTTCGCTGTTGACTGATAAGACTCGGATAGCTTGCCGAGGTTTTCAGTAGCGCCATTAACACTGTTCATATATTTTGCTGAAGCAGCTGAAACGTCACCCATTGCACTCATGTTGGCAGTTGTCTCGCTGAGTTTCTTCATACCAACGCCAAGTTTCTGAAACAGATCAGGGCTTATTTCTGCTTTTTCGAGCATTTCGTCGAATTTAGCCAGGGCAACAGCACCTGCACCGCCGCCATAACCGCCGCCGCCGCCGCCTGAAACAGCTGCACCACCATGGGAGTGTTTACCTCCATGAGCTGCAAGTTCCGGAGATTCGTCTTCCGGTATTCCTGCAAGTTCAGGGTAAACAAGAGACCAGTCAACCTCTTCGTGAAGCGGCTCGAAAGCCGAGAAGAAGAAAATTATACGACGGAAGCACCTAAACCATAAAGTTTAGCGATGAAATTTTTCCACCCGCTGCTCTGTACTAATTCTGCTAGGCTCATATACCTGATTGTTTTAGGGTTATTTTCAAATAATTAATTCACTCCAATATATGCTCTTACGTTACGGAAACCAACATATGGTTTTGTGGAATCCTGATATTCATAGTCCCTTGAACTTGTCTGAAGGAAATATGCAATATCTTTCCACGAACCGCCGCGTATCACTTTGCGTTTCATTACAACCGGATCCTGTGGTTTTGCATTGTACTGATAGTCAGGCTGCAGGTCATGCTGAAATACATATGCTGACGGATGGAACGATCCACGTGTCCATTCTGAAACGTTTCCTGACATATCATACAAGCCATATTCGTTAGGTTCGTATGAACCAACTTTTCCGGCATACACGTTACCATCGTCGATATAATTTCCTCTTAATGGCTTAAAGTTTGCAAGGAAGCAGCCTTTGTAATTACGGGTATAAGGGCCTCCCCATGGATACATTGAAAGATCGAGAGCGCCTCTGGCTGCATATTCCCACTGAGATTCGAGAGGAAGCTCATAATTCTGAACATCAGGAATACCCTGTTTTCTGAGTGCTGTGTTCATATAATTTGTCCTCCAGATACTGAAAGCACTTGCCTGAACCCATGATACTCCAACAACAGGATAGTCATCGAAGGAAGGATGCCAGAAATAAAGTGATGCCTGAGGATCGTTGAATGAATATGTGAAATCTCTTATCCAGCAGAGTGTATCGGGGTAAACATTAATGATATTGTGAATTATAAATGAAGAACGGTCTTTTACATCTGTGCGTGTACCGTCAAGGTTTGTTACCTGTCCCTCATATTTACCTGTTATGTTGGCAGCATCTTTAAAATCGTATTTGTAATTAGATTTTGAAGCCTGTTTGAAGTCAACCCAGAAATATGAATAATTAAGTTTTCTGATATCAATCTGTTTTTTACCGTTAAATCTTTCTTCAGGAGGATAAAACATCTCTTCGATGGTTGCTTTTGTAGTTTCCTCTTCAGGGTCTATTTTTTCTTCCCAGTTGATTACGGGTGGATCAATTTGCTGATCTTCTTCGTCAACCATAAAATATTGTCTGTCAGCGATACTGGCATTACCAAGTTTGGTTCTGAGAATTGAATCACGAACGTAATATACAAACTGACGGTATTTATTATTTGTTATTTCTGTCTGGTCCATCCAGAATGCATCTACTGTAACTGATTTTGAGATCGCATTGTTGGCAAAGAGGGCATCCTGATCGCTGGGACCCATCATGAAACTCCCGGCAGGAATAAATGCCATTTCGAATGGTTCCGGTTCAAAGAACTTTTTCCTCCCCAATACACCAGTCAATTCCCCACTATTGGATGAGCCGCAACCAGTTATAAATATTATTAAAATTAGAGCAGGTAGTATTGCCTTTTTCATATTAGCTAAGAATTTTATAATGCAAGTAAGTTATTTTTTTTTAATATTCATAAAAATCGGATACTTTTATATTTCATCGGGCTTTTGCCAAAGCTCAGGTCGAAACAATAATTGACCATAAATTCATGAGATCCGTTACTGCTTTTGCTGATATCAGATAAAGTAAAGTCATAAGCATAACCAAGCCGTATTCCATTAAAAAGTTCAAAGCCTATCATTCCGATCAGTGCATCTCCGGCTCTGTAAGAAACGCCACCCCATGCTTTTTTATTGTATCTGATTAAAGATGTAATTGTAAACTGTGTTACTTTACCATCGCTGAAGGCAAAAAGTGAAGGGAGAAGCTCAAGCGATGGGTTAGGAAGCTGTATTGTATAGCCGGTTGTAAAATAATAATGTCTGCTAATATAGGGCAATCCTTTAGAATATTTTATTTGGGGCTGATTGATATGAGTCACTGAAAGTCCTGCATAATACTTATCAGTCCTAAAATATAATCCCAGCCCTGCATCAAACGCGACATAACTCTCTTTATTTTCCGGAATTAGAGGATCACCTGAAGCAGGCGTATGTGCATCACCTCCCGGAATCTCCCACTTGGGAGTAAGAGATTTGTTGAGCATTCCCAGGTTTATCCCTATGCCTAGTTTTCCGGGACCAACATCAAGCAAATATGAATATGATGCAGAGAGATTTATATCTTTATCAAACCCGATATTATCGCTCTCAACACGCAAACCAACTCCGCTTTTTATTTTGAACGGGGAAACAGGAGCGCTTATATTGAAAACAGTCGTTGATGGAGCACCTTTAAATCCAACCCATTGCTGCCGGTTGATGGCAGTAGCACATATCATTCCGGATACTCCTGCAATCCCCGGATTATAGGTCAGTGTATTAAACATATAATGGCTCGACAGAGGATCTTGCTGTGATAAGACCGGCTGTATAAACATAACCAAAAAAAGAAATGCAATATTTAGTTTCTTCATTTCTTTAATTAACGGTGCGATGCACTTTAGTTGAACGAGTAAAATAAATAAAATTCTTAATCGAATACAAATTTACTTCTATATATTTAATTTTAATAATTATCACTTTTTTGAATTGGCTGCAGACAACGACAAACAATTTCAAATAATGATTCAGGATAACAAAAAATTTCGTTGTTGGTTCAGAACTTAAGTCTTTCAATTGCACTCACCCATCTGTCAGGAACCTCATTCCTGTTTGCCTTGAGGTAATCTTCATGCGAGCAGGCGATATACAGATTCTGGTCTTTATCCGAATGTATTTCAATCCACCATCTGTCGGTAAGGTTGCTTTTCACGAATATAAGATCATCCTCCAGATCTGTTACCCTTACATGATATTTAATGAAACGGCCCGAATTACTCATACTTAATGCAGGAGTTTCATATTGTTTCTGCGAAAATCCCTCAAGGAAAAACCATAAGATCTGCGCACCCAGTCCTGTTGTCTGCGATCTGATGTCAAAATCCGGATTTACGTCAAATAATCCGAAAACCTTTAGCTTGTCAGAGATACCTGCATATCTTGAAAGCAGGCATATCTCTTCCCCATAAAAGCCGTTTGGAGATGGGCTCATAGTTCCGGGGGCATCAGATTGTCTCACTGCCGAAATATCGATTATTGCTGCATCTGAATCTCTTAACAGAGGCTCGGTGAGATAAATTGCCTGTCTTACATCGCCTATTCTTACAAGTTCAGATTTTCGCTTCAGGAACCTGTTTATAACCTGCTGATCATTGAGGTAGGTTTGGTAACCTATATTAATATAATGGTAAAAAGTACTTTTATGATTATTAATAATGGCATTTAGATAATTGAATGAATCAGGCATTTTCCTGTCAGAAGAATAATCAATCCTGGGATCAATTGCTGTAAGAGTGTATTTAGTTTTCTGCCGTGTAAGGGCCTTATCTATTGCAGAAACCAGGGCACTGCTTCCTCCGATAATGACAGGAAAAATGTTTTCACTGAAAAGAAGAGTGAGAACATCAGTAAGACCGGCAAGGGTATCGTTAAAGGTAACCCCCTGTTTCATGTTACCAAGATCAATAATTTTGGGTTTACCGGGAATTCTTGAAAGCTTATATAGCTCAGCCCGTATCATATCGGGTCCTTTAAGCGAACCTGAATTTGGAGAGTTCCGCCCATCTGGCACACCCAATAAAGCAATTTTGTATTTTGAAAGATCCTTTAACGGAGCATTTTCAGTATGGATTGCAATATTATGAGGAAATCCGGACTGCGCAGAAAGATGTTCAAAATCGGGAGCCTCAATACTTACAGGATTGAAATAGTCATTCAGGTCTACCATAATCGGACTAAGAGCTCTTTTTTGTTTTATCACTGTTTTCAATAATGCTGATGCACTCCTCTTTGGTAAGTTTTTCTGCATCAGTTCCTTTAGGGAGCCTGTAATTAACCTTCTCCTTAACAAGGTACGGACCGTAACGTCCGTTCAGAAGCTTAATTTCATCAAAATCTTTCAGAATTTTTTTACTGTCGGAATCATTCTTTTCCAGAATAACCTCAACCGCCCGGTCGAAGTTCACTTCGTAAGGATCATCCACCCCTTTTTTCAAAGAATAGAACTTGCTTTTATGTCTGATATATGGTCCGAACTTTCCAATTCCAATAACCATTTCAGCACCATCATATTCTCCTAAAGATCTTGGCAGTCTGAAAAGATTCAATGCTTCTTCCATTGTTATAGTTTCAAGGAGCTGACTCTTCGAAAGACTTGCAAACCTTGGTTTTTCATCGTTTCCTGTTTCACCTATCTGAGCAACAGGTCCGAATCTTCCCATTCGTACAGTTATCGGTTCCCCGGTTTCAGGATGATTTCCAAGTATTCTGACACCGGTTTTCCTCTCCTTCTTTTCCAGGGTATTTGTAACTGTTTTGTGGAAAGGGGTATAGAACTTCTGTAACATTCCATTCCATTTGAGTTTTCCCAGTGCTATCTCGTCAAATTGTTCTTCAATCTCAGCTGTAAAATGATAATCGACTATTTCCGAAAAATTTTCCATCAGGAAGTCATTAACAATCATCCCAATATCCTGCGGAAAAAGTTTAGATTTTTCTTTTCCGGTCACTTCGGATTTTAAGGTCGAAGCTATTTTGCCTTTTTGAAGTGTAATAATACTTATCTGGCGTTTCTCTCCCGGTCTGTCTTCGCGGGCCACATAGCCGCGATTCTGAATTGTAGATATTGTAGGGGCATATGTCGAGGGGCGACCAATACCAAGCTCTTCAAGTTTCTTAACCAGACTGGCTTCAGTGTATCTTGGAGGAGGTGTGGTGAATTTCTGTGTGGCAGTAATATTATCATAAGTAAGTGACATCCCTTTAACTACAGGAGGAATGACATATCTCTCTTCATCGGTGTTTTCCTGATCTGTTGATTCCGTATAGACCCTCAGAAATCCGTCAAACTTAATAACTTCACCGGTAGCCTGAAAGGTCACTGGAGAATTATTCATATCAATAGATATTGAGGTCTTTTCAATTTCAGCATCGGCCATTTGCGATGCAACTGTTCTTTTCCATATCAGCTCATAAAGCCGCTTCTCATTCTGACTGCCTGCAGTTTCAGGCTGGTCGAGATATGCAGGACGAATTGCCTCATGCGCCTCCTGTGCCCCTTTCGATTTGGTTTTAAACTGCCTTGTTTTTGAATACTTTTCACCATACTCAGACACTATCATTTCGCGCGACTTTACAAGGGCAAGCTTCGATAGATTTACAGAGTCTGTTCTCATATATGTAATCTTACCTGCTTCGTAAAGCTTCTGTGCAACAGCCATTGTCTGTGCAACAGAAAATCCGAGTTTTCTGTAAGCCTCCTGCTGAAGGGTTGATGTTGTAAATGGAGGAGCAGGAGAACGGGTACCAGGTTTAATACTGATATTCCCGATTGAATATTTTGATCCGGCGCAAAGCTCGAGGAACTTCAATGCATCTTTCTCATCAGGAAAACGTTTTGATGCTTCTGCTTTCAGGAATGCGTTTTCTCCCTTTGCAGAATCGATACCGAAAATTCCGGTAATTCTGAATGCCGATTCTGATTTGAATGAGATTATCTCACGCTCCCTTTCAACAAGGAGGCGCACTGCAACCGACTGAACTCTTCCTGCAGAGAGTGATGGCTGAACTTTCTTCCATAATACTGGAGAAACTTCAAAGCCTACAAGCCTGTCGAGTATCCGTCGTGCCTGCTGGGAGTAAACAAGGTTCATATCAACCTGCCTTGGATTCTCAATTGCATTTGCTATAGCTTCCTTTGTTATTTCATGAAATACTATCCTTTTTGTTGTTTTCAGATCAAGATCAAGAACACTTACAAGATGCCATGCAATTGCTTCTCCTTCCCGGTCCTCGTCAGATGCAATCCATACATTTTTGGAACCTGAGGCAGCTTTCCTTAACTCGCTTACAACTTTTGCCTTCTCCTTTGGTACTTCATAGTCAGGAGAGAAATTATTCTCAATATCTATTCCCAGATTTTTTTTGGCAAGGTCTCTTATATGCCCGAAACTCGAGACAACGCGGAAATCTTTCCCCAGGAACTTTTCAATGGTCTTTGCCTTTGCAGGCGACTCAACAATTACAAGATTTTCGATCATCAGCGAAGATTTTTGTTCTTTTATCAGACGGCAAAGTAAATCAATTAGGTACCAAACTTCAAAATAAACCGTTAAGATTCTTTATTATTTACTATTTTTGAACCAAACATTTTAAGTTAATGAAAGGCAATACTAACAACAAAAAATATCTCATTTGGTTCTGGGCTTTGTTCATTTTTCCCTTTGCACTCGTTATCACACTCTTTATTCTGATATCAAAAGAAAAGCTCGGTCCAATGCCTACATTTACCGATCTTGAGAACCCGGAATACTACCTCGCAGCTGAAGTAATTTCAGAAGACGGGGTTCTTCTTGGAAAGATCAGTATTGAGAATCTAACCTGGACAGAATATAAAGAATTATCACCTTACCTTGTTGATGCACTTATCGCCACAGAAGATATCCGCTATTACAGACATTCAGGAATTGACATAAGAGGTCTTGGACGTGCAGCAATAAAAACTATTCTTCTTGGGCAGAGTACCGGTGGCGGAAGTACAATTACCCAGCAGCTCGCAAAACAACTTTATCCGAGAGATACTGCAAAATCATCAGCAGTTGTAAGAAAAATAAAACTGGGGGTATCAAAATTCAAGGAGTGGCAGACAGCAGTAAAACTTGAGAGGAGCTATACCAAGGAAGAGATAATTACAATGTATCTCAATAAGTTCAATTACAGCTATAATGCTATTGGAATAAGATCGGCCGCAAGAGTTTATTTCAATACTACACCCGATTCGCTTAATATTCAGCAGTCTGCAGTACTTATTGGCATGCTTAAAGCCTCAACCAAATATAATCCCGTCAGGAATCCCGATCTTATGCTTAGAAGAAGGAATACTGTTCTTTCGCAGATGGAAAAATTTGGTTATCTGACACCATCAGTCGCTGATTCTGTAAAGCAATTGCCTATTGAAGTTACTTTTACAATTGAAGATCATAATACGGGAAGAGCTACATATCTCAGACAATATCTTACAAACATAATGAGGAGACCTGAACCTGACCGTAAAAAATATGTTCAGCAGTCATCTTATGATGATGCATTATGGGAATGGGAAAACAACCCTCTTTACGGGTGGTGTAATAAGAATAAGAAACCCGATGGTTCAAACTATGATGTTTTTAAGGATGGTCTGAAAATCTACACCACCATTGATTCTAGGATGCAGATATATGCTGAAGAAGCTCTTGCTGAGCATCTCTCAAAAGAGGTCCAGCCTGACTTTTATAATCGTGCAAAAAAATTCAGAAATCCGCCTTATTCTGATGATCTTTCGAAAAAGGAAGTTGAAGGACTATTACTGGCTTCACTTAAACAGAGCGACAGGTATTATATAATGAGAGCCAGAGGTATTCCTGAAGATTCAATCATGCTGGCTTTTAATACCCCGGTGAAGATGAAAGTCTTTTCCTGGAAAGGCGACAGGGATACAATAATGACCCCACTCGATTCGATCAGATACTATAAGTATTTCATCAGGTCTGCCTTTATGGTTGAGGACCCTCATAAAGGTTATGTGAAAGCCTATGTAGGCGGACCCGATTTCAGGTATTTCAAATATGATGCTATAACCCAGCAGAAAAAACAGGTTGGAAGTACAATCAAACCATTTCTGTATACCATTGCAATGCAAAACGGACTGACACCGTGTAAACTTGTTGAGAATATTCCAAGATCCTTTGATGTAGGTGATTCACTTCCCTGGACACCCAGAAGTTCAGGGCCAAAAGCATATCATATGAAGATGGTTACACTTGCCTGGGGTTTGGCTCAATCTGAAAACTATATTTCCGCATGGCTGATGCAACAGTTTAAACCGGCAGCGGTTGTCGACCTGATGCATAAGATGGGTGTCAGAAGTTTCATAGATCCTGTTCCTTCAATTTTCCTCGGGACATCCGATATCAAGCTTGAAGAGATGATTGGAGCTTATGGGACTTTCGCCAACAAAGGTGTATACACCCGTCCGATGTATGTAACACGGATAGAGGATAAAAACGGGAATACAATCTCGAGGTTCAGCGGGAAAATCGAGGAGGTTCTTAGTGAGGACCAGGCTTACCTTATGCTTAACCTTTTGCAGGGGGTTGTAAAAACCGGTTCAGGCAGAAGGATGAGAGTGGAGCCTTATAATTTGATGAACCAGATTGGAGGAAAAACCGGAACAACCCAGAACAATGCCAACGGATGGTTTATGGGTGTTACTCCAAATCTTGTAGCCGGGGTATGGACCGGTGGCGAGGATCAGTCAATTCATTTTGAAACGCTGAGCGAAGGGCAGGGGGCAAACTTAGCTTTGCCAATTTTTGCCATATTCCTGAAAAAAGTATATTCCGATCCGCAACTGGGAATACTTGAGGCTGACGAATTTGAACGTCCGGGTAATTTCACAATGGATCTTGACTGCGACAAGGTAAACAGGAATGCTTCGAAAAGCGATTACTCCAGAAGAGTCAAATACTAAAAGGCACAGAGCACAGAGCACAGAGCAAAACAATATTACCACTTCCCTTGAGCAAATAACCGTCAACCTAAGCTTTGAGGATGAAAGAGAAACTGCATAAAAAGTTTCCCCTCCTTTTGAAGGAGGGGTGGTCGGGACGACTGACTATCATATATTTACAATATTTTATTTCCCGACCGGGGTGGTTGATTCATTGATTTCTTTTTACCTTTATTGGTATGAAAAACCAAAACCTCTTTAGCAGGAAAAGCCTTAAGTTTTTCAGATCAAAACTTAGAAAGAAATCAACTTCTGCAGAGGCTGAGTTATGGAACATTTTAAAATCAAAAAAACTTGATGCAAGAAAATTCAGAAGACAACATAGTATAGGTAACTACATAGTTGACTTCTTTTGTGCTTCAGAAAAACTTATAATTGAGCTAGATGGAAATCCACATGGTGAATATCATAAAATAGAAAAAGACATAAAAAGAGATCAATATCTTGAAGGCCTTGGATTCTCAATATTGAGGTTTGAAAACAGATTAGTATTCCAGGAACCTGAATTTGTTAAAAATGAAATAAGGAAAAGCTTCAAAAATATAGATTCGGAAATTGAATAAGCAATCAACCACCCCGGCCGGTATCAGAATTTGTATAATAATTAAAAAGTGGTCCGGCCACCCCTCCTTCAAAAGGAGGGGAAATGTATCAGGAACATATTCAATGCTTTACAGTATGTTTTGTACTAAACTCTCTTCCTATTTTCCTATATTTAATACCTTAGGTTGACGTCTATACCCTTGAACCCTTAGCTTCTTCAACTAAAGAGCGACCTCACAAGATTCTCAATCTTCCCAACTTGTATTACTTCAATATTCAGCCCTTTTGTAACTATATTTCTGTGGTACTTTGAAATATAGATCTTTGTGAACCCCATTTTGGATGCCTCCCGTATTCGTTGTTCAATCCTTGAAACAGGCCGGATCTCCCCTGATAATCCTGTCTCTCCTGAGAAGCAGATCTCTCTTCCAATCGGAATATCCAGATTGGAGGATAGAACTGAACTGACGATGGCAAGGTCTATTGCCGGGTCGGTTACTTTGATTCCTCCGGCGAGATTAAGAAAAACATCCTTTACCGCCAACCTGAAGCCGGCTCTTTTTTCAAGCACTGCCAGAAGCATGTTAAGTCTTCTGATATCGTATCCTGTTGCACTTCTTTGTGGTGTACCATATACTGCACTGCTCACGAGGGCCTGCGTTTCAATAAGAAACGGTCTCAGCCCGTCTACTGTGGCAGCTATTGAAATACCGCTCAGAGCCTCTTCGTGCTGATTGATGAACATTTCGGAAGGGTTATCAACTTCTCTCAGACCGGTCTCAACCATTTCAAAAATTCCTATTTCTGAAGTAGAGCCAAACCTGTTTTTAACTGAACGGAGAATCCTGTAAACATAATTATTGTCGCCTTCGAAATAGAGAACAACATCAACAATATGCTCAAGCACTTTTGGACCGGCAAGGGTCCCATCTTTTGTAATATGGCCTATCAGAAATATCGGGATCCCTGTTATTTTGGAGTACTTAAGAAGTAGTGCTGCACATTCCCTTACCTGCGAAACAGATCCGGCAGAAGATTCCAGCATGCCCGTGCTCATAGTCTGGATTGAATCGATTATAATCAATCCGGGCTTAATGTTTTCAGCATGAGTCAGAATCGTTTCCAGTTCTGTCTCGCTTACAATATAACACTGAGGATTTGAATTTTTCATTCTCCTCGCTCTGAGGCTTATCTGCTCTTCGCTTTCTTCGCCTGAAACATACAGAATATTCTTACCTTTCAGAGCAAGGGCAAGTTGCAGGGCAAGAGTTGATTTTCCTACCCCGGGCTCACCTCCCAGAAGTATTAGAGAACCGCCTACAATACCACCTCCAAGTATCCTGTCCAGTTCTGAAATTCCTGTCTTCTGCCTCCCTTTTTCATCCGCTTTTATATTATCAAGCAATTCAGGTTTTCTCTTCTCCTGTCCGGAAATAAATGATGCCTGTTTAGCAGGGGAGGATGCTATTATTTCTTCATGGTATGTGTTCCACTCCTTGCACGAAGGGCACCGGCCAATCCATTTTGCAGATTCAACGCCGCAGTTCTGACAGACGAATATTGTTTTGTTTTTAGCCATGTTTTTAACCCTCCGATTTATTCGCCCCCCAACCCCCCTAAAGGGGGGCTAATACTGTTGAAACAACAGGATTAGAGTATGGATTGTTTGTGTATTAGTCTAATAATCAGTCAATTAAAGAATGAATATTCATTGACTTGTATTTGTTTAAATATATGAAATATTCTTTATTAAAACGAATTAACCCCCCTTTAGGGGGGCAGGGGGGCAAAGAAAAAGGAGCAAGATCTATAAAGGTTAGGGGGGCAGGGGGGCAAAAAAACTGACACAGAAGAACGATTTCTATAGGTTGTAGAGCCCCCGGCAACTGCGTTGGCTGCCCCCTGAAGGGGGCCTAATTTCTACATGTAATTGAAATTCAAAGTTTGGGAGAGCCGGCTTCAACCTCGTCCTTTGAGTGTCTTTTAAAGACCATGAAGAATGAAATTGTACCAATTATTGCGACGAAAATTAGCTGCGATTCATGAGTAAGCAGAGCATAAACAAGTCCGTCTTCAATTGGAATTCCGAATACAATCAGAAGCCCTTCTCTTATAATATAATGAAAAGCTCCAAGGCCGCTTGTTACCGGCGCCGACATTGCAAGCCCCCCAATTACAAGTATAAAGATACTGTTTCCGAAGGTGAGATGTGAAGTGCTTTCAAGGGAGAAAACCACTACCCATGTCATTAATGCATAACTGACCCAGATAAGTACAGTATGGAAAATAAATTCCCACTTTCTTTTGAGGTTTGTTATTGTTTTAAGTCCATTAATTATTCCTTTTGCCACATCGAACATCTTTGCAAAAAACCTTATCTTCCTGAGGCTGTGTCTGTATCCTATCATAAGCGAAAGAGCTGTTATTCCGAGAATGAATAGAACTGCCCAAATTATCCAGGTATTTCCGAATAGAATATAAATCTCTTTCTGGATTGGGACAAGAATACTTTCTTTAAGGAAAAGCCCTATCTGGTCACCGCTTGTGAAAATCAGTATAATCATAATTGTGAGCAGGGAGATGAAATCGATGGCTCTTTCAATTACAACAGTTCCAATAAGCTGATCAACAGGAATTTTTTCTTTTTTCCCAAGTGCGACACATCGTGTTATTTCACCAACTCTGGGCAATGCCAGATTTGCAAGATAACCTGTCATTAATGCATAAAACGAGTTTATTGTTTTTGGATGGTAGCCAAGCGGATTAACAAGTAATACCCATCTTCTTGCTCTGCTAACAAATGCCACAAAGCCAAAAAATACTGATAATAGAAGCCACCAGTAGTTAGCCTCTTTCAACCCTGCTACAAGTTTGTTTATATTTACATTTCGGAATGCAAAATAGAGCAAAATAATTCCTACAGCCAGGAAAGCAATAAATTTCAGGGTCTGTATGATATTTTTTTTCAACTTCAGATCAGTTTATTAGTTTTTGTATCGGGAAAGATTATTGCAGGCTTGAATCTTTTTGCTTCCTGAAACTCCATCTGAGCAAACGACATAATTATAATAACATCACCAACTACCACTTTTCTTGCTGCAGCACCATTCAGGCATATGTCACCTGACTTTCTCTTACCTTTAATAACATATGTCTCTATTCTTTCGCCATTGTTAAGATTCAGGACATGGACTTTTTCATTTTCGATAAGGTTAGCCGCATCCATAAGATCTTCATCTATGGTGATACTACCGATATAGTACAGATTTGCTCCTGTTATAGAAACCTGGTGTATTTTAGATTTGAGGACCTCTATAAGCATACTTTATTTTCTTTTTGATTCCAATTAAAGTGCAAAGGTAATTAACCTTTTGGTTCAGACCAACCCAAATTCGATATTATCTATCAGCCTTATCTTTCCAGCCCTCACTGCTATGCATCCAAAGTATTTTTGCCCCGGGAGCATTTCATTTTTGGAATTTACAGGGATAAGCTTTGTATCATCCGCAATTTCAAAGTATTCAATTTCGAAGCGGGGAATACTGTTTATCATTTTTTTAACGAAGGTTTTTATTTCAGGAATATCATGATAGCTGATCATTTCAGAGGCTGCGGAGATTGTCCTGAAGATTCCCGGTGCATTTTTTCTGATCTCAGGCTCAAGGAGCATGTTCCTGCTGCTCATGGCCAGACCATCGTTTTCTCTGATTATCGGATGTGCAATGATTTTTACTTTATCTCCGGTCTGTCTTACAAGCTCCTTAATTACAGCCAGCTGCTGAAAATCTTTCTGCCCGAAAATTGCTATATCGGGTTTTACAATATCAAATAATCTGCTTACAACCTGGCCTACTCCATTGAAATGTCCTGGACGATGTTCAGCCTCCATAACTTTGTCGAGGTTGCCGAAGTTGAAAACTCTCTTATCTTTTTCAGGGTAAATCTCTTCAACCTCAGGACAAAAGACAATATCATTTTCCCTCATGATATTATTTAGCATTTCAAGATCTCTGTCAAGGTTCCTCGGGTAGTTCTTCAAATCGTTCTTATCGTTGAATTGAGTAGGATTAACGAAAATACTGACAACTACAAGGGGGCACTGCAAAACTGCATTTCTTACAAGTGACAGATGACCCTCGTGAAGGGCTCCCATTGTAGGGACAAATCCAACCGGATGAAGATTTAAATCTAAAGTCAGACTCCGGAGCTCCTTTACTCTCCTTATGATATTCATTATTTTATATTTTAGAATACAAACCTACATGATTTTTATTCATGTAAGCAAGCGGATAAAGGAGAATCTGTAAAAAGAGAAGGAATAAAAAAAGAGATTATCAGAAACGACAACCTCTTTTTCAGCTATTTACTTCTGTTTAATAAACTAGTTTTATTTCAATTATGTTAAGCTTGAAATATATGTATTTTATGACTGTGCCTCTTTTGGTTTTCCGGCAGGTCCTAAATATTTGGAGCTCCCCAGACCAAGAATCGGCATGAATATTATTGACAGAAAAATCAATCCAAGGGTAAAACCTGTTCCATGGCCAAAACTTTTCGACAAGAGGTTGATTATCCAAATCGCAAAGACGATGTTCACAAAAGGAATAATCATCAGAAGAAGCCACCACCAGGGTTTACCTACTATTTCCAGAAGGACGATAATGTTATAGATAGGAATCAGGCAGGCCCAGCCGGGTTTCCCGGCTTTGGTGTAAATTTTCCAGTAGGAAACAAGCATTAAAACTATTCCGGCCAGGGAAAAAACTACAGTCAGAAGAATTAAAACAGATAAATCCATAACTACAAAAGATTAGAATATCCTACTCTTATGGCTTTTCGGATGCGCCCCGTTTTTATAGTGGTCTCTGATCTCCACTTGTGTATTTTGCAATCTTTTGATTTTGTAAGTGATTTAAATTCTTCTTAAGACTAAA
>JFJP01012130.1_pt1 | contig 38592 bp, 32 predicted proteins | sample 431651 | NCBI WGS metagenome assembly JFJP01 (sample SAMN02602958, study PRJNA72255) | Microbial mat metagenome, whole genome shotgun sequencing project. | biome: fresh water; feature: sink hole; material: water; isolation source: purple microbial (photo- and chemosynthetic) mats found in... | reverse complement strand
GGTCCCGATATTCGTCATATTGCGATTGGCAACGAAGGGTCCCTCTGCTACATCACCGAGGTGACGATCAAAATTTACCGATACTTCCCGGAGAACCATACCTTTTTCGGTTATCTCGTCAAGGATGTGGCCAGTGGAATCAAAGTGCTTCGGGAGGTCATGGTCAACGGGTACCGGCCTTCTGTTGCCCGCGTCTATTCCGAAGAGGATGCCCGGCAGCACTTTTACCACTTTCACAAGGGAAAATGCGTTCTCCTTTTCATGGCCGAAGGGAACAAGGGCATCGTTCAGGCCATCTGTGCTGGGATCGAAGAGGCGGTCGAGAAGTTCAAAGACGGATTGCGACCTGGTTCAAGAACCTCAACTGGTCCCAGCAGGATATCGACGACGAATTCCAGGGGATGATCGACAACGATTCCCATGCCGGGTTCACTACCGAGGTATCTGCCGACTGGGAAACCATCCCGACCCTGTATGACAATGTGATTAAGCGCGTCAGGGAGGAATTCCCAAGGGCACACGATTTAACCATGTTGGGCGGCCATTCTTCCCATAGCTACATTAACGGCACCAACATGTATTTCGTCTACAACTACGCCATCAACTGTGCTCCCGAGGACGAAATGCGAGTCTACCACCACTCGATCCAGCGCATCATTGTGGAAGAAACCCTCAAGCTCGGCGGATCCATGTGTCATCACCATGGCATTGGCAAATACCGCAACGAATGGACCAGGGAGGAACATGGTTCCGCGTACTACATACTTGAGAAACTGAAGGAAGCATTCGATCCTAATGGCATCATGAACTTCGGCACCATCTTCTATCAGGAAGAAGGCGCCAGGTTCCAAAAATAATTCCAAAAAGAGAAAGCATTCAAACGAAACGGATGACGCATGAGAATCCTGTGCTTGCTCAAGTGGGTACCCGATGTGGACCAGCTTCGGTATGACCGCGAAAGGAACATCCTCATCCGTGAGAATGCGCGCCTGATGCTCAACCCCGAGGATGCTACCGCAATGGCTACGGCGCTGGGTTTAAAAAGAGATGCCCCCGATACGTACATTGAAGCTGTGAGCATGGCTCCGCGGGGAGCCATGCCTCACCTCGAGGACCTAGTGCGCCGTGGAATCGACCATGTCACGCTGATATCCGATCCGCGCCATGCGGGTAGTGATACCTGGGCGACGAGCAGGGTGCTGGCGCGATATCTCGGGACGAGGGATTTTGACTGTGTTTTCTGTGGTACCCACACCCTCGATGGGGGAACCGGCCAGGTGCCGGCTCAGCTGGCCGAAGTCTTGGGGCTGCCCCTCATGGTGGGCATCTGCGCCCTGGTAAAACTTATCTCCCAGGAAGGGCAGGCTGTTGTTGATGTTGAGGGAGAGACGGCGATGATGCGATTCTCCATTGCTCTTCCTGCGGTGCTGGGGTTCCAGTACAGCCCTGAACGCAAGCTGCCCTACATCCAATATGAAGACTTGAACCGGGATGTGTCCAGTCGGATTACTGTGCTGGGAAACGACAAACTTGGGATGGACGAGTCGGAGCTGGGACTGAAAGGGTCTCTTACCCAGGTACGCCGCCTTGAGGTGGATGCCTTGGAAGCCAAAGACCCGGTGCTGCTTCGTGTCGACCAGGACGGTATCGACAAGGTGTACCACTGGCTGGAACAAAAGGGATTTCTACAGCCATGAAGCGGGTGCTGGTGTATATCGACGAAGATGCAGTGGAAGACTCCATCGATCTGCTCGAGGTCGGTCGGCTGATATACGGAGATAAGGGCTTTTGTTCCTACGCCCTTGCCGCAGGAGTCCGATACGGAGCGGCAGGCAGCCTGTTCGATTATATGTTCCAGGTGAAGAATGGGGCGCTGCCAAATTATGATACGGCCACTATTGCCCGCTGTATCGAGTTCTTGCACAGGATTTACTGTTTTGACGCGATCGTTGTTCCGGCAACCCACTGCGGCCGGATGATTGCCCCGAGGGCGGCTATGCGGCTCCACGCCGGACTGGTGGCGGACGTAACAGGAATCGGAACTGATGGTGATGAAGTCTTGATGGTGCGGCCGGCCTTCAGCGGGCGCATGTTGGCTACGGTTGTCTGCCGGGGAAGCGGACCGGTCATGATGAGTGTACGCCCCAGGGTCTTCACCTATGAAGAGCCAGTCCTCAAGTCTGCAGAAATTATAGATGTTGATGTGCAGGATATGAAGACCCCGGGCATTCAGCTGATCGAACGTCGAGAAAAGTCCGAGGCTCGAGATATACGCACAAGCGAAGTCCTGATTTCCGGAGGCGGCGGAGTAATCCGTGATTTCCACCTCCTTGAGCGACTCGCGGAAGCGCTGCATGGCATGGTCGCCGCAAGCCGCAAGGTCGTAGACATGGGTAAGGCCCCGCGGGCAATCCAGGTAGGCCAGTCGGGAAAGATCGTGAGTCCGCGGCTTTACATCGCCCTTGGCATCTCCGGGTCAGCCCAGCATGTGGCGGGCATCAGGGACGCGGAGTATATCATTTCTGTGAATACAAACAGGCAGGCCCCGATCTGCAGCATGTCGGACATAGTTGTAGAAGGGGACAGCCGGGCATTTGTGGAAGGGCTTCTAAATCGCATAGAAGCATCAAATACTCAAAATTCTGGAGATCAAAAAAGATGAATGTTACAGACTTTACGATGGATTTTTTCTCCCTGAAAGGCAAGAACGCCATAGTTACCGGCGGCAACAGTGGTCTGGGGCAAGCTTTTTCGGTGGCGCTCGCCAGGGGCGGAGCGAATGTGCTGGTCATCAGCCTTGTGGAGGAGGATGGCGAGACCAGGGGCTGGGTCGAGGATTGCGGAGTCGAGTACAAGCACCTGCTCGGAGACATTACCGCTGACGGCGAATGTAAACGAGCCGTAGACGCCTGTGTGGCAGCCTGGGGCAGCATAGATATTCTGGTCAACTGTGCGGGCATCTGCATCAATATCGAAGATGTGACCAAGTTCACCCGCAAGGAATGGGACAAGATGGTAGCTGTCAACCTGACTGCGGCTTTTGAGATGATTCATGAGGCAGGCAAGCACATGATTAAGCAAAATCGCGGCAAGATCATCAATATTGGCTCCCTTTACTCCTTTTTGGGCGGACAATGGTCTCCAGCCTATGCCGCCACCAAGCACGGAATCGTTGGCTTGACCAAAGCCATGTGCGACGAACTGGCGCAATTCGATGTCCAGGTCAACGCCATCGCTCCGGGTTATTTCGCCACCAGCCTGACGGAAAAGACCCGCAGTGACCCACAGCGCAATGCCACGATCCTTTCCCATATTCCTGCAAACCGCTGGGGCTGGACTGCTGATCTCATGGGCGCCTGCGTATTCCTTGCGAGTGACGCCTCGAACTATGTGAACGGCACCGTCCTGACCGTCGACGGTGGCTACCTGATGCGTTGATCTCAATAGGAACAATAAGAGAGGTAAGTATGAATGACGTGTTTTTTATCGGCGTCGACAGCGGCACCCAAAGCACCAAGGTTTCCATTATCAACCAGCGGGGAGAGATACTCCTCAGCGCAAGCCAGCCCCTGCGGCCCATGCTAACCCGACAGAAGGGCTGGGTCGAACATCCTGATGACGATCTGTGGGATAGCACGAAAGCGGCGTTGAAAGAACTTATGGCTTCCTTCAAAGGGGATGTTTCAGACATCAAGGGGATCGGCCTCTGTTCGATCCGCACCTGCCGGGTCTTTCTGAAAAAGGATGGTTCCCTGGCAGCGCCGGTCATGAGCTGGATGGATATACGAGCCTATCTGACGTATGAGGACGAACCGGATATCGGCTATACCGGGTCAACCTCGGGCTATCTAACCTTCCGTCTGACCGGGGAGCTAAAGGACACCATAGCCAACCAGTACCAGGGCCAATTCCCAGTAGACATGGAGACCTGGAAGTGGATCGAGGATCCGGACGCATTCTCCACCTTCAGGATTCCCCGTCATAAACTCCTGGAAATGTGCCTGCCCGGAAAAATCCTTGGGCGCGTTTCCGCCTCGGCGGCGGAAGAGACAGGTTTGCCCGAGGGCATTCCTGTGGTAGCCACAGCGAACGACAAAGCGGTGGAGTCCCTGGGGTCAGGGCTTATCGAACCCCGGGTAGCCCTCTTGTCTTTGGGCACCTACATCGCATCAATGGTCGCGGGGGAACGGAATTTGCCTGATGGGAAAACTTATTTCACCAATCTGTCGTGCATCCCGTACCGGTATCTGTATGAAAGCTCGGGTATTCGGGGTGGCATGTGGCATATCTCCTGGTTTAAAGGCATCATCGGTGAAGAGTTAGAGCGGAAGGCACGTGAATCAGGCCGAATCGTGGAGGAACTGCTGGAGGAGGAAGCAGCCCAGGTTCCTGCTGGCTCCGATGGTCTGCTAACCGTTCCGGACTGGCTTGCTCCTGCGACACAATTGCACAAGAAGGGCGTTATGATCGGTTTCGATCAGCGCCACACCCGGGGTCACATGTACCGATCCATCATGGAAGCAATTGCCATGCGAATGAAGAACAATCTGGACGGCATGATTAAGGATACCGGAATCGTACCGGACAAGCTTATCGTCAGCGGCGGGGGGTCGAACAGTCCTCTCTTTATGCAGATTGTAGCAGATGTCTTCGGTATCCGAACCGTACGTAACGAGATCAATGGGGCGGCGGGCCTGGGGGCCGCGATCTGTGTGGCTGTAGCGACGGGAATCTATAGCGACTTTGCCCAGGCAGTCGGTGCCATGGTACATCAACGTGACGAGTTCAGTCCCAACCCAAAGAATCACAAGGTTTATACAACCATCAATGTGGGGGCTTATCGGGAGCTAACAACCATGCTGGAGGAAACACTCAAGCAAATACACCGGGCATGCGAAGAAGCAAATCGATAAAGGTATCTGCAGGGAGATCTGACCTACTGATTTTTGAATAAAGTAAGTCCCGAAAAAATCGCCCTTAAGCCCGAATTTACCCGTAATTTTGGCATTTTTGCGATAAAAAAAGAGACTTTCAATTCACAAAAATCAGTAGGTTAGCTCATCACTTACAAGTTATTCTCTACCGTACAAAATCCGTATAGCTTGAAAATTAGGAAAAAGAGGCTGATTTCTGAGCATAAGCTCCAATCACAGAGCCAAGTAGCGAACGATGAGCGACAACTACCGACGCTTTCGTAGCATAAGAACGTCACTGTCGCAAATGCATGCCAGCGAACCCGAAGGCAGCTATCCGGAAAGGTTTTGGCATGGAAAGAATTTATTTTGAAAACCATATCACAACGGTAGTAACCGGCTGTGTCGCGGATTACACTGTCAATGTCGTTTAATTAGCGAGTTAGCGGTATAAGCGCCGATGATTCAAAGAAAGGTAGATATAATGCTGCGCTATTTTGTATCCAAACTTCTCATTTCCGTTGTGTTGCTCTTGGGTGTTTTGACTCTTGCGTTCTTCATGCTGCGCATGACTGGCGACCCTGTGGCGTTGATGATGTCGCGCGACGCTTCGCCCGAAGAGATGGAAGCTTTCCGCGAAATGATGGGCTTCAACCGCCCGGTCAGCGTTCAATTTTTGGATTTCCTCTCGAAGGCAGCCGTTGGCAATTTTGGAAATTCCCTTCACTACGCAACGCCGGCCCTGCCCCTTGTGATGGAACGCCTGTCTGCGACTGTTAAACTGGCGGTGATTGGGCTGCTCATGGCGATTCTAATTGGCGTGCCGCTGGGTCTGACAGGCGGACTTAACCCCGGCAGCCCGCTTGACTCGCTGGGACGGTTTTGGGGCCTGTTGGGACAAAGCGTTCCAAACTTCTGGTTGGCATTGCTCCTCATTCTTGTCTTTGCGGTACGCCTGCATTGGTTTCCATCCTTTGGCGCGGACCAGGCGAAGTCGGTGGTGTTGCCCGCCTTCGTTCTCAGCCTCGCAGTATCGAGTCAAATTCTGCGCATGACACGCTCGACCGTGTTGGAGGTGCGCGGTGAGGATTTTGTCCGCACGGCGAGAAGCAAAGGCTTGAATCAAGCCACAATTTATTTCAAACATATTTTGCGAAACGTCGCCATCCCGTTGATCAGCGTAATTGGCGTGCAATTCGGTTACATGCTCGGCGGCTCGATTTATATCGAAACGATTTTTGCATGGCCTGGCATGGGACAGTTGCTTTCGCAGGCAATCGGCTGGCGCGATTTTCCGCTTGTGCAGGCGCTGGCGATTTTTACCAGTGTGGTGGTGTTAGCGCTCAATCTCGCAACTGATCTGGCTTACGCCCTGCTCGACCCGAGGATTCGCTATGGTAAGTAAAACCTTCTCCCCCAAAGCCGACAGCCGACTCGAAATAAAGACAACCTTCAAAGACCGCCTTGCATTTTTAGCTCGGCTACTCTGGCGCGACAAAGGCGGAACGATTGGCTTGATTATGTTTTTCATTGTCGTCTTCGCGGCGGTCTTTGCGTCTGTCATTACCGCACGCGACCCACTGGATCAAGATCTCATCAACAGCAAAATGCCGCCCGCGTGGGAAGAAGGCGGGGCATGGGAGCAACCCTTTGGCACGGATAGTCTCGGACGCGATATGTTCAGCCGTATCCTTTCTGGCGCTCGGGTTTCGCTCACAGTCGGATTCTTCGGCGTGCTCATCGCGGCAACACTTGGGCTGGTTATCGGCGCGATTGCGGGATATTTCGGCGGGCGGGTAGACTCCATCATCATGGGACCCATCAATTTGATTCTCGCCATGCCGTATTTACTCTTCGTGGTCTTCATCGCCGCCATTCTTGGAAGAAGTTTGCTCAACGTGATCCTTATCTTCGGCATTACCGACTCGCCCATTTTTGCGCGTGTGGCGCGCGGCGAAGTGCTGCGAATCCGCGAAAGCGCGTATGTCGAATCTGCCATTAGCGCGGGCGCCCGGTCGGGACGCATCATCTTCGATCACATCATCCCCAATTTGATAGGACCGTTGATAACACTGGCGACATTCGAAATGTCGGCGATGATTTTCTATGAAGCGGGGCTTGGCTTTTTGGGCTTGAGTGTTCCGCCCGATGTGCCGAGTTGGGGCAATATGCTGGCAGAGGGACGCAAATATCTGGTAAATGACCACTGGCTGACCACCTTCCCTGGGCTGGCGATCATGTTCACTTCTATGGGCATGAATCTCGCCGGCGATTGGCTGCGCGATGTGCTTGATCCGCGCCTGCGACGTTCAAGGAAATAGGAGGGCAACATGGCTGTGATTCTTGAAGTCAAAGATTTGGTCACAAAGTTCTACACGCTTGATGGCGTGGTCAACGCGGTGAATGGCGTCAGTTTTACGCTCGACGAAGGCGAGACTCTTGCGGTCGTCGGCGAGAGCGGATGCGGCAAGAGCGTTTCCATGATGTCTGTCATGGGGCTGATCTCATCGCCGCCCGGAAAAGTTGAAAGCGGGGAGGCGCTCTATTACACATCACAAGGCGCCCGCGATCTACTGAAACTCTCTGCAAATGAAATGAATGAAGTACGCGGCGGGCAGATTGGGTTTGTGTTTCAAGACCCGCAAACTTCGCTCAACCCGATCCTGAAAGTTGGCGAACAGATTTCCGAATCACTGATGAAACATTTGGGAATCAGCGCGAGAGACGCGCGGTTACGGGCGTTGGAACTGCTCGCCGAAGTCGGCATCTCTGACCCTGAACTACGCTACAACGCGTATCCCTTTCAGATGTCAGGCGGGATGAGACAGCGCGTGATGATCGCCATCGCAGTGGCATGTACGCCGCGCATTGTCATCGCGGATGAACCCACCACCGCGCTCGATGTCACCATTCAAGCGCAGATCGTGAACCTCCTCAAACAATTGCGGGCGAAGATGGGAGTCGCAACCATTTGGATCACGCACGACCTGGGACTTGTTGCGGGGTTGGCAGATCGCGTTCTGGTGATGTATGGCGGCAAGATCATGGAAGCCGCGCCGGTTGACCTCCTATACGACAATCCCTGCCACCCTTATACGGTTGGATTGCTCGGCGCGCTTCCGCGTCTTGATATTCATGAAGCAAAGCGGTTGGTCAGCATTGACGGCGCGCCACCTGACGCAACCATTCCCATTAATCATTGCCCTTTTGCGTGGCGTTGTATCCATGCCTTCGAACATTGTTGGAATGAAAATCCCGTATTGACCAATGTTGAAGAGGCGCATCAGGTTGCCTGCTTTCATGTCTTCGAGAAAGGCGGATGAAAATGGAAAACACTGAGCCCATCGTTCGCGTGTTCAACCTCAAGAAACACTTTCATATCCCGACAGGTCTGTTCGGACAAAATACAGTAGTCGTCAAAGCCGTGGATGGCATTTCATTCAACATCGGCGCAGGCGAAACGCTTGGCTTGGTCGGCGAAAGCGGCTGCGGAAAATCCACGGCAGGTCGCACCATATTACAACTTCAAAAGCCAACATTTGGAAGAGTGTATTTTGAAGATAAAGACCTGACTGCGGCGTCCGATGAGGAACTCCGCCTACTACGCACGCGGATTCAAATGGTATTTCAGGACCCGTATGCTTCGCTCAATCCGCGCCACAGCGTCAAGAAAATTATCGCGGAGCCGCTGGTCATTCATGGAATGATGAATGGAGCCGAATTACACGAACGGGTCGTGGAATTGCTGGAACTTGTCGGCTTGAATCCCGCATACATGCACCGCTTCCCACATGAGTTCTCTGGCGGTCAGCGCCAGCGCATTATGATCGCACGTGCGCTATCCGTGAAACCTGATTTCATTGTGTGCGACGAACCCATCTCCGCGCTGGATGTTTCCATTCAAGCGCAGGTCGTCAACTTGCTGCAGGAGTTACAGGAAAAACTTGGCGTGGCGTATCTTTTCATCGCGCATGATTTGAGCATGGTGAAACACATCTCTCATCGCGTGGCGGTCATGTATTTGGGCAAGGTGGTGGAGTTGGCTGGACGGAACGAAATTTTCGACAACCCGATTCATCCCTATACCCAATCGCTCACTTCCGCAGTTCCGATTCCCTCCCCGAAAATGGAACGCCAGCGGCAGAGAATCATCCTGAAGGGGGAACCGCCCAGCCCGGCGAATCCACCGACGGGATGTGTCTTCCATCCGCGCTGTCCCATTGCAGAAAAAATTTGCAAAATCGAAGCCCCCGAGTTTGGTGAGATTCAACCGGGACAATTTGCCGCGTGCCATTTGGCTCACACGCAAATTGATCATAAAATTTTAAAGGACGCGCCGATTTACTAACAATGAAAACAATCATAGAAAAAGTTGATGTAGTGGTGGCCGGAGGTGGAACTGCCGGTCATATCGCCGCCATACAAGCTGGGCGGCTTGGTGTAAAAACCTCGGTCATCGAAGCGGGAACCATGCTGGGCGGCACGATGACTGCCGGCGGTGTCTACATGCCCAACCATTTCTTTAACACCAGGGGGCCAGTAGTTCAGGGTATTCCCTGGGAGCTTTATATCAGGTCAAAAGAAATTGAAGGACTGCCCATTCCCGATTACCAGAAAAGAAGGCCAATGGAAACACCCGGCTATTACAGTTACATCAATGTTCCTGTATACGCCGCCATTGCTGAAGAAGAGGCTTTGCTGGCAGGTGCGATCCTTCATTACCATGAGTTCATTGCTGAGGTGAAAGCGGAAGGAAATCTTTGGGAGGTCACCTCCTTTGGGCGCGGCATCAAGCGTGTCACAAAAGCCAAAGAGATCATTGATTGCTCTGGCGATTCGGATGTTGTGCGCATTCTTGGGTTAAAAGTACTTCGATCAACTGTTTCCCAGCCTGGCACGCTCCAATACAAGATCGAAGGCATCGAACATGAGCAAATCTGGAAAGAGGAAGTACAGAAGATTTACGAAGAGGCAATGGATGATGGCACTCTGAAGAAGGGAGACTGGGCATACCCCAACCTTGAACCTTTCCAGTACTACCTCGCTCACGGTGGGCACAACGGCACACACATCTACGACGCAGACACTTCTGAAGCCGATGGGCAGACTCGTGCCAATATTGAAGGCAGGGCACGTATGCTGCGCATGTTCAAGTTCGTCCGCACATCCATCCCCGGCTGTGAGCGGGCAACCCTCAAAATGATGGCGCCTTATGCGCTCGCACGCGAGACCTATCACACCCTGGGCGAAATCCTGATCGAGAGTGATGATTTTCTCAAGGCTGTTGATTTTGAAGATAAGGTGTGCAATGCCTTCAATTACATTGATATGCACAGCCAGGAAACCGGTTGTGAAGTTCAATTTCTTAAATCAGAAGACCTGCTGCCCAAAGTTCCCTTCCGCGCCCTCATCCCAAAAGACAGCCGGCGCATTACTGTGGCAGGCAGGAACATTTCCGCCAATAGAATAGCTTTTGCAGGGATTCGCGCACAGTGTACCTGCATGGCAATGGGCCAGGCAATGGGCGCAGCGGCGGCGTTGGCAGTGCAAAAAAATGCGGCCTCAAGGGATGTTGACAGCAGGGACATTGTTGCCGTTACCATTGAGCATGGCGCAGTTCCTCTATAGACCATTATGCGAGGTTGAAAACTTATGAAACAGATAACGGAAATTTCAAAAAATATTCCTGTGATCGCCGAGACGGATGTACTGGTTGTAGGCAGCGGCCCTGGCGGATTAGCCGCAGCGATTGCTTCAGCGCGTGAAGGTGTTGAAACCATGCTGGTCGAAAGGTTTGGTTGTTTTGGCGGCAACATCACCACGGTCGGTGTGGAAGGGATCGCCTGGTATCGCAAGGAAGGCACAACAGATGTTGAAGGTATTGGCATTGAGTTCGAACAAAGAGCAAAGTTAATGGGGGGCACCAATCCCGAACCCCAATCCAGGAGTGAGGCGATCAACGCAGATATGTTCAAATATGTGGCTGATGTCATGGTACAGGAAGCGGGCATCCAACCCCTGCTGCACAGTCTCGTGATCGGTACGATTGTGGAAGAGGATGTGATCAAGGGTGTCATCATTCATAGTAAATCGGGCAGGCAGGCAATTCTGGCAAAGCGGGTGATTGATGGGTCCGGCGACGCTGACCTCGCCTTCCTGGCGGGTGCACCACTACGGAAAACACCCAGGGAAGACATGCTGCCCGTGACCGTCATGTTCTCCTGCTCGGGTGTCAACAAAAAACGCTTTCTAGACTATGTAAAAGAAAACCCATCCTCCTACAAGGATTGGGGTATGAACTGGGACATTCAAAAAGGCGGCAAGGAAGATGACATGTTCAGTCCCTATCTGGAAAAACCTTTTGATCAAGCCCGTGCAGAAGGCGTCATTCCCCCGGGGTTGAAAAGTATCGGCGGCACCTGGAGTGCCATCACCAATTCAGGCGAAGCCACCTACCTCAACATGATCCACATGACCAACTTTGACGGTACCGATGTGCATGACCTAACTCGGGCAGAAATGGAAGGCAGGTACCAGGCATTGCAAGCCATCAAGGCCATGAACCATTTTGTTCCCGGTTTTGAGGAAGCCAAACTCAGGACATATGGCATGACCCTTGGCGTACGGGATACCCGCAAGATCATCGGGCGCTATGAATTGACCGAGAATGATGTACGAAATCAGGGACGCTTTGAAGATTCGATCGGAATATTCCCGGAGTTCATTGACGGGTATGGTGTCCTGGTTCTACCCACGTCGGGACGCTACTACCAGATCCCATTCGGCGCTCTTCTTCCCCGGAAAATTGGCAACCTTTTGATTGCCGGACGAAGTGTTGCCGGGGACAAAATCTCCCATGCCTCTGTTCGGAACATGATGTGCTGCGCAGTGACCGGTCAAGGCGCCGGAGTGGCAGCGGCAGTTTCGGTCAAGGATGGAGTAGACCTCGGTGAAGTCAACATCAGTCATGTGCAAACGGCGCTCCAAAAACAGGGCGCTCGAATTTCCTAAACAATGAACACCAGACTGCCTCTTTGGTCTGTCATCCAGCGTGAAAAAAAATCCAAGAAGTGGAGCATCCAATGAATATATTTACCGATTTGAACACCCCTGAAAGAATTTTGCTGGGTCCGGGACCAAGCATGGTCCCGTCACGAGTTCTGCAAGCCATGGCTCATCCGCTCATCGGACATCTTGACCCTAAATTCATTGAACTGATGAAGGAAGTGCAGGAATTACTGCGTTACGTCTTTCAGACAAAAAACCAGATGACCCTGCCCATCTCCGGAACTGGCAGTGCAGGCATGGAAGCCACAGTTGCCAACTTGCTCGAGCCGGGAGATACCATCATGATCGGGGTTAATGGCTATTTTGGGGAAAGGCTTTGTGACATGGCAGGGCGCTATGGTGCGATCGTGAACCGCCTTGACAAACCCTGGGGCGAAGTCTTCACTCCCGAAGAAATTGACGCCGCATTAAGAAAACAACCCGCAAAAGTGGTGGCAATTATCCATGCTGAAACTTCAACCGGCGCGTTGACTCCTTTGGAAGGAATGGCTGAAGTTGTCCATAAACACGGGGCTTTGTTGCTGGTTGACTGTGTCACTTCTCTTGGAGGCATACCCCTGAAAATTGACGAATGGGATATTGACATTGCATACAGCGGCACACAAAAGTGCATGAGCTGCCCGCCCGGGCTGGGCCCCGTGACGGTTGGCGCCCGCGCCCGTGAAGTATTTCATCAAAGAAAGACCAAAGTCGCCAATTGGTATCTTGACATGACCATGCTTGAACATTACTGGGGTGACGAGCGAACCTATCACCACACCGCACCGATCAGCATGAACTTCGCCATTCGTGAAGCGCTGCGCCTGGTGTATGAAGAGGGTTTGGAAGCCCGCCATCTGCGTCACCGCGAAAACAGCCAGATATTATGGGACGGATTGGAGGATCTCGGCCTGCAGTTGATCGTGCCTGTGGAACGCCGTCTGCCCTCCCTGACGACAGTGGCAATTCCAGATGGCGTGAATGATGTCGACATCCGCAAACGCCTGCTTGAGGAATACAATATTGAAATTGCCGGCGGCTTGGGTGTCTTTAAGGGTAAAGCCTGGCGCATCGGATTGATGGGTTACTCCTCCCGCAAGGAGAACGTCATCCTCCTGCTTTCGGCGCTTTCAAGACTGCTAAAAAAATAAAGGGTTCCTGTTCATCTCCCAGAAAACCACCGAATATGGCGCTCTGTAGACAGGGCGTCCTATTTGGTTGCCTGGGTTTGGATATAATAAACACACTGAAAGTCCCCCTATCCAGATTTTGGGGACTCTGTCTTTACCATATTGTTATAGACTTCTGTTGCAATGATCGAAACACTTCATATATGGAGAGAGAATGATTCGAGTACGATTGCTCATTGGTTTTGTGTTGGTTGCCTTGCTTCCCGTTCTCGGCATGGGGATCAGCACCTATATCGTTAGTCACCAAAACGGACGCCAGCAATCCATTGACCGCCTTGAATCAGTTGCCGCGCGCAAGGAGCTTGCCATCCAGGTTTGGGTGCAGGCTTTGCAGCAGGAATTACAAGTTGCCTCCCAAACTGACTATTCCCCAAAACTGGTCAGTAATGCATTGAAACTCTCAAATGAAAATATCTCCTACGCCTGGTACAACAACCTGGTGCGAAAACGATTGAGATTTTTTGCCGACCAATCCTCCCAATTCGAAGAGATGTTCTTGATCAACACCAACGGGGAAGTGGTCGTATCCACCAATGTTGAAAGGGAGAAAAATAATTACAGCGATTTTATTTTTTATCCCCAGGAGTTGACTGCTCCATACACCCAGTTGCCTTTCCTTTGGGATATGGAAAATGCTGACCGCAAGGTGATTTTGGCTGAACCGGATCGTTCATCTGCTTTTGTTTTAATCCCGTTAAACAAGGATGATGGGCTTTTCATCGGCGCGATTGGCGGGAAGGTCGATATCGACGCACTTCATATCATTTTGAACGAGAAGACCGGACTAGGCGACACCGGGACAGCGTATCTCGTAAACTGGGATTACGCACCGCTGGCAGGGTTAAGTTTTTTTGGATCCGAGCTGGACTCTCAGGAAAACCCGCACTCCATCCGAACCATCGGGGTCGACAAGGCAATTCAACAGGCATCCAATATTGCGGGCAATTACTCCAACCCCAGCGGAAAAAGTACAGTTGGCATCTACCGCTGGATTCCCGACCTAAAAATCGTTCTTGCCGTAGAGCAGGATTCTACTGAAGTCTTTCAGGCAGTTTTTGCAAATGCCACCATCAATCTTGTGATCGCATTTATTGCGTTCGTCCTGGCTGTGTTTGCCGCTCTTTTCATGACACAAAACATAGCCAATCCCATCTCCGAACTTGCAAAAACAGCCTCAAACATTGCCCAGGGCGATCTGGAACCGATTGCAACCATTGTCCGCGAAGATGAAGTTGGCGCACTTGCCCGCGCCTTCAACAGTATGACAGCACAGATCCGCGACCTGATCAACTCTTTGGAACAGCGTGTCCAGGAAAGAACACACGAATTGCGTGAAGCGAACGAGGCCTTGGAGCAAAGGGCACTGCAATTGGAAACAAGCGCACAGGTCGGGCGTGAGATCACCTCAATTCTGGATGTGGATATTTTATTGAACCGGGTTGTGGAATTGATCCAGGATGCCTTCGGGTATTATCATGTTCAGGTATTCCTGCTCGAACAAGATACGAAACAATTTATCATGGGAGCCAGCAGCGGCAACCGCAGCATTCAGCACCAACGCCTGGATATCATAAAAAGAAGTATAAATAGCGCAGCCGCGCAGAGCGGCAGGATCCAACTGGTAAATGATGTCCTGCTGGATTCAAATTTTTTATTTGATGATAATCTGCCTGAAACGCGATCCGAACTGGTGATACCCCTGAAAGTCGGCGACCGGATCATAGGCACTCTGGATGTGCATGCTTCCAAGGTGTATGCCTTTTTGGAAGAAGACATCCTGGTCATTCAAAGTTTGGGCGATCAGATCGCTGTGGCAATAGAAAACGCATATCTCTATAACCAGAGCAAGGGATTGGCTGTCCTGGAGGAGCGCAACCGCCTCTCGCGTGAATTGCACGATTCGGTCACACAATCACTTTACAGCCTGGTGCTTTTTACCGAAGGCTGGCGGCGCATGCTAAAAAGTGAAGGAACGGACAAGATAGAGGAGTACTTGAACAGGATTGGGGAGATCGCGCAGCAATCATTGAAGGAAATGCGGCTTCTCATCCTCGAGTTACGACCTCCGATATTGGAACAAGAGGGGTTGGTGGGAGCCTTGAAAAAAAGGCTGGATGCAGTGGAAAAACGGGTCGGTATCGCAGCGCGGGTTGTGATGGAGGACTTCATTGAACTACCGCCACAAGTGGAAGAAGAACTATACTGGATAGCCCAGGAAGCATTGAATAATGCCCTGAAACATGCCAGAGCCACAAAGGAAACTGTTCGGATCTATATACAGGATGAAACGACCGTGCTGGAAATCGCTGATAACGGCAAAGGTTTCGACCCAAAAACCGTTGATCAAATGGGAGGCATGGGTATGGTCAACATGAGAGACCGGGTGAAACGAATCGATGGATTACTGGCGATCCGGTCAAGCCCGGGCAAAGGTACGGTCATTAAAGTAAGCGTACATCTTCCAGAAACCGGCAGATGACTTGTGTGGAATACCGACATATAGACAGTTGGAGAAAGTAAATCGTGGATAAAACAAAAATCATACGGGTGTTGATTGCAGACGATCATCCAATTATTCGAGACAGCCTTCGAACCTTGATCGCCACTGAACCCGACCTGAAGTTGGTTGGAGAAGCTGTTGACGGTGAGGAAGCTGTCAGCAAAACCCTTGAACTGAAACCTGACGTGATCCTGATGGATCTGGTCATGCCGGTAAAAGATGGCTTGGAAGCGATCAGTGAAATTAAAAGCCTGCTGCCCGAAGTCTCGATCCTGGTGCTGACCAGTTTTTCCGATGAAGATAAGGTCTTCCCTGCAATCCGGGCAGGCGCGTTGGGCTACCTCTTAAAAGACTCGTCACCCCAGGAACTTCTTAAAGCCATCCATGATGTTTATCGCGGAGAGGCTTCCCTGCACCCTAGTATTGCCCTGCAGTTAATTCGGGAGATCAATCGCCCCTCTGAACTTCCCCCAGTTGAAAACCCCCTGTCTGAACGCGAGTTGGAAGTCTTAAAACTGGTGGCTCAAGGATTGACCAACCAGGAGATCGCAACCCGCCTTGTTCTCAGCGAATGGACTGTGCGGACCCATGTACGGAACATCCTCGGGAAATTACACCTGGCAAACCGGACACAAGCGGCTTTATTTGCATTGCGTGAGGGACTGGCAGACCTAAAATGAGGAGTAGGGTAACACTGGAAGGTTTTCGCCGGAGGGGAGACCTGGTACTGTGTGGAACCCACGTCGAAAATCATTTCTCCGAACGCCTGCCAAGTGGGGAAATATCGATCACGACTGTACTATGAAACTAGATTTCATAGTATTTTTATTCCCAAAAGCACCTTTTTTTCTTACAATAGAGTTGACTGGACGCCGGAAATTCCATGGCTATAATTTTTGGCGCCAGCAGCCGAGAGAAGTCAGTCATGGATTCTTAATTGCAAATAACCATCCATGTAAGCCAGCACACGTGCCAATACAATCAGGGGTTGCCGGGCAGGGTGTGACACAAAAGTCTGCCTGTGATGCTTAGCCACCCTTCAACCACAACATGAACCCAGGACGAATAGCATACCGCAGAATATTGAGAGAAAATGATCAACAACCTTGATGTCAGAACGATTTTCATTGGTTATACAATCAGCAATGCCATCTGCGCCATTGTCGTGGGTTTCCTGTGGCGTCAAAACCACAGGCGTTATCCCGGGCTTGGTTTCTGGCTTGCAGGTTTCACAATGCAGTTCGCGGCTGTTTTGCTGATCACATTACGCGGGGTTATCCCGGATTTCATGTCGATCGTGGCTGCAAATACCATCGCAGTTGCGGGAATAATTCTCCTTTATATCGGGTTGGAATATTTTACCGAGACACCGGGTCCACAACACCACAACTACCTCCTGCTGGCAGTATTCTTTTCCGTTCACACCTATTTCACCTACCTCCAACCCAGTCTGACCTGGCGAAATTATAATTTTTCATTCACAACCTTGCTGCTATGCATCCAGGTTGCATGGCTCATGTTCCATCGGGCTGATGTAAAGTTTCGACCGGGCACAACCAGTGTCGGGTTCATTTTTATTGCGATCGCCCTGGTAAATATTTGCCGTATCCTGTTTAACACAAATGGGGCAAACGCCAATGACCTATTCCAATCCGGCACTTTTTACGCCCTGGCCACCCTGATCTACCAGATGTTATACATGGGTCTCACTTTCACTTTGTTCCTCCTGGTCAATTATCACCTGGTTGACAGATTGGAGGTTGACATCAGGGAACGCCAGCTCACTGAGCAGGCGCTTCGAGTTAGCGAGGAAAAATTTTCGGTCGCGTTTCAAAACATCCCTGATGCGGTTTTAATAACCTCCCTTGGTGATGGAAAAATATTCGAGGCAAATGATGCCTTTTTCCAGCTCTCCAATTATTCAAAGGAGGATATCACCGGCCAAAGCATCGATGACCTGGGTTTTTGGGGCAATAAAAATGACCAGCTTGAATTCGCAAAGGTTCTTGAAAAAGAGGGCCGTATACAAAATCTCGAAACCAGTTTTCGTAAAATGAACGGTGAAGTCTTTATCGGTTGGATCTCAGGCGAGATCATTCAACTGCAGGATGAAAAATGCATACTTAGTCTCATCCATGATGTCACCCAACGCAAAAAGACGGAGCAGGCGCTCACCGAAAATTACTCCACACTGCATAACATTCTTGAGAGTACGGATGCCCTGATATTTTCTTTGAACCGGCAATACTGCTATACAAGTTTTAATAGTGTGCATGCAAAAAAAATGAAGGAACTTTATGACCGGGACATTCAGGTCGGCGGCAATATCCTGGAATATATGACGGTGGAAAGTGATCGGCTGATCGCCAGGCAAAATATTGACCGTTCCCTGGCTGGAGAACATCTTGTTGAGGAAGCCTACTCGGGGGATGAAGATCTCTCGCGCAGATATTTTGAAGTATCCCATGCCCCGATCACAACCGATCTTGGCGAAGTCATTGGTGTATCCATTTTTTCCCAAGACATCACCGAACGGAAAGAAATGGAAATATCATTACAGCTCAGATTAATGGAACTTGAAACCGTCAGCAACCTGTCAGCTTCCATGCGAGCCGGAAAAAATTTAAAGGAACTGCTTTTGATCCTGCTGTATGAAACATTGAAAGTGGTGAAATCATTTGACGGCTGTATTCTCCTGCTGGACCCGGTGGATCACCTGCTCAGACTGACTGAAAGCCAGGGTTGGTTCGAAACGATCAAGGATCTTTCCCTTCGTGCTGATGAAGGGATCGCAGGACAACTCTTTGCGACCAACGAACCCTATATTTCCCTTGATCATAAAACCGACGAATTGATCCGGGTTCAGGACCGTCCTCTCTTCCCGCCCCGATCCAGCGGTGCGTTCTTACCCATTCGCGGCGAAAGCGGCTCGATTGGGTTATTAATTATTTCATTTCAGTTGCCGCGGATCGCCAGCAGGAACGAAGTACGGATGCTGACCATCATCTCCCAATTGGCTGCAAGCGCCATCACCCGCTCCCGCTTGAACGATCAAGTCCAGGCATTTAACAAAGAATTACAAAACGAGATCAATAAAAAGATCGTTGTCCAGGAATTATTAGCCGCAGAAAAGGAGCTTTTGTCCACCACACTGATGAGCATTGCCGAGGGCGTGATCGTGATGGACAAGGATGGTCTGGTCATTCTCTTCAACCGAGCGGCAGAATCCATAACAGGATACACCTTATCCGAAGCCATCAAACAACCGATTAACAGTGTTTTTAGATTACACATTTCCAATAAATTCGAAATAGTGCCGGACGTGATCAAATACCTGTTGGAATTGGAGTATGCCCAGAAAAACCATCTGCCGTATCGTTCACCGCTGATCGTCAGCAAATCCGGCGAAAACATACTTTTATCGGGAAATATCACCTCGCTTAAGGCAGCTGACCTCGAGGAAGGCCCGGCTGGATTTGTACTTGTCTTCCAAAACATCAATGAAAAACTAAAAGCCGAAGCACAAAATGCGCTTTCCCAAAAGATGGAGGCGATCGGACAACTGGCCGCCGGTATTGCCCATGAGATCAACACCCCGATACAATATGTTGGCGATAATATCAAATTTCTGGGCAAGGCTTACTCCAAATATTCCGAAACACTGGCTGCCTACCGGCAGGTTATTCACGAACACCTTGGAAAAGCCGTCACCCAGGATGAGCTGGATCAGGTGAACGAGCTTGCTCTTCAAAAGAAAGTACCCTATTATGAGAACGAGATCCCCAAAGCCATTCAGGAATCGCTGGATGGCACGGAGCGGGTCCGAAAGATAGTCCTGGCAATGAGAGAGTTTTCTCATCCTTCTGAAAAGGAGAAAAAACTCTCCGACATCAACCACGGCATTGAGACCACCATCGTGATCTCCCGCAATGAGTGGAAGTATTGTGCCGATCTGGAAGCGGATCTTGACAATGAGCTGCCGTTGGTCTACTGCCAGATCGATGAAATTAACCAGGTTGTTCTAAATATGATCGTTAACGCATCTCAAGCCATCCAGGAAAAGTGCCCGCCGGGATCTGAGCAGAAAGGGAATATCCTGATCAGGACCCGCCATCAGGAAGACAGGGTTTTTATCACCATTCAGGATACAGGCTCCGGTATTCCCGTTGATATTCGCGCCCGAATATTCGATCCGTTTTTTACCACCAAGGGCATTGGCAAGGGGACCGGACAGGGCTTGTCGATGGCACACAACATCGTCGTTAATAAACACCACGGTAATATTGGCATTGACTCAGACGTTGGCCAGGGAACAACCTTCACGATCGAGTTACCGGTTAACTACTCACCAGTGGATCAGTGATGGAACAGCGCAAACATTCCATTCTATTTGTCGATGATGACCCCTTTATCCTCAGGGGTTTTGAGCGTTCCCTTGATGAGTACTGTGAGAATTGGAGAGCAGATTTTGCATTTTCTGGCAAAGAGGCGATCAATAGGTTATCGGAGCATTCTTATGATGCCATCGTCACCGATATCCACATGCCTGTGATGGATGGCATTCAGCTGCTGGATGCGGTCAGCCGCCTCAACCCTGGAGTGATCCGGTTTGTTCTCTCGGGTGACACCAGTGACGCGCAAATTCTAAAATCCACTCATCTGGTTCATCAGATGATCCCAAAACCATGCGAAATGCAAAAGATCTATGGCATTGTTGAACGCGCATGCTGCCTGCGAGACAAGCTCTCTGACCCGCAATTGTTGCGCATCATCACCGGTATCAAAACCCTGCCAAGCGTCCCCAGGCTTTACAACCAGCTCAGGGAACAGCTTCAAGCCGACACCATTAGTTCACAAGCCGTGGCAAATATTATTGCGCAGGATGCGGCCATGACCGCCAAGATCCTCCAATTGGTTAATTCAGCCTTTTTTGGACTCTCGGAAAATATCAACAGCCCTCAAAAGGCGGTCACCATTTTGGGACTTAATACCATCAAATCACTGGTGCTGGGCATTCAGGTTTTTTCAGAGTACCAGGGCAAAAAAAACCTGCCCATTTCCATCGATGCGATATGGAAAAACAGCCTGCAGGTCAGCAGCCTGGCGGTATCCATTGCCCGCAGTCTAAATTTGAGCAGCAGGGAACGGGAGGACGCCAGGGTATCCGGAGTGCTGCTGGACATCGGCATGCTGTTAAGTTTTCAAATACCCGGCTTCTATCAAAATGTAATTTTCAATAAAAATGGACAATCCCTGATCGAATCTGAATACCAATATATGGGAACCTCACATGCAGAAATGGGCGGGTATTTATTGGGAATTTGGGGTCTGCCCGATTCCATCGTGGAAGCAGTTACGTTCCATCATTCCCCCGTTGTTCAGGCAGCCTTGAAACCCGATCTGCTCACTTCCCTGCACGTGGCCAATGGATTATTAAAAATGTGCCAGACGGAAAAAGGCCAAAATTTCGTAGCCTATTTGGACATGCCCTATTTACAAAAACTGTGCCTTGTTGACCGCCTGGATGAATGGGTTTTAATGACCCGTGATCTGTTGGAAAATTCCCATTCACCTGACGGCCTCGAATCTTGAAAGGATCCAATATGAGTTCAAAACCCATCCTGCTCGTTGACGATGAAGTAAAAGTACTTTACTCGCTCTCACGCTCTCTCAGTGAAGAGGATTTTGACAATATTAAAATTGCCCAAAATGGGCAGGATGCTCTTGAAATTATCAAGAACACCCCCGACCTGGCCCTGATCGTTACTGATTTCCATATGCCGGGAATAAATGGCATTGACCTTCTCGCGAAGGTGCGGGAGGCATCCCCCGATGTGATCCGCATTTTACTAACCGGCGCGGCAGATCTTGAAATGGCCCTGGATGCGGTTAATAAGGGCAATATTTTCCGCTTCCTCCTCAAACCCTGTTCAACAGAAAACTTTACAGCAGCCATTAAAGATGGGCTGCGCCAGAACGAGTTAATTTCCGCGGAACGCGAACTGCTCACCAAGACGTTAAGCGGCAGTATCAAGGTGATGGTTGACATCCTATCCATGCTCAGCCCAGGCATATTCTCCCAGGCCAGTCGCCTGCGCAACCTTGCCCGGGACCTTGCCGTTATACTTCATCTCGAGGATCAGGCATGGGAGATCGAACTGGCTGCGCTGCTCAGCCAGATCGGCGCAGTGACCATACCGCGCTATATTCTCGATCGATGGCAAAGGGGTGAATTATTGGATGAACCGGAAACAAAAATCATCAGGTCGATCCCCCGAATAGGAAAATTATTGATCAAAAATATTCCCCGCCTGGAAAACGTTGCCGAAGCGGTGGGTTATCAAAACTGCACATACAGCGGGCAGGCAGCCGTAGATGCCCCCACTGCCAGCGACATTCCGTTGATGGCTCGAATACTAAAAGTGATCATTGATTTTGACCGCCTGGTAGAAAAATCCTATGAGCCGTTGGTTGCCTTTCAGACCATGCTGATCCATGAGTCGGAATATGACCCCGAAATTTTAGCCGCTTTCCGTTCCATCATACGGAATGCAGAAAATCAATATTCCCATAAGATATCGAATGCAAGAAAAGGCGAAAAGGAAATCACCATAGAAGCGGTCAGGCTGGGCATGGTACTCTCGAGGGATGTGATCGACAGGAATGGCATTCTGATCGTCGCAAAAGACACCATGATCAACGATGTACTCATGTATAAATTGGTTAACTATTTTCGATCCCATGCGATTTTAGAACCTGTTTATATTGAGAGTGTCTTCTGAGGAATTTTTCATCTTTCCTGTATAATTTACTGGTCAAACATGGAATCCACATGTTCGCGTGTAAACGTGCAAGGGATATAATTGACGCCGGTTCAGGTACTGCACCGTCATTCGGGTTATTCACAAATTCTCACGCACAATTTTAGGATTGAAAAAAATGCAAAATCAAATATACGTTATTGGGCACGTCAATCCCGACACTGATTCCATAGCCTCAGCCATGGGCTATGCCTGGTTGCTGCGCGAACGCGACGGGGTCAACACCATTGCCGCGCGCGCCGGCGCGATCAACCAGCAAACATTATATGTATTAAAAACCCTCGGATTGGAAGCTCCCATTCTGTTAACCGATGCTTCACCGCGCTTTGAATCGGTCACGCGCCGCCTCGACACCATCCGCCCTGATTCACAGCTCGGTCTCGCCTGGACCCTTGCCAGCAAAACAGGCGGCGTTGCCCCTGTGGTGGGCGAGGATGGTAAACCGTACGGCATCATCAATGGGATGAGCATGTTCAAGTATTTTACCGACACGCTCGGCCCCCGCCCTGGGGATGTAACCGTGGGCGAAATGATGTCGGCGCAATGCAAGGATGCTGCTGATGTCACCGTCCCCAAGTATGCAGCCAGCGCGCACATCCGCGATTCGCTCAACAAGATCCTGCGAGATGAATTCAATGACTGCTGGGTCGTCGATGAGCATGGTGTGTATGTCGGCATTGCGAACCAGCGCGAAATTCTCAACCCGCCGCGCTTAAAGATCATATTGGTGGACCACAACGAACCTCGTCAGGCAATTGCCGCGCTCGAAGAAGCCGAACTGCTTGAGATTTTGGATCACCACCGCCTCGGGAATCCACACACCCACCAACCCATCCGCTTCACAGTGGATACAGTCGGGTCAACATCCACCCTGGTGTCGGAACTGACCGCCGAGGCCGGGCTATCCATGCCGCCCGCCCTGGCGGGCATTCTTCTCGCCGGACTGCTGGCAGATACCCTCATCCTCACATCACCCACCACCACTTTGCGTGACAAAACCGCTGCTGAAAGGCTGTCACGGTGGGCATTTGTGGGCGGAAGTCCGCTCAAAGGCAACACGATCGAGACGTATGGCAAAGCCGTAGTCAATGCTGGCGCAGGTCTATCCAATCGGGACGCGAAGGATGTGGTTAGCACAGACATCAAGCCCTTCGAAGGCGGCGGCTATAAATTTGCAGTTGCCCAAGCCGAGGTCACGGACCTGCTTCAGCTTACCGACCATCTTACCCCTCTCGAAAACGCACTGAACGATTTGCGCGACAAACGCGGGCTTGACTTCGCCATGCTCCTTATCACGGATGTAGTGCGTGGCACAAGCCGACTGCTCGTCACATCAAACCCGCCTTCCCTGTTGGATGACCTCCCATATCCGCCCCTGCCTGATGGTACGCGTGACGCCCAGGGAGTGGTATCACGGAAAAAACAATTACTGCCCGCCGTACTGGGTCTGCTCGAAAAATAAATATGGACCACACACCAGGAATCCCCAGTATTATTTTAAACGACTCATGGGCCGCCCCCGCCCTGGGTTCGTCGGTATTTTTGGTCTCCATAACGCTCATTGTCCTGCTTGCCAACCCAATACTCGGCTCAAAAACGGTTGACCCGGTCAATTTTATTTGGATGTCAGGTGTATCCCTGCCTGTCACCATTGCCATCGCGATCCATCGAATTCGATATGTACGGGAAATTTTTGAAAACGGGGTGACGGTGCAAGCCAGGGTCGTTGAGACCAGTCACCACAAAAGTAACCTGCGGCTAAAACTGCGATATACATATCTTACACAGCCAGAGGAAAAAATAGTTGACCAGGTGATCACAGGCAAGACGAAGGGCTTTCTGACACAAAAGGAAGTTACGCTGGTGATCGACCAGAGAAATCCAGGCCGTATACTTTTAAGGGATGCGTATTTGTAGCATTGGACTTTTTCGAAAATAAAATCAAGCACTGTCCCTAAGGTTTATCTTGAGGAATTTGAGCATCTCAAGACAACCTTAGGGATGTTTTTTTCAAGTGCCGATAAAGTCCGCTATGAAGTTTTAAAGCAAGCAGGCACACTTTTTTCAAAACCCGGTCCACGTCATATCCAAAATTAATGCCGCTTTTACTCCGGAACAGCCGGAAATATGCTATTCTGGACACGCTTAATAATGTCAGTACCAGCCTTCGGGCTGCCATCAAAAATTCAACAAGGAGAATGCAATGAAAAAAGTTTTGGGATTTTTGGGGAACGAGATATTCCTGGGCACATTGATCGCGTTATTGAGCGTTTTTACCGCTCTGGCCAGTTATCAGGGTGCCATGTCAGATTCAGAGCAGAACAAATATGAGATCCTTGGCATGCAGCAGTTGAACGACGGAAACGCTGAATACCTGCGTGCAAACCAGGACATTACCCAGGACTACAACTACTTTGACAACTGGTATCTGAATGTGGACGAACGCCCCGATATCGGTGAATACTACCAGTCAAGTTTCTCGGAAGCCCTTGCGGCCGCAATTGAACGCGACCCTGACCTGGTGTGGGACGAGCAGTACTACGACGAAATGTACACCGATGCCATTGGTCTTTGGGATGAATCTGAAACCAATTTCGGCCTTGCGTCCAATTTTGATGAAAAAGGCGACCAACTCCAACTTGTCATGATGATCATGGCGCTTGGCCTCGCATTCGCTGCCTGGGCGTCCCTGCTTGGCGCTGAAAGCAACATGCGGCTGCTCTTCGCCCTTTTCGGCCTGATCATGTTCGTGGCAGGAATTATCACTTACGTCCCGATCGCCACGGGATAGCATCGAAGATAGATAAAACAAAGGGACCTGTCTCCATTGGAGAGGCAGGTCCCTTATATTTCCAAATTACAAATCAGACAGGTATAATATTTCCATGGCAAATGAAACCTACCGGAATGATCTAAATGACTGGCGCATCGGACTTGATAAAAATATCCGCAAGGAAAATGGCTGGCTGGCCCTTGCCGGTCTGTTCTGGTTAAAGCTCGGCAAAAGCCAGTTTGGCTCAGATCCAAAATGCGAGGTCCAATTACCCAACCGTTTGCCTGCCAGGGTGGGTACCTTTGAGAACAACGGAAAATCGGTTTCTCTACGCGCCAACCCGGGGCTTAAGATCAATGTAAATGACAAGCTCGTGGATTTTGCAGTCCTCCAACCCGATATCGCTGACGACCCGAGTTATGCCACCATGGACGATGTCCGCCTGGTTGTTATTGAACGCGGCCATCGGGTCGGGATCCGCATGTGGGACAACCAACGCGCAGAACGACATACCTTCCCCGCCCGCACCTGGTTCGAGATCGATGAAAGTTTTCGCATCCCGGCAGTCTATACCGCCTATGACCATCCCAGGAAGGCTTTTTTTCCAGACCTGGCAGGCGAGAAATCCGAGTTTCCCGTTGAGGGCTATTTGTCTTTTGAATATAGTGGAGATCAGTGCCAGCTTGACGTCAACAAGGAAGATGACGGCTCCCTCTTCGTCCGTTTTTGTGATCCAACCTGCGGGAATGAAACCTACCCAACAGGCCGCTATCTGACGGCGGATGAAGTGGATGGAAAATTTTTCATTGATTTCAATAAAGCCTACAACCCGCCCTGCTCCATTACCAATTTTGCCACCTGCGTTTTTGCCCCTGAACAAAACCATCTGAATTTTCGAGTGACTGCCGGGGAAACCTACACACACCGCTAAAACACAAAACTTGAACCAGACCCATCACCTCACTCCCGCCACTCCAATACCGGAAAAGGCGGGAGTGAGATTTTTATTAAGTCAGGAAGAATATTACTCCGACTGGCTGCCTGCCTTCTGCGCTTGCTTGTAAGCGCTCAAACCTGCCTGGGTCTGACTGGCTGAAACGGTCGCTTCACTCTCTGTCTCATCCGTTGGATGTTTCAACGAATAGAGCAGCTGTTCCTGATAGGAAACAATGCCGTCTTGATCCGCATCGCGTTTGTCATAGATCTTGTCGGTGCTTGAACTGCTGCTACTGCTGCTGCTTTCGCTGGCTGCGGCTGGTGGTTTGGCTGGAGGAGTTCCTCCTGCTTTTGGCGGAGCGGACTGACTCGCCTTGCTGGCCGACGCACCGGCGCTGGTCGATTGCGACTGGGCAAGAGTTGCAGCGGTACTGCTGATTGCCTGTATTTCCATATTACCTCCTTTCATTGCCAAATGGGATGACCAATGGTCATCTGATAGTACTTATTCCACTGTCGACTTAAATCATCGAACCTTTAGGATTTTATTTGATTTTTATCCCATCCACACAAGTTCCACATACTCCTTTGCTATACTTTTGGCGGGCAGAAAGTCAACTAAAAATTATAAAAAAAGGAAGGTTATATGGTCAATCAAATTCAAGGCATGGGTCCGATGAGAGGCGCAGGCATGCAATTCAAAACGGAACCGCTGACAGAGGAACAGCAAGGCAGGATGCAGGAGATCCTATCACAGTATGATCCGGAAAATGTCTCCACTAAAGATGCAAAAGCGATCTTCCAGGCATTCCGTGATGCAGGGATCAAGCCCGCCCGCGGAATGAAGGAAGCCATTGAAGCGGCGGGCTTCGACGCAGAAGACTTACGGACAAAGGGCATGCCCGAGGATGGCCCGCGAAATGCGCCGCTAACCTCCAGCAGCTCCGGAATCAACCTTACTACCTTGCAGTCTCTCCAGGATATATTGAGTCAGTTCGACCTGACAAATCTTTCCGATGAGAACGCATCCAATTTATTAAGCATACTTCAGGAACAGGGTTTCATGAATTCCGGCAGCATGATCGACCTGAAATCCTGAACCTTGAAAAAATCACTCATTCTGCCTGACAAAAAAATGCCCATTCGGGCATTTTTTTGTGGAACGGAAATTCTTCATTTGTGATTATGAGGGTCCATGCTGCGCCAACATGTTGGCGATATTTTTCAAGTCCAGCCACCATTGTTCCCTGGGCCGCATGTGTTCGGCATCGATCATGCGCTCAAAGTCCTGCATGTCATGGAATTGGATCTTTCCATCCTGCATGCCCATAAAACTGATCCGGTTTTTACCTTGCGAACATTCCTGGATCAGCGCCTCCACACACAGGTAGGCGAAGCGGTTGGCTTGAATGCGGTCAAATGGAGAAGGATCGCCGCCCTGCTGTAAATGCCCCAAAATCGCCGGGCGCACATCAAAAAGATCGTGGCCCTCCTCCTCGAATAGTGCACACATAAAGGCGGTGCTGTAGATCGGGTTGGCATACTCATTCCGGATCAGCAGCCCAAGCCGTTTGCCTGCCTGAAAGCCTTTGGTCAGCATATCCACATCCTGCTGCAGGTCTTTGAGCGATACGCCTTCTTCATTCATATAAACCCGCTCAGCGCCGGTTGCCATGCCTCCCATCGCCGCCAGGTAACCACAGTGATGCCCCATCACCTCAACGACAAAACAGCGGCGGGTCGCACCCGCTGACATTTTGATCTTATCAACCGCATCAACAATGCTGTTCAATGCCGTATCAGCGCCAATACTGAACTCGGAACCCGGCAGGTTGTTGTTAATGGACGCAGGCAGGCAGACCATGGGGATATTAAATGCCGGGAAGTTGGCGCGGCTCGCCATCATGGCATGCACCGCTTCGTATGCGGTCCAGCCGCCAATGCATAACAATGCGTCAATATGATTATCCTCGATCACGCGTGCCATTTCGTAGAAGTCCTTGCCGGTGGGGACCTTGCGATTTGTGCCTAATACAGAGCCACCCATCGATGCCCAGCCGCTGACACTCATCCAGTTCACTTCTTCGATCTGACCATCTGCCAATCCTTCAAAACCGTTGGAGATACCGATCATGGTATGTCCCTGATCGAGCCCAAAACGGATCGCGGCGCGCGAGGCAGTGTTCATCCCCGGCGCGGGTGCGCCGGCATTAAGCACGGCGATCCGATAATGTTTCCGGCCCTCTTCAACTGGGTGAGGCAGGGCGCGGATCATTGTCCGCAGGGTATTGAATGCCTGTGAAAACGACGAGCTCCTCAAGGACATGGCGAGTTTATAATCCCTGGCGGCAATTGCCTTCGCCACAGCCTGCGTCTTCAGCACACTTTCCATCAGCGGCAGGTGGATCATACGATTGTTCTTAATGCCGATCACCACAGGCTCATCTTCCGGACGGGCATGCAGGATGGTCTCGACTGCCTCATACCCCATTAACGTTCCCAGGTTGCGATCAAAGGCGCTCGGGCGGCCGCCGCGCTGAATGTGTCCCAGCACAGTGATACGCACCTCCTCGCCCAGCCTTTCCTCCAATGCCTTCTGCACATCCGAACTTCCAATATATTTTCCATGCCGGTCCTGGGCGCCCTCGGCCACGATCACGATACTGTCCCTGCGCCCCGCTTTACGACCGGCCTTGAGCCGTTCAGCCATTACATCTTCCCAGTTATCCACATCAGGCGGCGACTCGGGAATAAGGACCCAGTCGGCGCCGCCGGCAAGCGCGCCCATCAACGCCAGGTAACCGCAATTTCGTCCCATGACCTTTACCACGAATGTGCGCTGATGGCTGGCTGCTGTGCTGGTGATGGAATCCACCGCTTCTGTGATGCGATGCAGTGCGGTATCCGCTCCGATGGTCATATCTGTGCCGTTAAAGTCATTATCAATGGAACCTATCAACCCAACAATGGACAGACTGGCATGCTGCTGCATGGCCTCTGCTGATATCTCACCATTCTCAACCAATTCCGCCGTCAGGGAAGACCACTCCTGTCTGAAAATATTTGCCCCGGTAAGTGAACCATCGCCTCCAATCACAATGATCCCGTCAATGCCATGCTCGATCAGGTTGCGGGCTGCCTTACGGCGGCCCACACGGGTCATGAACTCCATGGAACGCGCCGTTCCAATGACTGTACCGCCTAGCTGCAGGATGCCGCCGACAGAGTTCCAATCCATTTGGCGAATGCGGTCCCCGCCTTCCACCATCCCCTGGTAACCTTCAAAGATCGCGTAGATCTCGATCCCGCGTTCCAGCGCGATACGCACGATCGCCCGGACAGCGGCATTCATGCCTTGTGCATCCCCCCCGCTTGTAAGTACTGCTATTCTTTTCGTTGCCATTTTTAACCTGCCATTCGATAAATAAAATTGGTGTAGTTCGCCAAATGATGCGCAAGATCCAACTCACGTTGTTAGTTTGACAATTATGAAATCCAAGTGACATAATCATTATACGCTGGACTTCAAACAAACGAAGGATGAGACAGTGCAGGAAAACCTTAAAATAAAAACGTCCATTTCTGGACGTTTTATAAATAGTAGCGGGGGCAGGACTTGAACCTGCGACCTTCGGGTTATGAGCCCGACGAGCTGCCACTGCTCCACCCCGCATCAGATGGAGCGCAATATTACCATGATAAACTATAAATCGTCAAGCATGGTTCAACAATTGCATGGATCAGATCAAAAAAACCGGATAAGAATTTTATAACAAATTAATGCAAGACCAGCATTATTCGTTAAGATTTGGTGTATAATCTCAAAACCTTAACAAATATGTTTACCCCCTCGTTAAGGTATCCTTGAACAAAGAACAGGCATTATCAACCACTTATTATGAAGACCACAACCCTCCTGGTCATTGAAGGCCGCCACGCAGAAATCCCTTCCTTTGCTGCTGATCTGCAAAAGAAGGGATTTGATGTCCAAATAGCACAGAACGGCAGCCAGGCTGTCGCGCGACTCAAGGAAATCAGTCCCAGCGTGGTGGTGGTCAATGCCGCCACACTCCGCAGCACGGGCTTGCGCATCTGCCAATCGATCCGCGAGAAAGACCCCAAACTTCCCATCATCCTCATCCTCGAAAGCGGGAATGATGTCAACCACACTGACGTGGCAGATGCAGTGCTGACCCTGCCCTTTACCGTTCAAAAACTGGCAAACCGCATCAAGCCGCTCTTACCCGGTGATGGAAAGAATGTGATCCATGTCGGCCCCATCCGCCTTGACCTGGAGAAACGCCGTGTGCGCTGCATGGGCAAGAGCACAAAACTTACACCGCGCCTGGTGACCCTCTTAAATTTATTAATGGATAAACATGGTGAAGTGGTGGAACGCGAACCCCTCTTTAAAAAGGCATGGGAAACCAATTACACCGGCGATACGCGCACACTGGATGTGCATATCTCCTGGCTGCGGCGCGCGATCGAGATCGACCCTGATAACCCCAAACTTCTAAAGACCATTCGCGGTGTTGGCTACCGCCTGGATATTTAACTGATACTCTTTTCCCTGGATCGTAACCAATCGGACGCTGGCTTTGCGTCCGATTTTTATTTTAAGCTCCAGCGGAAGTTCACCGCTGCGGGTGTGACGCTGCGCCTGCACGGCGCTCTTGAAAACATGTCCATCCCAATCAGGGTCCACTTCCCAAAAATCCACTTTAAGCGGGGTTTCGAGTCTGACGGAATCCGCCGAGACATGCACCCTGATCTTCTTTGATTCCGCCATGACCGGGGTCAGCACAGAATCATGTTCCAGTGAAAAGACCCGCTCGGTTTCCGCCAGACGGCTGCGTGCGGTGTGAACGGCGCGCACCGATATATCGCTGGTGATGAATTTGCGTCCATGACAGGCGGCAACCCTGGCAGTGGTACCTGAGCCGCAGAAAAAATCGGCAACCGTATCGCCCTCATTGGATGAAGCGAGGATGATGCGTTTCAGCAGGGCTTCTGGTTTTTGGGTTGGGTACCCGGTGCGTTCACCATGCAAACGCGCCACCACTGGAAAATACCACCAATCTTCGGGGACCTTGCCGCGCGCGAGGTTCGGGATTTTTCCAAACCCCGCCTTGCGTGACGACTTAAAGGTCGCGATGGTGTTGGGGTTATACGGCTCGCGGACCGCATCTGTATTGAATGTGTAATCCCTGCCCTTGGCATACACCAGAATGGTGTCATGTTTCCGGTTGAATGCAGTCTTGATCGGTGATGGTCCGTGATAGGTCCAGATGATCTCATTGATGAAAACACCCCCTGAGCCGAACAGCTCATCCAGGATCAGGCGGGCGTAGGCATCGGCATGCCAGTCAAGGTGCAGGTATAAAGTACCGTTTGGGGCAAGCAGGCGCACCATCAACGCCAGGCGTTCGTAGAGAAACTGCAAATAGGAATCAAGGTCTTGCCACGAGTCGCCGTAGCCTTCGGCCAGCTGCCATTCTTCGGGTTTGCGCGAGTCTTCTCCGCGCCCAATACGGGCGGAAAATTTGCGATTGGTGAAGAAAGGCGGGTCGGCATAAATAAGCTCAATGCGCCCTTCATATTCAGGCAGGAGTGCAGACATAACTGCGAGGTTATCGCCGAGAATGAGCCTGCCCTGGGAAGGCGCGTCAGGATAGCCGAGTCCGCCCGGGTAAAGAAAGGCATCTTGAACAAGCGCAGCAGGAGCAGGCGGGGAAAGGGTTTTTCCCTTCCAATTGAGTAGTGGCATGATGTAGAGTTAATGGTTTGAGATGAGGAAACAGCCCGGGAGCGGAATTTCCACAAAAGAATTAATAGTGGATTTCCACTGGCGTACCCTGGCCATAATGGTTCGAGATGGCACCGGCGGCATGGTTTGGCTGCGCCCAGCGGAAGATCCAGTTGGCTTCGTTGGTGCGCATGTTAATGCAGCCATGGCTCATCTCCTGCCCAAAGTTTTCGTGCCAGTAGGTGCCGTGGAAGGCGTGCCCCGCTGTCGGCTTGCCGATGGGCGCAATGAAGGAAGTCCAGGGGACACCCGGCAGGACGTAACCGCTTTCATCCGCGAGCAGGTTGCCGCCCTGTCCCACGTTGAAGTAGCTATAGCCCATGTGCTTGGACGGCATTTTTTCGACTACTGTGAACTTCCCATTGGGCGTGGTGGTGGAGAGTCCCTTGCTGCCGCTCAAGCCGCCGCCGCGAATACCGGTCGAGACATTGGTCTGGAAGACAGGTGTTCCATACTCATAGGCGATCAGCATTTGGGTGCTGAGATTGACTTCGATCAGTTTATCCGCAACCGGGACCTCGGGCGAAATGGGGTCAAAAATGTCCTGGGGAAAGATGCGCAGGTGAATGGCGGGCACATGGTACGGGACGTTGGAGTCGAGTTCGTCGTGAATACGGTACCAAGCTCCCTTGTAGTCTGCCATTTCGGGTCCTTCTTCGGTGGCTTCCACCCAATGGACCGAGCCATAATAAAGCGGGGGTTCGCGGGTTTCCCAGCCGCGGGCTTTGGTATACCAGTAAGGGGATGTGAAGGGCACGGTCACCTCAGCCAGGGTGCGTCTGCCTTCAGGGATGTCCTGCGGGGTCTGGTAAATGGTCTTTACCCGATGCAGGCGTCCGCGGTGCAGGTAACCGCCCCAAACACGATACCAGACCGGGTTGTGCTTGGGTTCCTCTGCCACCACCTGCTCATAAACATGCACAAGGTCGTCGCGATACCAGGTCTGATAAATGCGGCTTTTGTCATTGGGTTCCACCCGCACAGGCATTTCAACCGTACCAATACGCACGACAAAGCTGTCATCAAAACTGGTCAAACCGGGCATGAAGGGCGAGAAAGCCAGCCCACCCAGAGTGACTCCGCTGAGTTTTAAAAAGTCGCGTCGGGATAGTGATTTCATGAGGAAAATTGTACACCAGAATGTTTAAGATTTAATGAGAATTTGACCCGTATCGTGAAATAAACCATCAACGGCATGCCCCATAAAAAACTGCCCTGCGCGTTGGCGGAGGGCAGTTGGAACCTTCAATTTTATTCCGGGCTTATACCGGGACAGCGATCATATCTTTAAGCAGGATCTCAAGCGCCATGGAATGTCCGCAGCGCTTGTGGGTCAGGAAAAATTCACAATCACAGTTAAAAACACCGTTATCGTAGGAAACATGATGCTCACTATTGTCACCATGAAAATCAACTTCAAATTGGGTAAAGTGAAAGCGATGTCGGTCCTCCGCGTACCTTTTTGCTTTTTCTACCTTGCCGATCAGTCCAGAATCCATTGTATTAGTCTCCTTTATTGAGGAAATATAAAAAAAACACACGCGGGCATATCCGCGTGTGTTTAATCGACAAAACTGGGTACTCCGTGAAATAAGCGCATGTTGGCGTTACCTCGATGCGTTGAGTATAGTCCCATTCAAAATGCTAGTCAATAAGAAAAGCAGGGTTGAGGTCGATTCGTATGGGAATTGTAGGGTTGCGGCAAACCTACGCTCAGAAGGCTGTACGCCTGCCAGTCACCTAGCGTTCACAAAAGCCTTGACTTTTCCAAAAGAGTGGTTAAAATATGTTTGTTAGTCTAGTGAATTTACAAAGTTACTCCTACCCTTAATATCTCATTGTTTGAATTCTTTGATTGCCAGGACTCAACCCTTATCCTCTTCCTATGAAAAAAGCAACCCACCAACAAACCAAACGGCATAACCGCGATCTGGTATTACAAACGATCTTTTCCCATGACTCGATCAGCCGGGCCGAGGTGGCACGGATCACCCACCTCACACGCACAACGGTCTCAGATGTAGTTACTGGACTGCTCAGCGCAGGTTTGGTGGAGGAAATCGGGCACGGGGAATCAATTGGCGGAAAATCGCCAATCCTATTAAGTATCGTGACAAATTCACGCTATATGATCGGCTTGAATCTTGCCCAGGATAAATTTGTTGGCGCGGTTGTCAATTTAAGGGGAGAGATCAAGGAGATTGTGGAAATACCCGTTCATGATGATAACGGGGAAAATGCGATCAAACTTGTTTATCAAATTCTCGATCAACTTACACGGAAAAAATTTAAGCCGCTGGTCGGTATCGGGGTGGGAACACCGGGCCTGGTTAATACACGTGAAGGCGTTGTGGTTAACGCAGTGAATTTGGAATGGCAGAACCTTCCGCTTGGGAAATTACTTGAGAAGAAATATAAACTTCCCGTCTCGATCTTGAATGACAGCCAGGCAACTGCGATCGGCGAATATGTTTACGGCAGCGGACATGAGCCCGACAAAAACCTGATCGTTGTGAATATCATTCATGGTATCGGTGCCGGCATCCTGATCAATGGACGTTTGTTTCAGGGGGATGGCGGCGGCGCGGGGGAAATCGGTCACGTGGTCGTGCAGGAAAATGGAGAACTATGCCGCTGCGGCAAACTCGGGTGTTTGGAAACTGTTGCCAGTGCGCGGGCGGTTGTTCAGCAAATGAAGATGAATTCCCTTGACGAAGTAATCATGTCTTTTCAGAATGGTGATAAGAAAACTGATGCTGTAATTGGGAAGGCTGGGCATTATCTGGGTATATCCCTTGCAAATTTGATCGGCACCCTGAATATTCATCAGATTGTCCTGACAGGCGACATGACCCGCTTTGGGGATAAGTGGCTGGACACGGTCAATACATCCATGCAAACAAATGCGTTTTCGCGCATGGCGGAAGGCACAAAACTTAAGATCGGTAATTTGGATTTTCGCGCCTGCATACTGGGTGCATCCGCTTTTTTGCTGTTGGATGATTACTCTCTATTGTTCAACAAGGAAGATTAATGTCTCTGCAATTGGTCCCCCCTCGTGTGCAGCCTCCGCTGGATGAGAATTTTCGTCCCGCAATTTTGGCGAATCGGAATTTTCAGCGGGAAGTGGAGGCAATTAGCAGCTCTTTTGTACTTGGCCTTGAAAGAAATGGAAGGGAATTCACGAGATTTGAGACAAAGATCCACCCTGAGAATCATCAAAATTTCGAAAGCGATTATCAATACATCGAACGCATCGTCAAATTTTTACTTTGGCAGCGTGGTGGTCATACGTTATACGTCGGCGGATCAACCACGATTGCGGATTATCTGAGAAATAATTATTCAGCAACAGGGGAAAGAAAATTCGATCATAAATTTATGAGTGAACAGGTGTACGAAAGGGAATTCTCCGTGATTTCCTGCAGCGTGGATAAAGTGCCTGCCTCACATGAAACGGGAAAGCTGCTCGGTCGAAACCTAAAGGGCTATCGTATTGGATTTGACCTTGGCGCCTCAGACCGCAAAGTGAGTGCCGTTGTCGATGGGATACCCATCTTTAGCGAAGAAGTGGTATGGGAACCGCGTAAACACAAGGATCCCGAATATCACTACCAGGAAGTCATGAATGCAATAAATACTGCCGCAAGCAAAATGCCGCGGGTGGATGCGATTGGCGGCAGTTCGGCGGGCATATATATCGATAATCGCCCAATGGTGGCTTCACTTTTCCGTGGAATTCCGCAGGAGAAGTTTGCCGAAGTAAAGAACATGTTCCTGCGCATTCGCGAAGAAATGGGTGCGCCGCTGGAAGTGATAAATGACGGCGACGTGACTGCATTGGCAGGTTCCATGTCAATAGAAGATAACGGGATTTTGGGTATTGCTTTAGGCTCAAGTGAAGCTGCCGGTTATGTAAATACTGAGGGGCATATCATGGGCTGGCTTAATGAACTGGCCTTTGCACCGATCGACTACAGCCCAAACGCACCTGACGAAGAATGGTCTGGCGATAAAGGCTGCGGCGCATCTTATTTTTCACAGCAATGCGTTTTTCGTCTCGCACCCAAAGCAGGGATCGAAATTCCTGCAAATGTGACCGATGCGCGTAAGTTGAAAATTGTACAGGAAAAACTGGAGGCGGGGCATTTGGGTGCCCGGAAGATATGGGAAAGCATGGGCATATATCTTGGCTATGGGATTGCTCATTACGCAGATTTCTACAACATAAAACATGTATTGGTCCTGGGTCGCTGCACATCCGGACGCGGCGGCGAGTTGCTGCTTGAAGGCGCCAAGAAAGTGCTTGAAACAGAGTTCCCTGAATTATTGAACAAGATCGTTTTGCATTTACCCGATGAGAAAGTACGCCGCGTAGGTCAATCCGTTGCCGCCGCGAGTTTACCAGTTGTCTAACAGGAAGAACAATGAAATTCCATTTGGAAACCGCTGAGGTTTACGTCCCCGATGGCGAGTCTGTTGCAAAGGCTCTTGACCGAACTACTCATATCTGTTTTTCTGCGCATCAAGATGATATAGAGATCATGGCTGCCCAACCGATCATTGAATGTTTTCAGAAAAAGGATAAATGGTTCACGGGAGTGGTCGTGACCGACGGCCGTGGTTCGCCGCGTGATGATCTATATAAAGATTACGACGATGATGACATGCGCCTGGTCCGCTTTAAGGAACAGCGCAAGGCGGCTTTTGTAGGTGAATTTGCAGCACAGGTCATGTTGGATTTTCCGAGCAAGGTCGTCAAGGATGCTTCAAGAAAAGAAACCGTGGAAGATATTATCGAAATATTGCATGCAGCCAAACCGCAGATCGTTTATACCCATAATCTCGCGGACAAACATGACACACATGTTGGGGTTGCCCTCAGGGTGATCGAAGCGCTTCAGCGGCTGGATGAGTCCGAACGCCCTGCCCGGCTTATCGGGTGTGAAGTTTGGCGTGCGTTGGATTGGATGGTCGATACCGATAAGGTATTGATGAATGTCTCCGATCATGAAAATCTGCAAATGGCTTTATTGGGTGTGTTTGATTCGCAGATCGTTGGCGGTAAACGTTACGATCTCGCTTCAATGGGCAGGCGCCGTGCAAACGCCACATATTTTGAGTCGCACGGTGTGGATGCCACGACTGGCCTGTCTTATGCGATGGATATGACTTCCTTGATGAATGACCCTTCAAAAAACCCTGTTGTTTTTGCAAAGGAATTTATTCAACGCTTTGAGCAGGATGTGAATGACCGTATTCGCAGGCTGAGCTAGAATTTTTTATCCCGATCGCAAAAAGGAGGCTGATAAGACCCGATTTTTTATGATTTCAGACGATGTACACACAGATTGTGCATATAAATAAATCAACCAATTATTCTATAGGAGAAGAAATAATGAAGAAACTGTTCACTTTGATGTCTGTTTTGGTACTCGTCAGCATGGCACTTACAGCATGCGGTGGTGCCGCTCCTGCTGCAACTGAGGCCCCTGCTGTGGCTGAAGCGCCTGCCGCAGAGGAAGTTCCTGCAGCAACCGAAGCTCCAGTGACAACTGCAGAGGGACAAAAGATCACGTTTATGGCGCCACCCTGGGGAGTTCCCCCAGAAGCGGCTCTGAAAGCATTCCAGGAAACCTCCGGCATCACAGTCGAAGTCCTGTCTCTGCCGATGGATCAAATTTATAGCAAGGTCCAGGTCGCTGCTTCAGCCGAACAGGCTGCTGCTGATGTTCTATTCCTAACCGAAGAATCACCCTCATTCATTGTCACGCCTGGCTTTGTCAAACCGCTGAACGACCTTATCGCAGCAGACACCGAACTCAATATGGACGATATCGCTGGAGCAGATTTCTGGACGATCGATGGGAATACTTATGGTATTCCATCCTACGTTCAGACCGTGATGATGGATTACAATGCCGATAAGCTGGCTCAGGCTGGTTTTGATACCCCCCCGGCAACATGGGACGAATTGACCACCATGGCCAAGAAACTCAAAGAGGACAAGATCGATGAGTATCCGATCTCACTCGGTGCGATCGATTGGTCCTGGTATCTGATCGCCTTGACCAAGGGTGACCCGATGTTTGATGCCGACCTTAACCCTGTCTTTGCAGACGAAGGATCCAAGGGTCGTGAAGCGATGGCGCTGCTGCTCAGTTATTTCAAGGATGAATTGATCACTCCCGCCATGCTTTCCGAGACCACCCCGCATAGCGTGTTCATGTCTGGAGTGGGAACTTTCCACCAGGCATGGCTTGGAGCAAATGGACTGATGAATAATCCCGAGCAATCCAAGCAGGCTCCAAATGTAAAATACATGGTCCTGCCGGAAACCGGCAATACCTGGTCTCTTGATGCCGCCCTTGGAATTTCAACCTATTCAGAGAATCAGGAAGCAGCCTGGCAATTCATCAAATGGTATGTCGGCGAAGAAAACGAACGTGCGATTTTTGACGCTTTTGGTTTGTATCCCGCCAGCATATCCCTCCAGAAAGCTCTTGACCAAGAAGGAAAACTTGTTCAATTTGACGTAACCAATGAACAAGCTGCCCACATAAACCAGCTTCCCCGTTGGGCGGCATCAAGAGACCAGGTATT
>JFJP01005371.1_pt1 | contig 38592 bp, 32 predicted proteins | sample 431651 | NCBI WGS metagenome assembly JFJP01 (sample SAMN02602958, study PRJNA72255) | Microbial mat metagenome, whole genome shotgun sequencing project. | biome: fresh water; feature: sink hole; material: water; isolation source: purple microbial (photo- and chemosynthetic) mats found in... | reverse complement strand
ACGACGCCCAATTGAGCCTGTTGTAGTGGCAGCCGAGAGGCCGAGCCTATACAAATCAACAACTTAGCGCAGTTGGTGTCGAACTCGGGAGCTACAGTTCAAAGTGCAAACATACGTAACACGGGCAGTGTTGGCAGCCTGAAATTACTGGCCGACATCAGAGCAGTAGAAGGTAACTGCACGGTTACGCAACTGCTCAAACATTTCTAGGAGCCTCAACGAGGAGACTCCTACCAACAACGTCACACCCGCTCGAAAATCCCCGCAGCGCCCTGCCCCATGCCCACGCACATCGTCACCATGCCGTAGCGCTGATTGTGGCGGCGCAGGGCGTGGATGACGGTGGCGGCGCGGATGGCACCGGTGGCGCCCAGCGGGTGGCCCAGGGCGATGGCGCCGCCATTGGGGTTGACCTTGGACGGGTCCAGGCCCAGCGTGTTCATCACGGCCAGGCTTTGGGCGGCAAAGGCTTCGTTCAGTTCAAACCAGTCGATGTCGTTCTGGCTGATGCCACCGTTTTTCAGCGCCGCAGGAATGGCCTCCACGGGGCCGATGCCCATCAGGTGGCAAATTTGCTACCATTTACCCATGCTCGCAGTGATTGACACCAACGTTTTTGTGGGGGCCTGCCTGGGCATTGGCGCTGCCAACGCAGTCGTGGCCGCCTGCCTGAACGGTCAATACACGCCCCTGATGAGTGCGGCCTTGTTTGCCGAGTACGAGGATGTGCTCCAGCGAGCCACATTGTTTGAAGGCTGCCGCCTGAGTACCACCGAGCGCGATGAGTTGCTGGACATTTTCATGTCGCATTGCAGCTGGACACGGGTGTACTACCTGTGGCGACCCAACCTGCCAGATGAAGGCGACAACCACTTGATCGAATTGGCCGTGGCGGGCGGTGCCAGCCACGTGGTCACCAAAAACCTGCGCGATTTACAGCGCATGGAATTGCGTTTTCCGGGGCTTCACATCCTGTTGCCCGAGGACTTTTTGAAGGAGTTGCCATGACCGCACTGACCTTGCGCCTGCCCGATGAAAAGCACCGCCGTCTGAAAGCCTTGGCGCAAAGCCGGGGCACGCCCATCAACCGGCTGCTGGAAGAAATGACCACCCTGATGCTGGCGGAGTTTGACGCAGAAACCCGCTTCAACGTCCGCGCGGCCCGTGGTGCCTCACGCGATGAGCGCGGGCTTGAACTGCTGCAAAAGGCACGCACCGAATCAAGATGATCTGGCGAAATTCAAAGGCAAAACAGGTTGCAGCGCTCGCCCCCAAAAAAAAATCAGCTATAAATTAAATTTGATAGCTGACTTTTCTCACCCATTAAGCGCAAGAGCATGTTTTCACGCGAGAAGGTCCTTATCGCTGGGCGAAGCACGCCGCACCCAAGCGCGCCACGCAGGCGTCACACCCGCTCGAAAATCCCCGCAGCGCCCTGCCCCATGCCCACGCACATGGTCACCATGCCGTAGCGCTGGTTGTGGCGGCGCAGGGCGTGGATGACTGTTGCGGCACGGATGGCGCCCGTGGCACCCAGCGGGTGGCCCAGGGCGATGGCACCGCCGTTGGGGTTGACCTTTGCCGGGTCCAGGCCAAGGGTGTTCATCACGGCCAGGCTTTGGGCGGCAAAAGCTTCGTTCAGTTCAAACCAGTCGATGTCGTTCTGGCTGATGCCACCGTTTTTCAGCGCAGCAGGAATGGCTTCCACCGGGCCGATGCCCATCAAATGCGGGGGCACGCCGCGTGAGGCGTAGCTGACAAAGCGCGCCAGTGGCGTGAGGCCAAAGCGTTTGATGGCGGCCTCGCTGGCCAGAATGAGCGCACCTGCACCATCGCTGGTCTGGCTGCTGTTGCCTGCGGTCACGGTGCCCAGGCCGGTGGGGCTCATGTCAGCGCGGCGTGGGGTGGCGAAGGCGGGTTTGAGCTTGCCCAGGCCTTCCAGGCTGGTGTCGGGGCGGGCGCCTTCGTCCTGGCTCACGGTGCGGGTGGTGGTGGTGACTTCGGCTGTGTCCAGGTTGACGCTGCGCTCGGTCACTTCCACGGGGCAGGTTTCGTCGGCAAACTCGCCTTTGGCCTGTGCGGCCAGTGCGCGCTGGTGCGATTGCAGGGCGAACGCGTCCTGGTCGGCGCGGCTCACCTTCCACTGCTGCGCCACTTTTTCGGCGGTCAGGCCCATGCCGTAGGCAATACCGTATTTCTCGACGTTCTGGGTGTCGGCAAAGATGCTGGGGGACAGGCTAGGGCTGTTGCCCATCATGGGCACCATGCTCATGCTCTCGGCACCGGCGGCAATCATCACATCGGCCTCACCCACGCGGATGCGGTCGGCAGCCATCTGAATGGCGCTCAGGCCCGACGCGCAAAAGCGGTTGACGGTGATGCCGCCCACGCTGTTGGGCAACCCGGCCAGTACCGCGCCGATGCGCGCCACGTTCAGGCCCTGCTGGCCTTCGGGGATGGCGCAGCCGCAGATCACGTCTTCAATGCTGGCGGGGTCCAGGCCCGGCACCTGTGCCAGCGCAGCACGCAGGGCGTGGGCCAGCAGGTCGTCGGGGCGGGTGTGTTTGAAAAAGCCCCGGTGCGATTTGCCAATGGGCGTGCGCGTGGCGGCGACGATGTAGGCGTCTTGAAGTTGTTTGCTCATGATTGTTCCTTGTTGCCTTGGGGCGTGGTTACAGGCATTGGCTGGCGTGGGCGGGCGGGGATCCAGGCCCATACAAATGTGCATTCCACCGGCTCGATACCGGCTTCGTCGGTCACCACCACTTTCACGGTGACTTCACCTTTGTCGGTGCTGTGCAGGGCGTGTTGTTGCTCAGGGCTGAGGGTGGCCACGGCCTTCAGCGCGCTGGTCAGCTCTTTGGCCAGGGGCAGGCAGTCGTCGCGCACGTTCATGCCCACCACCATGCCGGTGGCCGTTTCGGCCAGCAGGTTCATGGCCGAGGCGTGCACACCGCCAATGTGGTTTTGCACCGGGCGCTGGTTGGCCAGATGCACCTCCACACGCGCCGGGCTCATGTGCACGAAGTTGATCTTGGCCGTGCCGGTGAAGGGCACGGCGCGGTGCAGCACGAGGTTGCGCACCCAGCCCTGCATGAAGCCGGGCGCCTCGGACAGGCGTGCCAGGCTGCGTTGCCGGTTATTGACATAAAAGTGGCCTTGGCGCTTGCTAGATAAGCGTTATCAGCTATGTATTTACATCAGTTGCGCAAAGGCTTGCCGGTGCTCAACATGCCCATGATGCGTTCCTGCGTCTTGGGGTGCTCCAGCAGGCTGCAGAAAGCCTGGCGCTCCAGCGTCATCAGGTATTCCTCGCTCACCAGCGTGCCTGCGTCCACTTCGCCGCCGGTCAACACACCGGCAATCAGCCAGGCAATGTGGAAGTCGTGCTGGCTGATGAAACCGCCGTCGCGCATGTTGACCAGGCTGCCCAGAATGGTGGCCTTGCCAGAACGGCCCGCCACCGGGAACAGGCGCTTGTGCGGGGCGCGGTAGCCACCGGCAAACAGGGCCTTGGCCTCGTTGATGGCGGTGAACAGCAGTTCGTCTTTGTGCGGCACCACCACGTCACTGTCCAGCACGTAGCCCAGGCCACGGCTTTCCAGCGCGCTGGTGCCCACGCTGGCCATGGCGGCGGCCTTGAAGCCTTCGGTCAGGAAGGGGATCAGGTCTTTGTTGGTGCTGGCCGTGGCGTTTTCGGCAGCGCGGCGGGCGATGTAGGTCAGGCCACCGGCACCGGGCACCAGGCCCACGCCCACTTCGACCAGGCCCACGTAGCTTTCCATGTGCAGCACGCGGCGGGCGCTGTGCACGGCCAGCTCGCAGCCGCCGCCCAGGGCCAGGCCGCGCACGGCGGCAATGACTGGAACCGATGCGTAGCGAATCTTCAGCATGATGCGCTGCAACTCACCCTCAGCCTCGTTGATGGCGGCGGCCCCGCCCATCATGAATCCGGGCAGCATGGCTTGCAGGTCGGCACCGGCTGAAAACGGTTCGTCTCCCGACCAGATCACCACGCCCTGGTAGCTGCCCTCGGCCAGATCCACGGCCTGGCTCAGGCCCTCGGCCACGTCGGGGCTGATGGCGTGCATCTTGGTTTTGATGCTGGCAATCACCACTTCGTTGTCCAGCGTCCACAGACGGATGGCGTCATCTTCCATCAGCGTGGTGCCTGCCGTGCGGTAATCCGGCCCCGCTTCGCCCAGCAGCAGCTCGGGGAACAGCTGACGGCTGTACACGGGCAGCGTGCGGCGGGCTTCAAATGTGCCGGTGGTTGGGTTGAACGAGCCTTGTGCGCTGTGCACGCCACCGGCACCACCGTTTGATGTCGCCACGGGGCCTTCAAACACCCACTTAGGCAGCGGGGTGTTGCACAGGGCTTTGCCTGAGTCAATGTCTTCCTGAACCATCTTGGCGACTTCCAGCCAACCGGCTTCCTGCCACAGCTCGAAGGGGCCCTGCTTCATGCCAAAGCCCCAGCGTGTGGGCAATGGTGCCCAAATGCACAGCAGCGTAGTGGAAGGCATTGCGCAGAATGGCCCACAGGAACTGGCCTTGGGGCCCTTCGGCGTTGCGCAGCAGGCGCAGGCGTTGGCCAGCGGGCTTTTTGAGCATGCGGGCGTACACCTCGTCGCTCTTCTGGCCAGCGGGCACATATTCGCCGCTTTCCAGGTCAAAGCGCATCACATCGCGGCCGACCTTCTTGAAGAAACCGGCCTTGGCCTTCTGGCCCAGGTGACCCAGTTCCAGCAGCTTGGTCAGCACTGCGGGGGTATCAAAGCTGCCGTAGAACGGGTCGGTCTCTGCGCTTAGCGTGGTTTGCAGCGTCTTGATGACGTGGGCCATGGTGTCCAGGCCCACCACGTCGGCCGTGCGGAAGGTGCCGCTGCTCGCGCGGCCCAGCTTTTTGCCGGTGAGGTCGTCCACCACGTCGTATGTCAGGCCGTAGCGTTCCACCTCTTTCATGGTCGACAACATGCCTGCAATGCCCACGCGGTTGGCCACAAAGTTGGGCGTGTCTTTGGCGCGCACCACGCCTTTGCCCAGGCCGGTGGTGACGAAGGCTTCGAGCTGATCGATCACACGCGGCTCGGTGGTGGGCGTGGCAATCAGTTCCACCAGCGGCATGTAACGCGGGGGGTTGAAGAAGTGGATGCCGCAGAAACGGGGCTTCAAAGCCTCGGGCAGCACCTCGCTCATGGCGGTGATGGACAAACCCGATGTGTTTGAGGCCACCAGCGCTTGCGGGGCCACAAACGGCGCTATCTTTTTGTAGAGGTCGACCTTCCAGTCCATGCGCTCGGCAATGGCCTCGATGATGAGGTCGCAGCCCTGCAGCAGTTCCAGGTGCTCTTCGTAGTTGGCGGCCTGAATCAGGCTGGCATCTGCCTTGTCACCCAGCGGCGAGGGCTTGAGCTTTTTCAGGTTGTCGATGGCGCGGGTGACGATGCCGTTTTTGGCCGGCGACTTGGTGTCAGCCAGGTCGAACAGCACCACCGGCACCTTGACGTTGACGAGGTGGGCGGCAATTTGTGCGCCCATCACGCCTGCGCCGAGGACGGCGACTTTTTTCACGTTGAATCGGTTCATGGTTTTCCTTCTTTGGGCGGGTGTGGCACCCGCCTCACTCAATGCGTTGCCACACCTGCGTGCGGTAAAACGGGCCGATGTAGCCCCGGACCTGCAGCCGTTTGCCAGCGTCCAGCGGGGTGATGCGCACGGTGTATTCCTTGCCGTTTTCGGGGTCCAGAATCTTGCCGCCCTCCCACACCGTGCCGCCATCGGCCGGGCGCAGGCCCCGGATGATCTCCATGCCCACTTTGGGCTGGTTCTTGCGCTCATCGGTGCACAGGGAGCACAGCGGCTCTCTGTCCTGGGTGATCGATTTGTCGATGCGGCCGTGCAGCGCGCCCGTGGCCACAGGCGCAATCACGATCTCCGCCATGGCCTTGCCCGTCGAGTCATCAAACGTTTTCCAGCGGCCCACGGGGCTGGCTTGCGCCAGCACCGCATCGTTGGCCAGCAGCACACCCAACGCCAGCACAGCATGGCGGAGGTGTGGAGCAGGTGCGCAGTTCATGGGCGTCAGCAACCGGGGGCTCAGGCCAAGGCCAGCTCGGTGTCCATCAGCACCTTGCTGCCTGCACGCGCCGTGCGCATGAGCGTTGCGGTTTCGGGGAACAGCTTGGCAAAGTAGAAGCGTGCGGTTTGCAGTTTGGCGCCGTAAAACGGGTCTGTGTTGCCTGCTGCAATTTCCTTCAGGGCCACGCTCGCCATGCGGGCCCAGAAGTAGCCAAACACCAGGTGGCCGGCCACACGCAGGTAGTCCACAGCAGCAGCGCCCACCTCGTCGGGGTTCTGGAAGCCTTTGAAGCCGATCTCGGTGGTGAACTTGGTGATCTGGTCGCCCAGCATGGCCAGCGGGTTGATGAACTCGGCCATCTTCTCGTTGACGCCTTCTTCTTCCACCAGCGCGCCCACCAACTTGCCAAACTTTTTCAGTGTGGCGCCGTTGTTGCCCAACACCTTGCGACCCAGCAGGTCCAGGCTCTGGATGGTGTTGGTGCCTTCGTAAATCATGTTGATGCGGGCATCGCGCACAAACTGCTCCATGCCCCATTCTTTGATGTAACCGTGGCCCCCGAACACCTGCTGGCACATGGTGGCGGCCTGGTAACCGTTGTCGGTCAGGAAGGCTTTGGTGATGGGGGTGAGCAGCGACAGCATTTCGTCGGCGTCTTTGCGCACCTTCTCGTCAGAGTGGTTGTGCACTTTTTCCAGCAGCACCGAGCAGAACATGGCCAGCGCGCGGCCGCCTTCTGCGTAGGCCTTGGCGGTGAGCAGCATCTTGCGCACGTCGGGGTGGACGATGATGGGGTCTGCCGGTTTGTCTTTGGCCTTGGGGCCCGACAGGCTGCGCATCTGAATGCGGTCTTTGGCGTAGGCCAGCGCGTTCTGGTAGGCCACTTCGGTCAGGCCCAGGCTCTGGTTGCCCACACCCAGGCGCGCGGCGTTCATCATGACGAACATGCCCTGCATGCCCTTGTTGGGCTGGCCGACCATGGTGCCCACGGCGCCGTCCATCACGATTTGAGCCGTGGCATTGCCATGGATGCCCATTTTGTGTTCCAGACCGCCGCAGTAGATGCCATTGCGCTCACCCAAGGTGCCATCGGCGTTCACCAGGAATTTGGGCACCACAAACAGGCTCACGCCCTTGATGCCGGGAGGCGCGTCGGGCAGGCGAGCCAACACCAGGTGGATGATGTTGTCGGCCATGTCGTGCTCGCCGGCGCTGATGAAAATTTTGTTGCCGGTGAGTTTGTAGGTGCCATCGGACTGGGGTTCAGCCTTGGTGCGCATCAGGCCCAGGTCGGTGCCGCAGTGGGGTTCGGTCAGGCACATGGTGCCGGTCCATTCGCCGCTGGTCATTTTGGCCAGGTAGGTGGCCTTTTGCTCGGGCGTGCCGTGGGTGTGCAGCGAGGCGTAGGCACCATGGGTCAGGCCAGGGTACATGGTCCAGGCCTGGTTGGCGCTGTTCATCATTTCGTACAGGCACTGGTTGACCACCAGCGGAAGGCCTTGGCCGCCAAATTCAGGGTCGCAGCTCAGCGCGGCCCAGCCACCTTCCACGTAGGTTTTGTAGGCTTCCTTGAAGCCGGCGGGCGTGGTGACGGCGTGGGTGTCGCGGTTTAGTTTGCAGCCCTCGGTGTCGCCGCTGATGTTCAGCGGAAAAATCACCTCTTTGGCGAACTTGCCGGCCTCTTCCAGCACGGCGTTGATGGTGTCCACGTCGGCATCGGCGTGTTGCGGCATGCTCTTGAACTCATCGGTGACCTTGAGCACTTCGTGCATGACGAACTGCATGTCGCGCAGGGGTGGGTTGTAAACGGGCATGGCAGTCTCCTGAGGAATAAAACGGACAACGGTGAAACAAAAAACAAAAACAGGTCAGCCAGCGGCGGCAGTGCCGGGTGCGGGCTGACGCTCTGACACGATGCGTTCAAACCCGGCCAGGGCCCGGTCCACAGAACCCGGGGTTTTCAGGAACCGGGCTTCGTAGTGCAGGGCCAAAATCAGGCCGTGGATTTCAAAAGTCATTTGCTGCTCGTCGGCATCGGCGCGCAGGTGGCCTTCTTTTTTGGCCAGAACCACGGCGCGGTGCATGGCCGCCAGCCAGGTTTTGACCGAGCTGGCAAGCGCGTCGCGCACGGGGCCGGGGCGATCGTCAAACTCCACAGCGCCGCTGATGTAGATGCAGCCTGAATCAATTTCGATACTGGTGCGCTTCATCCAGTTGGCAAACAGCGCACGCAGGCGGGGCAGGCCGCGCAGGCCGGCCACGGCAGGGAAGAACACCGGTACTCGCGCACCACGGAAATCTGCAGTTCTTCGCGTGAGCCAAAGTGGGCAAACACGCCTGACTTGCTCATTTGCATGACCTCGGCCACCGCGCCGATGCTCAAGCCCTCCAGACCCACATGCGTGGCCAACCCCAGCGCCGCGTCGACGATGGCGGTGCGGGTTTGCTGGCCCTTCATCTGCCCTTTCAGGGACGACTTGGCCGGGCTTTTGCGGGCAGCCCTGGAAGCGGCATTCACTGGCTCAGTCACGGTGGCAGAAGTCATAGACGGTGGATGTGTGGGAGCACCACAAAAAGAACGACCGTGCTATTTTGCAAGCAAACCGCGCCGCCATGTGTGCCGCAGGGTCATTTAAATCTAGGGGCTTGCCCCTAGCAGCAGTGCTGCCGTGCGTCAGGCGAACTGAACACGCACCCGCAACCCCTGGCCGCCCGGGCCGCTGCCCAGCTGCAGGTGCGTGGCGTGCGCACGCGCGATTTCGTGCGCAATGGCCAGCCCCAGACCGTTGCCCTCGGCCGACGTACCGGGCATGCGGTAGAAGCGCTGCAACACGCGCTCGCGCTCGGCAGGCTCGATGCCGGGACCACTGTCGTCCACGGCCAGCCAGCCGATGGCCCCACCGCCTGCCTGCGCCTCTTGCCCGCAACGCACTGTGACGCTGCCGTGCTCAGGGGTGTATTTGATGGCGTTGTCCACCAGGTTGATCAGCAACTCCCGCAGCAGCCAGGCGTGTCCGTCTACTTGAACCGGTTCGGCGTCCAACCCCAGGTCGATGTGGCAGGCAGCAGCGGCATCGAGGTGCAGCGCCAGCACGGTTTCGCACAGGTCTTTCAGGTCGACACGCTGCATGGCCGACGAATCGGCAGTGGTGGTGTCGGCGCGTGACAGGGCCAGCAACTGGTTGGCCAGTTGGGTGGTGCGGCGTGCGGCGGAGCGCAAGCGCAGCACCTGGTCTACTGGCAGGCTGAGCTTGTCATGCGGCTGCAGCGCACGGGTGGCCTGACCCCATGCCTCGATTTGGGCCTGCAACCCCGCCAGGGGTGTGCGCAACTGGTGGGCCGCATCGGCCACAAAGCGGCGCTGGGCTTCGGTCTGGGCGTTGACCAGTGCAAACAGGCGGTTGAGCGAATGCACCAGGGGCAACACCTCGGCCGGGGTGGCGTCGCCGGCAATGGGGCTCAGGTCGCGTGGAGAGCGGTATTCGACCGCGTTTTTGAGCGCCATCAAAGGGCGCAGGGCCCGGGCCACGGCCCAGCGCACGCCCAACGCTGCCACCACCATCAGCACCACATTGGGCAGCAGCACCTGCACCAGCACGATGTTCAGCCACCGCTGCTGCACGTCGGAGCCATCGGCCAGTTGCACAATGAGATCGCCCGCTGCGGTGGGCACCCGCTGCGCAATGATGCGGTAAGTGACCCCGCCCTCGGTCACGCTCAAAAACTCGGGCTCGGGCGTGGACGGCAGCACAGTGGGCAACCAGGTGTCGCCCAGCAACAGTTGCCCCTGTGTGGACAAAATGCTGTAGCCCGACGTGCCCTCGCGCTCGTTCAAAAATTCTTCAACCGGCGGTGCCAGCAACAGCAGGGGTTTGGGCGGCAACAGCCCGGCTTGCGTGTCGGCCGGTTCGTTCACCGCAGACACGACCGAGTCACCCAGCATGGGGGCCAGGCGCAGCAGGCGCTGGTCCTGCTGGGCAGCTGCTGTGCCAGCCGCCTGGTACTGGAACCACGCGCCCACCAGACCCACCAACCCGAACGGCAACAACAGCAGGAGCAACAGGCGGCGCTGCAGGCCCCCTGTGTCGCTCAGGCCAGCACTCAGGGGGTCGGGCTGCATGGGGCGGGTGGCGGGGCCCACTCCAGCCGGTAGCCAAAGCCGCGTATGGCCCTCAAGGCCACACCGTGCGGCTCCAGCTTGCCACGCAGGCGGCTGATGTACACCTCAATGGCGTTGGGCGTGATTTCTTTGTCCCACCCAGTAAGGGCGGCCAACAGTTTGTCTTTGGCGGCGGGTTTGGGGGCCTCCAGTAGCAGGTACTCCAGCACCGTCCACTCGCGGGGGCCCAGGTCCATGGGTTGGCCACCCGCCAACACGCGGCGCTGGGCCGTGTCCATTTCCACTGGGCCAAACGCCAGCACGGCAGACGTGGCCGCCTGTGAGCGGCGCAGCAGCGCCCGCAGCCGTGCCAACAACTCGGGCAATTCAAAGGGCTTGAGCATGTAGTCGTCTGCGCCCAAATCAAGCCCTTGCACGCGGTCTTCAAGCGCGTCGCGGGCGGTGAGGATGATCACCGGAAACGTGCGGCCGTCCTGGCGCAGCGCCTGGGTCAGGGCCAGGCCGTTCATTTGAGGCAAACCGATGTCCACCACCGCTGCGTCAAAGTTGTTGGCATGCACAGCTTCCAGCGCGCGCTCGGCGCTGCCCACCCAGTCGACCGCGTAGCCCGCGTTGCACAACCCCAGCTTGATGCCGCTGGCCACCATCACGTCGTCTTCTACCAGCAGCAAGCGCATCGTGTGCCTTATAAATTAAGCGACTTTTATGCCTTTAGCGCTTGACTGTAATGCATTGACAGCTATATTTTAAGAAGTCAATGCGAGCGAATCATCGTTCCAAACGGCTCGTTGCCCAGGACCTCCAGCAGCAGCGCATGGGGCACGCGGCCGTCGATGATGTGCACCGCATTCACCCCGCTCTTGGCCGCATCCAGCGCGCCTGCAATTTTGGGAATCATGCCGCCCGAGATGGTGCCGTCTTCACAGAGCTGATCGATGCGCCGGGGGGTGAGCTCGGTCATCAACTGACCTGCCTTGTCGAGCACGCCGCGGATGTTGGTGAGCATCAGCAGTTTTTCAGCATGCAGCACCGTGGCCAGTTTGGCAGCCACCACGTCGGCGTTGATGTTGTAGCTTTCATTGTGTTCGCCAAAGCCGATGGGGCCCTGCAGGGCTTTGACCACGCTGGGGTCGATGCTGACGATGTCGCCCACTTGGCCCACGTCGTGTTCGAGTTCAGGGTTTTGCGTGTCGGACAGGCGCAGCTTGCGCGCACGGATCATGGCACCGTCGCGCCCTGTCAGGCCCACGGCCTTGCCACCTGCGGCGTTGATGAGGCCCACGATGTCCTGCTGCACCTCGCCACCCAGCACCCACTCCACCACTTCCATGGTTTCGGCGTCGGTGACACGCATGCCCTGGATGAACTCGCCCTTTTTGCCCAAGCGTTGCAGCAGCGTTTCAATTTGCGGGCCACCGCCGTGCACCACCACCGGGTTCATTCCCACCAGTTTGAGCAACACCACGTCTTCGGCAAACGCACGCTGCAGGTTGATGACCAGCGTTTTGCCGTGGTACTTGCGGATGTAAGGCAGCGCCTGGGCCAGGATTTCGGCCTTGTCGCGCGGGGCGATGTGGGTGGTGTCGGTCATGGGGTTGATCACAGCTGTTTGAAACCGCCTGAATTGTGGCTCAGTGTTTGCGCCCGCGCCGTATCCAGCGGGGCACCTTGAAGCGCACGATCATCAGGTACAGGGGTACGTAACTGACCACAAACAAAGCGCAAAACCCGATCAACACGGGCGTGTTTCCCCAGAACATCACGGCCGGGATGACGGTGAGCAAGGTGAAGCCCCACAAATAGGGGGATGTGCGGTTGTTTCGCATCAGCATGCGGCGTGCCTGGTCGTCATGGAACACCTCACGGACGATGCGACGGTAGATCAACTGGTGAAAATGAAGTGCGTCGGCGACCCCTGGCGATACACCCCGAGCCACTTTGCGGTAGATGGAGAACACCGTTTCCCAAACGGGGTAAATGAGCAACAGCATGGGGAACCAAGGCGACACCACAGCGTGACGCTGCACCAGCGCAATGCTGGCAATGGCAATCAGGCCACCCCACAGATAGGCCCCGCCGTCTCCGGCAAAAATCAGCCCTCGGGGGTAGTTCCATGCCAAGAAACCTGCATTTGCGGCAGCCATGGCCACCAGCCACATGGCGATTTCACGGTCGCCGACCTGGAATGCGACGTGCGCCAAGGCCAGCGCGATGAGCAGCGAAACCATGCCAGCCAGCCCGTTGTAGCCGTCGATGATGTTCAACGCGTGTGGCAAGCCTGTGAGTGCCGCCACGGTGATGAATGTCCACCACACCACAGATGTGAACTGCGAGTCAAACCAGGACAGGTCGAGCCGGTTGATGCGCAAGTCCATCACGGAGACGACCAACAGCGCCCACGCCACCGTTATCAACAACCTGGCTGTGGGGCGGACGCGCTGGGTCAGATCCTCAGCCAAGCCGAGTGCGACCAACGGCAGAAGCAACATCGTGACCCAGGCTGAATCGTTCGAGCGCATGGGGATGTTCGAGAGCTCGGCATGGCCCCACACCACACCCAGCCCACCCACCCCGGCAAACCAACCCAGGGCAACGCCCAGCCCACCCAACCGGGGTACATCGCCCCAATGGAAGCGCTGGGGCTGCCCGTGCCCATAGCTGCGCGCGTGGTCGGTGGCGTGCCGCACGAGCAACATGCAAATGAGCCAACTGAAGAAACCGGCAGTCAAGGCAATGTTGATCAATCTCCACCCCCTGCGGGGCTTTCGGTGTGACCGTTGTCTGGGCGACTTGCCTTTGGGTACCCAATGAAAAAAGGCGGGACGTGCATGGCCCTACGATACCGCATGAGCGGTGGCACACTCTTACAGCCGCCCGCCGCTGGCTTACGCCATCAGCGTGCCGGTCAATGTGGCATAGACCTTGCCATCGAGATCGCGAAGACCGCCTGTGGCTGTGTCCCACTGAGCGAGCTTGTAGGTGCCGCCCATACTGCCATTCAACCCGATGTAGTCGGCATTGGCGAATGAGATGCGGTTGTCGTTGGGGACCACGCCGGCGGCCGTCCATTTGTTATGTCTCAACCAACTGCTGGCATCTAAGTCCTCCGGGGGTTGCGCTTTGCCCAGCCTGTGCAACCTGGCCAGGGTCGGGTCTTGATCGAAACCCTCTGCCATTCTGAGCGAGTCAGGATTGGCGCGGTAGTAGTCAGCCACATCGGCTGGCATTTCAGACAACTTGCTTTTGATCAGGGTGGAGCCATCCACGGGGAAGGAGGACAGGCCACCGTTGCGGATGTTCTGGTAGTCTGCCGCCATGTCTGGGTGGTTTTTGAAGAACACATACCGCTGGAAAGCCTCGGCGTCACCGCCATGCAGCGACAGCCTGATGACCCCGATGTAGTCTGGTACCTCGTAGTCGGCAGCCAACTGGTTGCCCAGCCCTTTTTCCCACGACTTGAATGATTCAAAGTCGGTGAACGGGGCCTTGACCGGGGCATTGGCTGTCTGGGCGGGCCATTCGATGCCGTATGACTTGGTCCACTCTTTGCCCAAACCGGAGTTGCGTGCCACCTCGTCGATGGAGGAGGATGCATTGAAGGTGTAGGACTTGTCGCCAGACCGCCATGTGGCTGATCCGTCTGCGTTGCGCGTGACGGCCCCCTCGGCGATCTGAACCACCTGCCCCGGCTGAACCTGAGAAAAATAGGTTTGAAAGTCTCGCTCCAATTGGCTACGTGAAGATGCAGCGGGCACTGGTGATGCAGTGGCGGCCGGGTTGGTGGAGAGGCTGACGGTGGGCTGGTAGGCCGCTGTGGGGGCAGTGGCTTGAGGTTGCTGGGCAAGCTCCAGTGCCTGTGTGGCTTTTTGCAAGGCGCCATTGATGAGTGCCTGAAACTCAGCACTGAAGCTGGCGTCTTGACCGGCCTTTGCCGAGAGCCGGGCAGCGTCTTGCAACACGCTGCCGAGGGCCGACAGGCTGCCTGACAAGCTGCTGGATACAGAAGTGGACATGGTGCGTACCTCCAAATGGCATAAAGCTGTGGGGTGGATGGCGCACTGACGCTGCACCCACGACATGCCTCATAGCTTTACCGAAGTACGTGAACCTGATCTGAGGAACAACGGGGTGAAACTGTGCCTTTATGGCCCTGAGGGGTGGTCATGCCCTCTCACCCCGCGTGGCCTGCCTTGCATTTGCGAGGTGGACCCAGTCAACCACCTCCCCGCTGGACTGATAGCCACTGACCAACTGTTGCAAAAGCGCCCGGATGGCGGGCACGTCGTTTTCGCTCAAGGCATTGCTCAGGTGGTCCAAATGCGGCGCCAATTGCGGCCACGGCAAGAACTGTTCATGCGCCTTGAGGATGCGGGGATGCTGGGTGGGGCCGGGGTTGTCTCCGATCAGCAGCTCTTCAAACAGTTTTTCGCCCGGGCGCAGCCCTGTGACTTTGAGCTCGATGTCGCCATTGGGGTTGTGTTCATCCCTGACCGACAGGCCAGACAGCTCTACCATGCGGCGCGCCAGGTCGACGATGCGCACTGGTTGCCCCATGTCGAGCACAAAAACATCACCCCCCATCCCCATGGCACCTGCCTGGATGACGAGTTGGGCTGCCTCGGGGATGGTCATGAAATAGCGCGTGATGTCGGTGTGCGTGAGTGTGACAGGGCCGCCGTTGCGGATTTGAGTGCGAAACAGTGGCACCACTGAGCCGCTGGAGCCCAACACGTTGCCAAAACGCACCATGGAAAAGATTGTGTTCCCAGCCACACGCTGACCCTCGGCCGCTGTGGCTTGCAACACCATTTCGGCCAGCCGCTTGCTGGCCCCCATGATGTTGGTGGGACGGACGGCCTTGTCGGTGCTGATGAGGACGAAGTTTCGCACCCCGTGGCGGGCTGCGGCCTCGGCACACACGTGTGTGCCCCACACGTTGTTGCGCACCCCCTCGGCCGGGTTGTGCTCTACCAGCGGCACGTGTTTGTAAGCGGCCGCATGGTAGACCGTGTGGGGTTGCCATGTGTGCATGATGTCGTTGACGCGGGCCTGGTCACACACCGACCCCAGCAGGGGCACGACGTCTGGCAGCTCTGGTGACTCTGCGAGCAGTGCCTGGTGCAGGTCTTGGTGGACCTGGTAGAGGGCGTATTCGCTCATGTCGAACAACAGCAGGCGTTTGGGCTGCGTGGCGAGGATCTGCCGGCACAACTCGCTGCCGATACTGCCGCCCGCGCCGGTGACGAGCACTGTTTTGCCGTGGGTGTGCATGTTGAGCAACAGGCCGTTGGGCTTGACGGGCTCGCGCCCTAGGAGGTCGTCGATGTCAAGCTCGCGCACGTCGCTCAAACTGACCTTGCCCGTGGCCAAGTCGCCCAAGCCTGGCAAGGTACGTACGGTGACTTTGTGGGGCTTCAAAGCGTCGAGAATTTCATTGCGGCGCTGTCGGGAGGCTGATGGCAGTGCCAACAAGACATCTGTGACCTGGGTGCTGACCAGCAGCTCTGCGAGATCGGCCGGGTTGTAGATGGGCAAACCGTTGAGCACATGGCTGTGCAGGCGGTCGTCGTCATCAAGGTAGCCGACAACTCGCATTTCGGGGCTGTTGGCCATGCCAGCGGCCAATTGCCGGCCAGCGTTGCCCGCCCCGTAGATGAGTGCCCGAGGCAGGGTGGCCATGCGCAGCTTGCGCTGGTAGAGCCCCCCCAGCCAGACCCTGGCCAGCGCCCGGGACGACCCCACCAGCAAGAATAGCAAAGTGGGCTGGATGAAGCCGATGGTGCGGGGCACCCCGTCCACCACCGCAAACGTGAACACGCCGGCGTAGGCAACGGTGTACATGAGCATGGCGCGGGCCACTGCGACCATGGCGGGCCAACCGCTGTAGCGAAAAATGGCCCGGTACAAACCGGACACGATGAACAAGGGCAGAGCCAGCAACACGGACATGGCGACCGCCCAGCCCAGCGGGGCGGACCACTGGGGCGCCTCGCCCAAGCGGAGAACGAAGGCCAGCCAAGCTGACGCCACGCAACATGCGACGTCTATGCCCAGCACCACGACCCGTTTCAGGCCGCGGGGCATGGCCAAGGCAGGCTCGGCCAAGTGATTGAAGACGCGTTGCATGACGGTTGATTGGGTTTGTTTTGTCAAAAAGCGGCTCGGCAGGCTTTGATGAGCTGGTTGGCCGCGCGGCGCAGGTGCCGGTCGGCGTTGCGGAGTTCTTGTTCAGCAGAGCGCTGCTTGCGTTGCCCCACCCGGTGGAGAAACCTGGCCATCTGGATCACCGCTTTGCGGCGGCCCCCCGGCAGCACGCTGCGCTGGGTGGGCCCGTCTGTCAACAAGGCGTGCGCCATTTGACGCTCTTCATGGCCGGCAGCAGCTGGGTCGATGCCGCTGGCTGGCAAGCCCAGACTGAAGAGGTAGCGGTTGCGCTGGTGGTGGAGGTTGCGCTCGAAGTCCAACACGGCGAGTGCCAACTGCTGGGCCTGGTGGGGCGCGAAGCCGTCGGTTTGCAACAGGTGCTGAACTGCCGCGAGGTAATTGCCCCAAGGAGACGCCTGCACCGGTACGGTAAGACCATGCCGCACAGCGTTGGTAGCGGACGCCCGTTTACCCAGCGCACTTTTGGGACCGGTGGACTTCAGTGCGTTGCGGCGGTTGGCCGCGCGTTGCTCAAGGCTTGCCATGGGATGCCGGGGCCGGTTGCTCGCTGATCAGGCGATCGAGATCGATGGCCTGGAGGTCGCGACGCAACAGGCTGTTTTGCAGTTGCAGACGCTCGGCATGGGCTTTGCGGTTGAAGGCGACCTCGTAAGACGCCTGCAAACCGGCGAGAATTTTGGCCTGCAGGGCCAATTGCTGGTCCAGCTGTTGCAAGGCGATGGCCTTGTTGGCCATGGCCTTTTGTTGCAACGACTCGGGTGTGTGCCTGATTTCGGCTAGCACCAGGCGCAGGGTTTTGTCGGTTTGGTTGTTGAGCAGCAGGTTGCGGATGTGCTCTTCGGTGGGTGTGACGTCGAACTTCCGGCCACCGTTGGTGAGGGCCGCCATTTCGGCCACGATGGTGGCGCGCTTTTGGGCCTGGTAGCGGCGCATCCACCACAGGCATTCGTGGATTTTTTCGGCCAAATAGCGCTGCAAGACGGTGGTGGCCTGCAGCTCTTGCACCAGTTCGGCCAGACTGGCTTGGAATTGCTGTTCAGACTCGCCCGGCATGACAGGGACCGCGCCGAGCACTGCCGCGATGGGTGACTGGACACCAGTCTTGCGTTGTGTCATCGCTTGACTATACAAAAAACCAGATGGCCAGCACCCAAATTGAAGCCATCACATCGACAGCAAGGCTACCGCGTGGCCTGATAGACCCACAGACCCAGCCATTCGTGCAGAGCGGTTTGCCAGCGCTGCAGGCTGTCGGCCAAGGCGTATTCGGTCAGGGGTGTGGTGTGCCCGGTGCGGAAGTCCACCGGGTAAGGGGTGACGTTGCAGCCCACGGCCTGAAATTCGGCCATGCTGCGAGGCATGTGCCAGGCCGATGTGACCAGCAGCCAGGGCTGCTGGCAGCGCGGGCCCAGTAATTCGGCCACTTGGCGGGCGTTCTCTCTGGTGTTGCGGGAGCCGTTTTCAAGTGTGACACGGGCCATGTCCACGCCTTGCTGCTGGTAGAACACGCTGGCCAACTCGGCTTCGGTGGTGCCGGTGGCCAGCAAGCGCCCTTCCCCACCCGAAAACACCAGTTGTAGGTGGGGGTGCTGGCGCATCAGGCCCACGGGTGCGCTCATGCGCTCGGCGGCATCGCCCAAGGGTACCTGCCCATGAGCCAGGAACAAATTGGGGTGGCCGGTGGCACCGCCCAGCACAATCAACCCCACATGGCGGCTGATCGCTTCTGGCGGGGGCTGCGGGTAACGGTTTTCAAGAGGGCGCAGCAAAGCATCTGGCACAGCGGTGAAGCCCAACAGGCCCAGTACGGCCAAACCCGCCCACAGCAGCCCCAAGGCCATGCGGCGCCAGCGCGTGGAGACTGCCAGCAGCAGCGCCAAGGCCCACCACAGTGCCAGCCAAAACAACGGCTGGGTGATGGCCGAAAGCAGTTTAGACAGGACAAACATGTTTGGATCTTTTGTGGATTTCGGACACTCACGCACCCTTGGCGAGCATTTCGGGCCAAGGGAGGCTTGCGGCAGTTGTCAGTGCGAAACCCCGTCACGCTTGAGCACCTTGACAAAGGTTAGCCAGATGATTTTGGTGTCAAGCCACAGGCTTTGGTTGTGCAGGTATTCCACATCCAACGCCACTTTTTGAGGAATGGGCAGCTCGTCGCGCCCGTTGACTTGCGCCCAACCCGTGAGACCCGGCACCAGGTTGTGCACACCGTGCAGGGTGCGCAGGTCTATCAAATCTTGCTGGTTGAACAGGGCGGGCCTGGGGCCCACAAAGCTCATGTCGCCAACCAAAATGCTCCAAAGCTGCGGCAACTCATCCAGGCTGCTTTTGCGGATGAACGAACCAATGGGTGTGAGGTGGGCCGTGGGATTGGCCAGCAAATGAGTGGCGACGGCAGGAGTGCCCACCCGCATGCTGCGGAACTTGGGCATGGCAAACACACAGTTACCCTTGCCAACCCTGTTGCTCCAATACAGTGCCGGACCAGGCGACGTGGCGCGCACGGCCAACGCCACCATTAACAGTGGCAATGCCAGCACACATGCTGCGCACACCGCCAACAACACATCGAACAAACGCTTCACAGCACTGCCCCACCCCTGAAAAATCAAAACGAGTTACCAACTCTAAAAAAGAAAGAGTGGCTTGTTGAAAAGGACTATATAAAGGCAGAAGCAGTGCGCCTTAAGCCTTCGTCCAAAGACACAGGCGGTTGCCAGCCCAGCACTTGCCTGGTTCTGGAAATGTCCAGCTGCAAGTTGCTGAGCAAGCGCTGCGCCATATCTGCCTTGCCCACGGCAGCGGCACCCAATTCCAGCACCACCACTGGCACTGGCAGCAGCCTTGCAGGTTTGCCCAATGCGGCGCAACAGGTCGGCAGTGGACACGTCTTCGTCATCGCTGACCAAAAAAGTCTGGTTGGCCGCCGCCGGGTGCGTTGCACATACCAGTAGCAAGTCAACCAAATTATCCAGCGCCACCAGACTGCGGCGGTTGTGTACCACCGCACCCAGAGGGAGCGGTACACCCCTGCTGAGCCAACTCACCATGGCTGCAAAGTTGGCCTTTACACCGGGTCCGTACACCAATGGGGGGCGAACTATGGTTACCTCCAGCCCGGTTTCTGCTGCCACCGCACGCAGTCCCACCTCAGCTTCGTATTTGGAAAGGCCATAGGGGTCTTGCGGCATGCACGCATCGTCTGGCTTGAACCGTTTGCCTTGCAAGGTACGCTCGCCGTTGACCTTGATGGAACTGACAAACACCAACCGCTTCACACCCGCAGCCGCTGCCTGGCGCGCGAGGTTCAAGGTGCCTGACACGTTCACACGCCTGAATTTTGACAGTGGGTCAGCCGCTTGGTCGTTCGTCACATGCACACGCGCGGCTGTGTGGATGACCGCATCCACACCTGCCAGTGCGGCGCCCCAAGGCGTATGCTCGTCCAGATTGCCCAGAACCACGTGGTGCGCGGGCAAAGGGTTGCCATCATCCGTGAGACGGGCACGCACTGCAGCTACAGGCTCTACGCCACTCTTGCGAGTCAACGCCTGCACCACTGCACCGCCCACAAACCCTGTGCCACCCGTGACTAACACACGTTTGCAGTGCGCCGTCATGCCAATAGCTGCTCGTAAATGGCCAAATGCTTGTTGACGACGGCTTGCACGTCAAACTCGCGCTCGGCCAAAGCTCTGCCTGCTTGGCCCATGGCGTTGCATTGCTTTGGGTTTTGCAATAACGCAGCGATGGCTTTCGCCAATTTAGCGCTGTTGCCCACAGGCACCAACATGCCGGTTTGCCCTGGCTCTATTGCATCGCGACAGCCGGGCACGTCTGTTGTGACCACGGGCCGGCCACATGCGGCCGCCTCCAGCAGTACTTTGGGTAAGCCTTCACGGTAAGACGGCAACACCACCACCGTGGCGCTGGCCAGCACTGCGGGCATGTCTGCCCTGTGGCCCCAGAGCTCCACCACGCCATCAGATACCCACGCGTCAACTTGCGCTTGCGTCAGGCTGGTGGGATTTGCCGAATCCATCAAGCCGACCAAGACAAAACGCGCCTGCACACCTTCGGCCCGAAGCTGCTGCGCAGCGGCAACAAATTCGCAGGCGCCCTTATCGGCCAACAACCTTGCTGGGAACAGCACCACCGGTTTGCCGGACGCCACGGGCTGCACCGTGTACTGCTGCAAATTAACACCTGAGCCGCGAATGAGGACGGCCTTACGAGATTGCAAACCAGTGGCGACTTGCAGCGCAATCATATCGTCAGGGTTCTGAAAAATGACCAGTTGGTTGGCGTGCCCCAAAGCCCATGCGTACACACGCCGCACAACATGCAAACGCAGCTTGGCTGCCAAGCCTTGCGCCATGAACACATACCCCAACCCAGATACGGCCGACACCAAAGCGGGCACCCGCAGCACCCTTGCCACCAGCCCGCCCAACAACACTGGCTTAATGGTGACCAGGTGCATTACATCTGGCCGAACAGCTTTGACGACACGCAACAAACACCAGGCGGTGTGGGCCGCATTGACTACACCCACGCCACCGCGCACCAACGGCAAAGGGTGAACCTTGAGCCCGTGGGCTTTCATTTCTGCGTGCTTGTCTGTAATGCCCGTTGCAATGTGAACGTCATAGCCCGCCCGCATGGCAGCAAGGGCGATGGGCAAACGATGTGAAGTCAAATCCGTTGTTTCATCTTGTGAGATTTTGGATGAGTAATTACCCTTATAATATATTAATTCCCATGGAGTAAATTTATTGATTTTGCCAGATAAATCCGGAACCAAAATGGCCAGCAACCCAAATGACAATCCAAGGATAAAAATGAATTTGACTTTTTGTGCGCTTGCTTTTGCCAGATTATCTACAACCCTCAATCTTTGAGCAAAAACAAGCACGGCCACCACAAATACGACGGCCAAACTAGCCAAAATAACCACTTCGGCCAGATAAGGCCGCACGAAGTGTATCACAAGTAGACCAAGCAGCATTGCAGCAATATCAAAAGCGTATAAAATATGACTGTATTTCGTCTTATTCACATACAATTCCCATACAATCACCCATAATCTGAGCACGAGAAAAATACCCATGATGCTGTATATGTCTTTATGAATTTGCCCCCATATCATGGCAGTCGACGGGAATACATAAAATGGCAACAGCACCGTTATCGGCGCCATACGATTGCCGTTCAATTTTGACATTATTGAATACAATGCAACAACCGATATCCCATACAAAACACCATGAAGTGGCAATAATATCGACGGATGCCTGATATCTGTTATCGCATAAAAAGCGGCTGCAACGCTTGCGGGCGCTTGCCCAGCAACGCTGATCTCCCATTCCCCCCAACCATTGCTTACTATCTTTTGACTCAAGTCGATCGCAAGTCGATGGAAACTATTCCAATCCCCCCCAATCAACAGGCCGTCGCCTGCATACCACGGTGTATTTGGCAATATCAAAAACTGAAGCAATAGCCCTGATACCAGTACATATAAAAATGTGCCGATGAAAATCCGCATTTTCCGCTTTACGCCAAGGCCTACCACTTACGTTTTACTTTCGCAAAGAAGTCTGAATGTGGTCCTTAAACCCTATATATTCTAAGTTTCGAGGATCTCGCGCAAGCGCCGCCAACACATCCTCGTTGGCCGATTTCTGATTATGCAAATGGAAATTGACCTGAGCACGAAAGAAAAAAAGCTCCGCATGCGGTTTGCGCGCAATAGCCTGTGTCACAATGTCCAAGGCCTCTTTTGCGGCACCTTGTTTCACTTTGCTTAAGCCCAAACCAACGATAGCATCAGGGGCAGTGGGCTGAATACGATGTAACTCTGAAAAATAGCCCTCAGCCTTTTTGTATTGCGCTGTACGGTTGGCTAAGTAGCCCGCCGCCAAAAGGGCTCTAGGTCGATAGTCGATTGATAAATTGGAACTTAGTGCGCGATCGTAAGCTTCGAACGCCTCGTCAACACGGTTCATTTGATCAAGGGCGCTGCCAATCGCAATCCATAGCTCTGGGTTGAGAAATCCTTCAGTTTTGGCTGCTATCAACAGAGGCAAAGCCTCCTGAGGCCGACGGAGCGCGACGAGTGCAAAGCCCATTTTGGATTTGGCCAAACCATCAGGCGCGCCGAGTTGGTCTGCCAACCGAGCGTGTGCCAATGCATCTTGGTATCGGCCCTCCGTCAAATCCCACCGGGCTAAATTGTGTGGTGCGCGCCAGCGACCCATTGCGTTGACAGGGGCATTGGTGTTGGTTTTGGCCAGCGCGTCTTGCCATACGGTGGGATCGTCTCTCATGCTCTTGATGCGGTCATGGGCCTGCAGACCAAAACCCACCGCCAACCCCAATCCTGCCGCATAGAGCCATTTGCGTTGGCTGAACACAGCAAGTAGCGCAAGCGCCCAAAAGACGGGGAGAGAAACAGACCACAGGTAACTGCGGTAAAGGACAAAGGGCTCTTGAAGACGGACAAAGGCGAGTTCGGTGGTGAACAGAGTAGCGGGTACCAGAAAAGCCAGCCCCGCCAACGACGCGATGCCGCGCTGCCTGGCCACCACCCAAACAGAGGCCGAGACCGCAACGCAAAATAGCACGGCACCGAGCACGTGCGGGAAGGCATGTGCACTGAGTGGGAACGTGGGACGAATGTCAATGCTCAGCCATCCCACCCAAGGCAGGAGCCAGTGAATCCCGTAGCGAAAGAACAGCCACAACTGATTGACCACACTCAGCGCATAAACCTGCTGACCCGCCCCGGGTTGCAACACTTCGAGTTGCTGCAGGAAGGGGCCAACCAATGGCTCAGTGAATGTGCCCAGGGCCCAACCACCTTTGTAAACCGTCCAAGCGGCTGCCAATGCAATGGCGCCGACCAAAATGCTACCCACCACCGCGAGATCACAGCGAGAAGGGCGGCGCCAAAAGACAAATATGGGCAGCAAGATGGCAATGCCAGGAGCTGCATGCTGCTTGGACATGACGGCCAGAACATAGGCCGCACCCATGATGACCCAAAGGGCCAACTTGCGTACTGAGGTCTGTGCCTGAAATGCCCCGATGAATGTGAGCCAGGACACGAGCAGAAACATGGTTGCAAGCAGCGTTGTCCGCTGGATAAGGTATTGCACAGCGTAGACAGCCACCGGATTGAAAGCCCACGCGATAACTGCGACGGGCACCGCCGTGTGGAGAAGTGACTTGTGCTGAAGCATGGCGGTGAACACACTGCCAGGATTGTTTTGCTGTCTGGCTGCCTGCTCAGACAAAGCCTTGCCCATCAAGACAGCCGTCAACCTCCACAGCAACAGGGTATTGGTTATATGTAAAAAAACGTTGAAAGCCCGCTGCCAAACCAAATCCTGCCCGATGTATTGGTGAACGATTTGGAAACTCGCCCAAAACAAGCTACGGAAGTCGAGTTGCAGCGATACCGGAGCGACAAGGCGTTGGGCGTCAATGCGTATCCAAGCGTCATCGAAAATGAGTTTGGCATGCAGGCCCAACGAATACAGCCCCACCAAACCCGCGACAAGTGCAAACGCCGTGGCCAGTTGGGAAAATCGCTTGGTGTCTATCATGATGAAATCTACCCGAATGGAATTGCTTGAATTTGAGGCATTACTTCTTCTTAAGTGACACCTCACCGGCAGAGGGCTTAAGTTGGTTCTGCAGTTCTTTCAGTGCGGATTGGTAGGTGGGGTTGGTGGGTTCGCGTGCTGCGGCTTCGGCCAGGTTTTGCAGGGCCTGCTGACGCTGACCGACCTGGGCATACAACATTCCCCTCGCATGAAAAAACTCTGCCAGTGGTTGCTTAGAGATGGCAGTGGTTAGAGTATCCAGCGCAGGCTGGATTTGGCCAGCACGAAAGCTTGAATGGGCCAGCCCTAACCATGCGACGGGTAAGTTTGGCTGCAAACTCAGCATTTGTTGGTAATATCTTTTTGCATTGTCAAAGCGGCCGACAGCATTGGCCAAACGGGCCACCTGTTGCAACACCAAGAGGCGGTTCTGCGGCTGCAACGGCGAGGCCAATGCTTGGTCATAGACAGAGATGGCTTCACTCGTCTGGCCGAGTTGGTCTAGCGACGCGGCCAAGGACATCCAAATCTCAGGCTCACTGTAGCCTTTGCTCTGGGCCAATTGAAAATAGTGCAACGCTTGCTTGGGCTGCCTCAGTGCCAGCAATGCGTTGCCCGAATTGAATTGGGCCATGCCGTTTGGCGCACCGAGCTTTTCGGCCAGTTGGGCGTGGCGCAACGCTTCCTGATAGTTGCCTTTGACGAGATCGGCGCGAGATAGATTGAGGGGCGCGCGCCAACGGCCCAAAGTACTTGGTGACGCGCTCAAGTCGAGCTTATCGACCGCATCACGCCAAGCGGTTGTTTCGTCGTAAAGTGTTTGTATGCGCTCGAAAGACACAGCAGCACACGCTAGGGAAATTGCCACGCCTGCTGCCACCAACCGCCATTTGGTTTCAATAAGCGTGACTAGCAAAATAGCCCAAACCGCAGGTAGCGTAATTGACCACAAGTAACTGCGGTACAGCACGAAAGGTTCCTGCAAGCGTACGTAGGCCAGTTCAGTGAGGAAAAAAGCGGAGGGGATTAGGAAGAGTAACCCAAGCAACGCTAAGCGCCCGGACTTTGCCAACAGCGCCCAAATTGAAGCACAAACGGCCGAAAGCCAGAGGACCGGGCCCAAGATGTGCGGAAATGCGTGGGCTTGCATAGGAAATGGGGGGCGGACGTCTATGCTCATCCAGCCCGGCCAAGGAAGGTTCCATATCGCCCCATACTGAAAGAATAGCCAGAGTTGGTTAATGATGCTTAGCGAGTAAGCATTCTCTGTTGCTTCAGGACGAATAGCGTTGAGTTGCTGCAGAAACGAAGCTGCGAGATCTTCATATAACAGCCCAAGCGCAAACCCCTTACGGCTGAGAAGCGCGGTTGCAGCGAGTACAGATACGACCAATGCCACAACGCCAGCCGTCCATAGATGACGAGGCGGGGGCCGCTTCCAAAAAACATAGAGCGGCAGCAGTGCCGCAACCATTGGTGCTGCGTGCTCCTTGGACATGATTGCCAGAGCGCATGCTGCCAGCACGGCTGCCCCCCATAGCGCGCGTGCGACTACGGACTGGGCCTGTAAAGCCCTGATAAAAGCCAACAACCCAATCAGTACAAAGCAGGTGGCCAGCAGGGATGAGCGCTGGGTGAGGTATTGGACCGCGTACACAGCCACGGGATTGAGCAACCAAAGACCAACGGCCACGGGCGCTGCCACTGATACCAGGCTTGGGTCAGGCGATTGACGGGGCTCAGTTGGAAATGATGCATCGGCAGCCGACGCCTCTTGACTCAGTGCGCGGCGCAGCAAAGCCAAGCTCAGTGTCCACAGCAGCCATCCATTGATGATGTGGATAACGATGTTGAACATCCGCTGCCATTGCAACTCCGGGCCCACCCACTGAAAGATGAACTGGAAGCTGGCCAAGGACAGGTTGCGAAGCTGTAAACCGAGTGAGATGGGGGCAGAGAGTATGGCTGGGTTTCTGGTGGCCCATCCATCATCGAAAATAAGCCTGTGTGTCAGGCCGGTGGAATACAAAAGGGCTGCACCAATGGCCATCAACGTAGCAAATATCATGGGCTGCCGAAGTGCCCTGGGGAATACTGAAAAATTCACGCGGTTTTCCTGGTGTCTGGCTGCCTAGCAACATCGGGTCAGGGTTTGAGTGGCCCGAATTTGTTGTATAGCTGGATGACGTTTGAAACGTATTGCTGCGTTTCAGGGTAAGGTGGTACTTTTTTGCCATGACGAAGCACAGCACCTTCGCCCGCGTTGTAGGCTGCAACGGCCAACTCAAGCTCGCCGTTGAACTGCCTCAACAAGTCGGCCAAGTAGTTAGCGCCGATCTGTGCATTGAGCCCCGGGTTTTGCACCAAGGCATCCGACACCAAGCGCTTGTCGGTACCGAGCCCATAACGGGCACCGGTATCAGGCATGATTTGCATCAACCCCAACGCCCCTTTGCGCGATACGGCATTGGCGTTGAACCCAGACTCGGCTGCTGCAACTGCGGTGACGAGAGCTGGATCAACGTCGTGCATACGGGCAGCAGCCTCTAGCAGAGGCCGAACCTCAGCGTATCTTGGCCATCGATGTGGTGCAGCTCCATCAGCGCCTGTTTGGCGAAAGGATGGTCTAGAGGGTTTTCCCGCCAACCATTCGATTTGACGTGTGTTTGGCGGAGACACGTTGCCGATGTGGGTGACCCCTTGCGCGTCGACATAGGTCCACAAGGCTGTGGCTTGGGCAGGCATGACCGTACAAAGCGCACAGACACACAGCAGTTGACGCACGATCACTGACACATTCTCCCTTTACACAACTCTCTACAACTTATGAGTTTATTCCATGAAGGGACCGAATGTTGGCCTGCCTTGGGCATCAATGCGCAGGGGGGCTGGTGCTTCACCCGCGGTGGCCCTTTGATGCATGGCCGTGTAGGCGGCTTCAAGGAGGCGAGCAAATGCCGTGGCATCAAAGGGCGGAGTGGCTCTTGTGGCTGGATTGAGCAGTTGTTGACGCAATGGGGCAAGGGGCTTGAGGCCCAGGCCGATGGCAACTGCACGGGCCTCGTAATCTTGCAGGCTGGTGGCAATCAGATCGTCCATGCCAATGGACGACAGGACACCAGCCGCCATGCGACTGACGAAGGACGAGCCAGTGAATGTCAGCACAGGCAAACCCACCCAGACTGCATCCAGTGCCGTTGTGTGGGCATTGTAGGGGTGGGTATCCAAAAACAGGTCGGCCAAGCGCATTCGGGCCAGGTAGTCAGGCATGGGGACGGAGCCGGCGAAAACGAGGCGATCAGGGTTGAGACCACGGGCCTGAGCTTCGCTGCGCAAACTGGCTTGCACCTGAGGCGTTTTGGCATAGAGCCACAAAATGCTGCCGGGGACCTGAAGCAGGATACGCGCCCACGCACTGAACATTTCGGGGGTGAATTTGTAGTTGTTATTGAAACTGCAGTACACGAAAGCATCTGCAGGCAAACCCGCCTCAGCACGCGTCCATACATGCTCAGACACCCGGCGAGGCGAGATGGGAACCAGCCAAGGCAGCTGAACCGGCTGCTCGGTCATCCACGACTCACTGCCTGCAGGGGTAACTACCGGGCTGCCAAAGAGGTAGTCAATGTTTGGGGTGGCTGTGGTGCCGGGGTAACCAATGTAGGTGACTTGCACTGGCGCGCAGCGCATGGCCAATGCCGACATGCGACTTCCATGGGTATGGCCAGCCAAATCAACCATGACGTCAATCTGCAACTCTCTGGCCTGAACGACTATCTCTTCATCAGACCATTCACTGACGTCCAGAAAGTGATCGAACGTGGCTTGCGCCTGGATTTGTGCTGGATCTTGTGGGGCTGCAACAAGGGAAAATGCATACCACTCGAACGCAGCGCGGTCATGTGCCTCGAACACCGTGGCCAAGATGGTCATGATGGGGTGGCTCCGAAAATCGGGCGAGATGTACCCCACTCGAAGCTTGGTGTGAATACGCACGGCACGATCAGGCTGCGGGGGACTTGACAGTGATTGAAAGGCCTCGACAGACTGTGTTGCAGCGGTCTTTTGAACGAATGGGTCGTCGTCGATGGAGAGCAATGTGAAGGGATTTACCTTCAAACCCTCGGCAATCCAGTTGCGCCAGTCATTCGCGTCACTGCCTTCAACCGTCCAATTGCACAGGGTTCGATGCCAAGCGGCCAGCTGTGCACATAAATCGGCCGCGGGATACCCAAGACTGATGGACTTGTGTGCTGCGTCTATGGCCTCGAGGTGGCGGCCCAAGTTGGCGAGAGACTCGGCTTTGCTTGCCCACAAAGCGGGGGTATCGCCGCAGATTTTGTGGCCCCGCTCGCAAACCTGCAAGGCAGGGTTGAACTGCATGACTGCGTTGAGGCCCACAGCCAAGTTGATGTATGCCTGTTCATGGGTGGGCCTGGCGGCAATGGCTTGCTGTAGATGGTAGGCCGCAATTTTGTATGCCTTGCCAGCAAACAAGGCGGTGCCTAGGTTGAAGTGCGCGTCAGGTTGCTTTGGATCAAGCTGCAGGGCACGGCGATAGCAGTCCAACGCTTTTTCTCGCTTGGCACCTGTGGCAATGAGGGTAACGCCGAGATTGATCCACGGCTCAGGCTGCGCCGGATCGGATTGGGTCGACAGCTCAAAGGATTGCAGTGCGCCGAGACGATCGCCGCTGGCCAACTGAAGTTTGCCGAGGGCATTGAGCGCCCCTGCGTGCGCAGGCTGCGCACGCAGGACAGAACGGAGGTGATTTTCGGCGGTGGCCCTGTCTCCCGCTTGGTGCTCTAGGCCGGCCAACAAAACCAACGCTTCAGGGTTGCCGTCTGATGCGTTGAGCACTTGACAAACGACCTGTTTTGCGTCGTCCCATTTTGCCAATTGAATCAATGTCTGGGCTTTTGCCAACATTGTGGGCGCGTGGCTGGCTTGCAGGGCGAGTGCCTGATCGTGGCAGGCGAGCGCGTTTTCGTACCGCCCCAGCGCCTCGGCCAGGCGGGCCAACTCGCGATAGGGACGCGGATCAGGCGGATAGCCCTCCACCGCCTTGACCAACAGGGCATGGGCTGAACGAACGTCTCCATTGGCTACATGCTGTGCAGCCTGGGCCAGCAGAGTATCCAATGACGGTTTGGCGACTTGCTGAAATGGGACATTCCACTGAACGAGTCTGGGTTGTTTGCTGAAATCGATCTTCATTGTTGGCAGTTGATTCAGGACTCGATGTCAAAGTGATCGGGCGGGAGACCCGTTTGCTGGCGCTGCACCATCAGCCGGAATGCGGACTCCAGGTGTCTGGCGAATTGAGGCGTGTCAAATAGCGGTGCGCTGCTGCGGAGGATTTGAAGGCGCTGTTTTAAAGAGTGCAGGCGAGCAGGGTGCTGCCCTAAATCTATGGCCAAGGTTCCGTACTCTTCGGGCGTTTGGGTGATCAATTCAGGCAAGCCCACGGCAGATAACAGGCTCGCTGCGACCCTTGCTGCGAAGGATTGGCCCATTCGCGTGAGCACAGGTACGCCTGCCCACAAGGCGTCGCTGGCAGTGGTGTGCGCGTTGTAGGGCAAGGTGTCCAAAAACAAATCGACCAGTTGAAGGCGCGCCAAGTGGTCGGGGTGGAACATGGTTGGAGCAAAGATCAACCGCTGAGGATCGATGCCGTGCAGTTCTGCCTGGCTGCGCAAGTTGCTGGGCGCCCATTGGTTGCCCTCAAAGAGCCACAGAACACTTTCTGGCACTGCCAAGAGGATTCGCATCCAACTGGCAAAGACCTCCGGCGTGATTTTGTGGACGGCATTGAAGCATGCGTAAACAACACCTTGTTCCGGGAGGCCACAGTCTTTGCGGGAAAATGGCCGGTCAGAGATTTGGCGCTTTCTGTCATTGACCTGATAACTGTTGGGTAAACGGACCACCTTTTCGGTGTAATGCTCTTTGAGGGAATCTGGTACGACCCAGGCATCGGCAATGATGTAGTCGTGATAGGTGGTGCCCATGGTGCCCGGATACCCGAGGTAATTGACCTGTATCGGTGCTGCCCGATAGGCAAAAATTGACGAGCGTGAGTCTTCGGTATCACCCTTCAGATCAACAGCGATATCGATTTGAAGTTCCCGGGACAGTTTGGCTATTTCCAACGGGGACAAACCACGCACATCAATGAAGCGATCAAACGCGACATGGGCACGACGGTACATGGGGTCGGTTTGGTCTGGCTCGCCAAAGGAAAAGGCGTACCACTCGAAGCCTTGGCGGTCATGCAGCTCAAACAACTCCGCCATCAGGATCATTGTGGCGTGTTGTGAATAATCGGCAGAATAGTAGCCGACACGGATTTTTTCAACTCCGTCTTTCGGCTTGATCGTACCAAGTCGGTCACTTAAAGACGAAAGCACATTGCCTTGACTCTTTGCCGCATGGAGATGGAGGCTTGGGTCATCTGTCAGCGAGAGAAGTGCAAATGAGCCATAAGAGATGGCACTCGAATACACTTCCGTGATCAACTCCTGCTGCAGAATACCCCAGTCTGACCAGTCACACAAATGGGATTTAACCTTGAGAATGAAAGATGAAATTTGGTGGCTTTTTCCACCGGAACTCAGTTCTCTTGCTCGCAATAAATCAGCCAGCGCATCCGGAAACATACGCGCATAACTCAAGAGGCTAGAGCGACCAATGTATGCCTGGATGAAAGAGGGGTCCACCTGCAATGCGTGATCCAAATCATCGAGTGATTTGGCTTTTTCGCCCATCATTGCATATAGCACTCCTCGATGGAATAAATAGACTGCATTTTCAGGCTCCACAAGGAGCGCATTGCTGAAGCACTGAATGGCTTCAAGCCATTCACCTAAAGTCTTCAGCAACTGACCTTTGATGAAGTGTGCCTTGGCCTTGGCGGGGGCTATTGACAATGCATGATCGATGCAGACCAATGAATCATCGAGTTTGTTCAAGCGCTTGCACAGGTGGGCTTTTTGAACCCACGCGTCTGCGAAATCTGGAGCGGACTGGACAACGTGATCCAGGTCGTTTTGAGCCTCGGAAAATCGTTCAAGGTCAATGAAAGCACTGCCACGCTGGTAACGCGCTTGCAGAAAGCCCGGGTGTATTTCAATGAGCTGATCGAGAATGGCCAGTGCCTCTGTGGTGTTTCCGATCTCGAACAGTACGATGCTGCGGTTGAGTTCGATCTGGGGAGCTGCTGGACGGCGTTGCAAGGCTTGGTCGTAGCTGTGCAAGGCATCAGACCAGCGCCGCAGTTCCTTGAGCGCCCCTCCCCTGTTGATCCAGGCCTCCACAAAATCGGGATGTAGCTTCAAAGCCTGATCGTGGCAGCGCAAAGCATCATCGTGACGCCCGACTGCACCGAGCACCAGCCCCATGTTGGTGTGAGCAGCGGGCGATTTTGGGTCGATTTGCAGTGCCCTGTTCAAGTAGCCATGGGCTTGCTGGTGTTGGCCGAGCTGATACAACAACACCCCAAGCATGTGGGCCGCACCGAAGTGCTGTGGATCGACTGCAAGAACTTGGTTGTAGAGTTGCTGGGCATGGGCAAGCTGACCCAGACGATGTTTTGCGAGAGCATCCTGATACGCCACGGTGAGCGTGGGCACAGGGGGCGGGGTAGATGGGTGGCCAACGGGCGTTTTTGGACGCCCGCTGCGTGGGGATTTAGACATTGCCGGGCTCTGTGGGAACTTGGATACCTGGAAACAAGGGCTTCAAACGAGGTGGGTGTGCCAGTGCGAAGTCTTCGCGCATGTTGTTCAAGTTGGGGTTCCATGCCGGGTCGTAAGCCAACTGGCTGCCCCATGTCGCCTGCATGTATTTGATTTCGCGGTTGAAGCGCTCAACCCTGGCCGGGTCGACATGCTCGTGGCCACGGGTAGCTGACTCGTGGTGGACGAGCTCAGCGTATGGCGTCCAGACGATGCGATACCCGGCGGCGCCGACGGCCAGGCAAAAGGCCACGTCGTTGAACGCCACAGCCAGGGTTTCGTCCATGCCGCCGACTTGCTGGTAGACCTCTTTGCGAACCAACAAACACGCGGCGGTGACGGCAGACAGGGTTTGGCGGACGCGGGCGCGCATCATGTAGCCCCAATGACTGGCCGGGAAGTGCTTGTGGGCGTGGCCAGCCACGCCCCCGACCATGACGGTACCTCCATGCTGTACGGCGTTGTTGGGGTAGAGCAAGCGCGCACCCACGATGCCTACGCCGGGTTGCAAGCCGACAGAGACCATTTCACGCAGCCAGTCGGGTTGGGTGACTTGGATGTCGTCATTGAGCAGCAAGACGAAGTCTCCTTTGGCTGCCGGTATGGCTGCATTGTGGAGCGCGGCGTAGTTGAAGGGCCGAGGGTCTTTGACAACGCTGCAGCGGGGATGTGCGGCGTAGTCTTGCAACAGGCCCAGAGTGTGAGGTTGGTCGGATCCGTTGTCGATGATGAGGATGTCGAAGTGGGTGTAGTCGGTCAGCGCGAGAACACTGCTGATACAGGTTTTGAGCAGGTTGCCGCCATTGCGAGTAGGGACGACCAGCGTGACGTGTGGGGGAGTAGCCGTGATGTCGTACTTGACCTGGAAGGCGAGGTCATGGTCGATGTGAACCGACCCGACCACGCTGCGGCGCTGCAAGGCTTGTTCCAGCGCCAGTACGCCAGCTTGCATGGCGTAGGGCTTGACACCAAGACTGCTGGAGGTGCTGCCCTGGTGCACGCGCCAGTGGTAGAGCAGCCGTGGGACATGGACAATTTCAGCAGGCGTGCACTGTTCGGTGAAGCGGAGGGCAAGGTCGAAGTCTTGTGCGCCTTCGAAGCCTGGGCGAAGTCCACCCACCTCCAACATAACGTGGCGACGGTAGGCCGCCAAGTGGCATATGTAGTTGTAGGAGAGGAGAAGGTCCGGGTTCCAGTCGGGTTTGAAGTGGGGCTCGAGCCGTGAACCGGTCTCATTTATTTTGTCTTCGTCCGAGTAAACGAGCTTTGCGACTGGGTTTTGGCGTATGGCATCTGCCAAACACCACAGGGCATGAGGTGCGAGTGTGTCGTCCTGGTCGATGAAGGTGACCCAGTCGCTGGTTGAGTGGTTCAGGCCGTCGTTGGTTGCACGGGAAATGTGCCCGTTTGACTCGCGGTAGGTGACGCGGATGCGCGGGTCATCGGCTGACTTGCGCTCCAGCAGGGCCATGAGTTCTTGGCGCTGCTGGGTGCTGGCGTCGTCAACGATGATGAGTTGCCAGTGCGGGTACCACTGCTGACGGACTGATTCAATTGCCTGGAGCAGCCACACCAAATTGGGGTTGAACACCGGCATGATGACACTGAAGGTGGGCCAGTTGCCAGCGGTTTGCAGGGCCACGGCAACTTGGTCAGTACCGTCTGAAGGCAATTGCTCGTATTGGTTGAGCCAGTCCCTGTAGGCAGCCCAATCAGGCTGAAACAATTCAGACGTGGGGGCGCCGACCGGGACTGTGGGTGCCTGGTGGCTCGCAAGTTTTTTGACGACCTTGAGCAGCGTGGGAGCAACCCCTTGGGTACGAAGTGACTTGGCAAGCAAGCTTGCGTTGGTGCGCCAGCGGGAGGCTGTTGCTCTGGCATTGCGCACGGGGGCTGTGAGACGCCAGCTGGTGGATGTGAAGACTTGCTCCAACTTCGCTGTTGCAGTGTGGGCTTGCTGTTGTTGGGTGATGAGTTGCCTCTCTAATTCATACTGTCGCAACCGAAGCTGTTTGACGCTGTCCAGCATGCCGAGCGCGCGTTGATGGCCAGCTTCGAGCTCTTGCTGGAGTGTGTTGACTTGCTGGACGAGTTGGCCCCATTTTTGGCTGTACAACGCACGCTCGGGGGCAAACATCACGCAGCGTCGCCAAGTTTTTTCAGACGGGCGCTCTATGGAAACAACCCACTGGTACACGGTTGCATCGGGCGAAGACAGCAGTGTTTGTTGGGCTTGAGGGGTGAGTTCGGCCCAGTAGGAGGCGAATTCGGAGTCATTTGGGCCCCAATGGACGGCACGCCGTTCAACGGGGACGCCCCCGCATTGCAGAACGAGGGCTTCGAGTTCGAAGCGCGTGAAGAAGTGGACGTGACCCTGGTCAAGCAACCCGGTGGGGGCGTAGGGAAACCAGCCAGCCTGTATTGCAGCCTGCACGCCTGCAAAGCTGATGTTGGGGGTGGACACCAGAATGGACCCACCAGAAGCCAGCAGGTTTGACACACCCCGTAGGACTTGACCGGGCTCTCGCATGTGCTCGAGTACGTCCGCAATGAGTATGTGGTCGTATTGCTGGCCCTGGAAAAATGGGCCGTCCCACTGGACGGTTTCGAGGTTGCCAATCAGCAAGCGGGAACAAAACGGGCGGGCCTGTTCGGCGGAAACGGGGTCAAGTTCTAATCCGTCGACCTGGCAACCGTGGCGCTCGTGAAGTATGCGGGTCATGCTGCCGGCGGCACACCCGAGCTCCAGAACCCGTGAGCCTGACTTGATGAGCGACAGGAGGTGACCCAGCACGGATTCGGGGTCTACGTTGTCGTGGTTGACGCTGTATTTCAGGGCCTCGCCTGGCTTTACGGGGTCGGTCAATTTGGGGCCTCTTTGGCTGTGTGTGGGCAGGGAGTGGCGGCTGTATTGGCTGCGTGGGGTTGCCACAGAGCATGTGCGTGGGGCAAGAGCCACCACTGCCAAGGCTCGGCCAGCACTGCTTGCGCCAAGGTGTCGAAGGCCTGTTGGACGGCTTGCTGGGGGCTGCCCTGCAATGACCTGCAACGCATTTGCACCTGGGCGTTGCCCATGTCGTGCATGAGTGCGAGGACCAGAGGTGCACCGGTGGCCTCGGCCAAGCGGACTACCCCAGTGGGGATGGCCATGGAGCCAGAGCCAAAACGGAACACATGACGCTGTGGGCTGCGGGAGGAGAATGCGTCCATGACGACGATGAGCGGCTGGCCCTGGCGCAGCACGGCGCGCAGGCGGGTGGCCGGGTCGTCTGCCATGACCCATTGGCCTTGGGCAAAGCGCTGCAGGCTCTGACCATTGCGATAGCCGACCCAGCGCTGCATGGGTGACAGCGCTGTGGCACGCTCGTCAACGGTGGCCGACAAGAAGGCAGACGTTTTGCCAAGGCTGCGCAGGCCAGGGCCGATCATGCCCAAGCGGCCGTAGTGCGCTGTGAGGATGATGGTGCCCGTGCCACTGTTGAACACCGGGGCCAGTGCATTGGCATTGGTTGCGGTGACTTGGCTGACCACAGCAGGCACTGACGCTGTGGCCATGCGGTGGTCGTCTAACCTGATGCGGGACTGCAAGCCCTGGTATTGCCTGCTGGCTGCTGCTGCGTCAGCGTAGCCACCCTGCGGTTGCACCAGACTGGCTATGGCGTGGCGGATGGCTGCGTCGTCACTGGCCATGCGTGGGGAGCGCCAACGACCCCATGTTTCTGCCAGCCTGTACTGCAGTTGCAACGGCAGGGCAGATAGCGCCGCGTTTGCCACCCGGTACCGCCACCACAGTGGGTTGTTCAGGGCGGGGGTCATGACTGCTCCCAGGTGTGGGGCAGCCGGACTATGCCCGGCTCTGCTCCCGTGGCCGCCACGTTAAAACGTGCCGCATTGACCACGTGTTCGTATACGTGGATGGCCTTTTCGCACAGGAGGAAGACGTCGACGGAGAATTCTCCGCGCATGAGGGGCAGGTGAGGCAAGCGGACGGTGGCGATCAGGTTGCCCTCGGTAGCATGCCAAGTTATTCCGTCGTGAAACGAGGTGCAACTGGTGATGTGCATGCCGGCTGCGTCGCTGATGAGTACAGCGACGGTGGGCGGGGGGACGGAAGGGTCGTGCTCTGCCTGGATGCACACGGCGAGTTCGTCGACACCGCTGCGGAGGTCTGGGGGCTGCTGAGGGCTGCAGGATTGGTTGTTGACGAGCAGGCTGACCTGGCTGATGCGGGCGAGCCGGTCAGCGGCGCCGATTGTTCGCTGCTGGCCGGAGGCTGGCTCGGGACCGGTCTGCTGAGTTGACAGCTGTATGTGCTGGTTGTAGCGTGCCACGACCGAGGATGCGCTGCCATGGGCCATGATGCGGCCCTGGTCGACCCAGATGGCCTGGTCACACAACATTTCGACCTGGTAGAGGGCGTGGGTGCAAAAAACGAGGGTAACGCCTTGCTCTCGCAGGGCCATGATGCGGTCGAAGCTTTTGCGGGAAAAGGCGGCATCGCCAACAGACAGCGCTTCGTCGATGATGAGTATGTCTGGCTCTATGGCTGTGGACACGGCAAAGGCCAGCCGCACAAACATGCCACTGGAATATGTTTTGACGGGGCGGGACCAAGAGGGACCGATGTCGGCAAAGGCTTGTATGTGTGGCAGAACGGATTCAGCGTCTCGCGGCAGCATGCCCATCACAACACAGGCGAGGCGGGCGTTTTCCTCCCCTGTGAACTCAGGGTTGAACCCTGCACCAAGTTCCAACAGGGCGCCTATTTTTCCGTCGCACACACGTGTACCGGCGCTGGGCTGCAGCGTGCCGGCCATGATTTGCAGCAGCGTGGACTTTCCAGCGCCGTTGGCACCGATGACACCCAAGCTACCGCCTGGGGGCAGATCCAAGTCGACTCCTTGCAGTACCCAGCGCTGCGAGTGATTGGCTCTGCGGGTCAGCGCCTCCTTCAGGGCATGGATGGGATTGACCACATCAGCATACGCTTTGCCAATGCCAGATAAATGGATTTGGCCACGCAGGAGTGCTGATTCAGAGCGCATCGGCAAACCCAGGCTGTACCCGCTCAAATAGCCAACGTGCACCCACGGCAGCCAAAGCGGCTCCTGTGAATTGGATTGCCCACAGGGCGGAACTGGGGGCCGGATCACCCAAAATGAGGTGACGCCCTGCTTCTATGGGTAGGGTGAGTGGGTTGAAGGACATGAGGGTGTGCCACTCTGACGGCAAGGCCGATACCGTGTAGAAGACCGGGGAGAGAAATAGCAGCACGGTTACCAGCGGCGGAAGAATGTGCTGAAGGTCGCGCAGGAACACGCCGAGCGCAGAGAGTGTCCAAGACGCAGCCAACAGCCAGATGATCAGGGGAATGCTGTAGGCGAGGATCAGGGGAAAGGCCCAGGGTGGACCCGAACCCCCCAGCAACCCTGCGATGACCGCAATACCCAATGCCAACAATGCTTGCACGAACGCCGCTCCGACCAACACATATGCCAAGATGGGCAGCGGAAACTGCATTTTTTTGATGTAGGCTGGTTGCTCGAGCACCAGACGGGTGGAGGAGGTGAGCACTTCGCCAGCGAGGTTGACAAACGTCAGGCCCAAGAAGATGCGCAGGGCCACTTCCAAATCTGTTGCTGCTGGATCGCCAGGCCAGCGCACGCCCAATAAGTGCCTGAAGAAGAATGTATACACAGCCAGCATGAGCATGGGTAACAGTACGGCCCACGACACACCCAAGGCACTGCCACGGTAACGTTCCGCCAGTCTGCGCTTGAGCAAATTGGCTATTAGCCATAGGTGGCGGGTATCTCTGAAGCGCATGACCGGTGTTGTGTTTGCGTACCCACAGCGCTGTGTGGAGGGTAAAAATGACGGGCCTGTATCATACCGTGATGAACAATAACGGGCGGTAGCTTCAAATGACCGCGACAAATTGATATGCACGACAGTTCGTTTGGCCGCATCAAGGGCTTCAGGGATGATTATTTGTTGCCGCGCTTAGATGAGCAACTGCAGATCGTTGACATTGGGAGCCAGGACGTCAATGGTAGTTACCGGCCTCTGTTTGCGCAGAACCAATGGCGATATGTTGGCGTGGACTTAGCACCCGGGCGCAACGTAGATATCGTGCTGCAGAGCCCTTATGACTGGAAAGAGCTTGGTAGAAACAGTGCTGATGTGGTTGTTTCTGGTCAAGCTTTTGAGCATATAGATTTTTTCTGGATCAGCGCCCTCGAGATTGCACGCGTGTTGCGACCCGGCGGAATTTGCTGCCTGATCGTGCCGTCTGCGGGCCCTGAACACCGCTACCCAGTCGATTGCTGGCGGTTTTACCCTGACGGCCTGAGGGCGATTGCGCGTTTTGCTGGACTGGACGTGCTGAAGGCTGAAACCGATTGGGTTGGTACCGGCGGAGAAGGTAGCGAGATGTGGCGAGATTCCGTTTTGATCGCACAGAAACCCAAGGACACTCCTTATTTCAGTTCGATGCGGAGATCTATATTGAGCGCAGTCATCAAGAAGTTGGCTTGATTTTTGGACGCGTATTGCACCGCTAAGTGCATGTGTGTGGTTGGCCAACGCTGCCGAAAAGCTCTCCGGGTGCAGTGGGCGAAATAAATTATTGAGCCGGCGGATTCAAAAGTGAAGTGCAACACCCTGGTTTTCAGTGAATGAGGGTGGAGTGTTGCGGGGAATTCAACAGCAGTTCTGTGTAGACCGCCAGAGGTGATCGTAAGCCCAATCCCTTCCTGGGGCGGTTGTTGATTTCATCTGCAATCGCATCAAGCTGCTCCTGGCTGTAGCCCGACAAGTCGGTGCCCTTGGGGAGGTACTGGCGCACCAGGCCGTTCATGTTCTCGTTGGAGCCTC
>JFJP01001760.1_pt1 | contig 38593 bp, 35 predicted proteins | sample 431651 | NCBI WGS metagenome assembly JFJP01 (sample SAMN02602958, study PRJNA72255) | Microbial mat metagenome, whole genome shotgun sequencing project. | biome: fresh water; feature: sink hole; material: water; isolation source: purple microbial (photo- and chemosynthetic) mats found in... | reverse complement strand
TCAGCTCGCGTAGCTGTTTGCCTTGTCCGGCAGGTAAGCGCAGTGCTTGGGGTTTTTCTGGCGCGCTAAAGTTATGCAGATAACAAAGATCAGGCGGCACCATGCGCGTGGCGGCGCTGGCCTGCATAGCTTTTTTGAGCAGAGAGCTACGGCCACTGCCGATTTCTCCCAGCACAAATAAATTGTAGTCAGGTTGATCCATGCTCAGGCCAAAGTGCGCGGCCTTTTCTGCACGCTCTTGGCCTATCCACGGTAACTCGAAATCGACGAGCTCAGACGTGTCTTTGAAGCCCAACGATTCTGGTGTGATGGTGAGACGGAGTTCGGCAGGAGTTAATTTTCTAATCGGCATAATTGTTTTTATCGCAGCTAGAGAGTTGTGGCTCATTATGGCATTGAGTGCCGGATTCTTCCACGCTTGCAGTGGTTTTTATGGGCTCGATTGGGTAAGCTACGCGCTTTCCAAAAACAGTAGGCGAAATTCAAATGGTACAAGGTCAATATGTGATGTCTATGCTCCGCGTGAGCAAGATTGTTCCCCCCAAGCGTCAGATCATCAAAGATATTTCTCTCAGCTTCTTCCCCGGTGCCAAGATCGGCCTGCTGGGCTTGAACGGCTCGGGTAAGTCTACCGTGCTGCGCATTATGGCGAAGCAGGACAAAGAATACGACGGCGAAGTGCAGCATCTGCCAAATATCCGTATCGGCTATTTGGAACAAGAGCCTGTGCTCGATCCGGCCAAGACTGTGCGCCAAGAAGTGGAATCTGCCTTGGGTGAAGTGATGGAAGCGCAAGCCAAGCTGGACGCGGTGTACGCGGCTTATGCCGAGCCGGATGCCGATTTCGACGCGCTCGCTGCCGAGCAAGCGCGGCTAGAAAATATCATCGCGGCAAGCGGTAGCGATGCCTCGCATCAGATGGAAATCGCCGCCGACGCGTTGCGTTTGCCGGAGTGGGATGCAGTGATCAAGAATTTGTCCGGTGGTGAAAAGCGCCGCGTGGCGCTGTGCAAGTTGCTGCTAGAAAAACCCGACATGCTACTTCTGGACGAGCCGACCAACCACTTGGATGCGGAGTCGGTGGAATGGCTGGAGCAATTCCTCGTGCGCTTCCCTGGCACCGTGGTTGCCGTCACCCACGACCGCTACTTCCTCGACAACGCCGCCGAATGGATATTGGAACTCGACCGTGGCGAAGGCATCCCATGGAAAGGCAACTATTCAAGCTGGTTGGAACAAAAGGGCGCACGTCTGGCCACAGAGCAGAAGCAACTCGATGCGCATTCCAAAGCGATGAAACAAGAGTTGGAGTGGGTGCGCCAAAATCCGAAAGCGCGTCAGGCCAAATCCAAAGCGCGTATCGCAAGATTTGAAGAGCTGAATTCGCAAGAGCACCAAGCGCGTAACGAAACACAGGAAATCTTCATCCCCGTCGGCGAACGTCTGGGTAACGAAGTCATCGAATTCGACGGCGTGAGCAAAGCCTACGGCGACCGCCTGCTGATCGACAATCTAAGCTTTAAGATTCCGCCCGGCGCTATCGTCGGCATCATCGGCCCTAACGGTGCGGGTAAATCCACGCTGTTTCGCATGATCACCGGTAAAGAAACACCGGACAGCGGCACCGTGAAAATCGGCCAGACCGTGAAGATCGCGCACGTGGACCAAGCGCGCGATTCGTTGGAAGCCAACAAGACCGTGTTTGACGCCATCTCCGGTGGCAACGATATTTTGACCGTAGGCAAATACGAAACCCCAGCGCGTGCCTACATTGGCCGATTCAACTTTAAGGGTTCTGATCAAGGCAAACTCGTCGGTCAACTCTCCGGCGGTGAGCGTGGACGTCTGCACCTGGCGCAGACACTTATCTCAGGTGGGAATGTTCTCTTACTCGACGAACCTTCCAACGACCTCGACGTGGAAACGTTGCGCGCATTGGAAGACGCCTTACTTGAGTTTGCCGGCTGCGTTGCCGTCATCTCCCACGACCGCTGGTTCCTCGACCGTATCGCCACACACATCTTGGCTTGCGAAGGCGATTCGAAGTGGACGTTCTTTGACGGCAACTATCAGGAATATGAAGCCGATAAACGGAAGCGTTTGGGTGAAGAGGGCGCGAAGCCGAAACGGATTCGGTATAAGCCGATTAGTCGTTAAGTGTGATTCAACTTAACTCTGCCCTACGTGCGTGGGGAACTGTGGAATTTGAAGCGGTGTTGAAGCTTGAAATTGCTCAGTTACCTCATGATCAACTTCCTTTACAGCAGGGTTTGTCTATGGGGAGTGACGTGGTGGCGCAACCGGTTACTCCCATCATTTTAGGCGTTACTGATTTGGGCTCAGTGCTACGAATTCGTTCAGGGATCATGTTCCAGAGTGTGTTGGCGGGCTGTAGTTGTGCCGATGATCCGACGACAACCAGCGAAAACAGCGAATACTGCGAGCTGCAATTTGATATTGAAAAGGTTGGTGCCCTAACTACTGTTACATTAATTTAACGTTTTTTCAATTAATGAAATCAGAATCGTAATCGTTGTGCGTGCGTCGCTTGCTTGGGTGAGGTTGATTTTGAATTGAAGGGGCTAGCTCGTCATGGAGTTGACCAAACTTGGTTTGGATAGCGAACTTGCGCAGCAGGCAAGGTGCGGCTCAGGCCAGCGGTTGGCCCGGGTGACTGCCGTTGATCGTGGGCGCTATGTTGTGCGCGATGAACAGGGCGAAGTGCCTGCCGAGCTGACGGGAAAGTTTCTTTACGTCGCAGCATCTTCGGTGGATATGCCTTGTGTGGGCGATTGGGTGTGTGCGGAGTATCACGATGCGGCCTCGCATGCGAGCATTCATGATGTGGTGCCACGCAGGTCTTTCTTGCGGCGCAAGTCTCCCGGTAAGAACATTGACTTTCAGATGATTGCGGCGAACATCGATGTGGCATTTATCGTGCAGTCTTGCCATTTTGATTTCAATGTGCGCAGGCTGGAGCGTTATCTGGTGATGGTGAATGAGGGGCAGATCAAACCGGTGCTGTTGCTGACCAAGACGGATTTGGTGAGTACGGAAGAGCTGGGACACATGCTCGGCCATATTCGCGCGGCGGGCATCACGGCGCGCATTATTACACTCAGCAGCATGACAGGCGAAGGCGTGGAAGATGTGAAGAGTTTGGTTCTGCCGGGCAAGACTTATTGCCTGCTCGGATCATCGGGTGTGGGTAAGACGACGTTGATTAATCATCTGCTGGGACGTGACGCGCTGGAGACCGCAGCAGTCAGCGGCACTGGCGAGGGCAGGCACACTACGACGCGCCGCCACCTTGTGACGCTGAGCAATGGTGCGTTGTTGATTGACATGCCGGGGATGCGCGAGCTGGGTATCTTGAGCACTGGCGAAGGGTTTGATGACAGCTTTGCCGATCTCACGGCGCTTGCCGCCAGTTGCCGTTTCGCCGATTGCCGCCACAGCAACGAACCGGGTTGTGCCATCCGCAAAGCTATCGAAAACGGCGAGCTGAACGCGGCGCACTACCAGAGTTATCTCAAGCTCAAAGCGGAGTCCGATTTCAACGAGATGTCATATTTAGATAAACGCCAAAAGGATAAGGCGTTCGGTAAGATGGTGAAGACAGTTTTGAAGCATAAAAATAAATGATCATGCTCTAATTCGATTAAACAATGCCTACCGATAAATTACTTATCACTGAATTAAGACAGGCTGCGCTGCACTGGCTTGTTGAAACGGATGCTATAAAAAAGGCAATGGGTGTGCGTCGTTTGTCACAGGGGTGGGTTGCTGGTGAATTGATGTTGGATGTCGATGAAGCTTTGAATGAGTTGCAAGGCATACCCGGACATCCCGCTAAACCAGAATTGATTTCTCCGCTTGATGTAAAACGCCGTTCGATGAATACCCCAGAGGGCCGAGCGGCAATGATTCATGCCTTAGTGCACATAGAATTTAACGCGATTAATTTAGCGTTGGATGCGTTATGGCGCTTTCCGAATTTACCTCGAGAGTATTACCTTGATTGGTTACAGGTAGCAGATGAGGAGGCTTTGCATTTTCAGCTCTTGGCGGACCATCTAAAAATGCGTGGTTTTGCCTATGGCGATTTTTCTGCACACAACGGGCTGTGGGATATGGCGGTGCGCACGCAGCATGATGTATTGGAACGCATGGCGTTGTTGCCTCGCACGATGGAGGCGCGCGGGTTGGATGTGGTGCCGGGTATGCGTGCGAAGTTGGTGCAGGCGGGCGATAGCGAGATCGGCCCGATCTTGGATATTATTTTGCGTGATGAGATCGGTCATGTTGCTATCGGCAATCACTGGTTTAATTATCTGTGTGCGCAGCGCGGGTTAGAGCCGGATGTTTCTTATGTTGCTCTGCTCACTGAGTTTAATTCGCTACCGCGACGCGGCCCCTTTAATTTGGAAGCGCGCCGTGCGGCAGGTTTTAGCGCTGCGGAATTGGCTGGGCTGGGTTTGAGTTAGCGCACTTGCACCGCATTAAATGCCGATTGACACTGCTGTATTTGTACCGTGATAATCCGTCCATGTTTACTTATTTTTCCATTCGACACGTCCGAGTTCCACTGCGCGCAAAACTGTGCATGGTGTGGCTTTGTTCGCAAGGTGGTCTGGAGAATTAGCGTTTAAGTATTTTTCGCTTTAGCAGTTTCCAAAAGGCCATAGAAATAATCTGTGGCCTTTTTGTTTGTGCTGTTCCTCTGCCGAGGTTGATGGGAAACGGAAGTAGTATTTTTTATTGGAGAACGGAAATGTCGCTTCCTGCTGCGTTTGTTTCAGTCATTTTAATTTGGTCTACCACGCCGCTTGCAATCAAGTGGAGCGTGCTGGGGGCTGGGGCCAGTTTTGCTGTGTTCGCGCGTATGGCGATTAGCGTTTTATTGTGTGCGGCATTGCTACTGGTGTTGCGCATCCGCCTTCCTCTGCACCGCAGGGCACTGCACAGCTACGTGGCGAGTGGCACCAGTATGTGGGGCACGATGGTTTTGGCGTATTGGTCTTCGCAATATGTCAGTTCTGGAATGATCGCTGTGCTGTTCGGATTGTCACCGTTGATAACTAGCCTTGGTGCAATGGTGTGGCTCAAAGAAGAGTCAATCACGGCGAATAAGTTGATCGGCATGGTGTTGGGGCTGGCGGGATTAGCACTGGTGTTTCGTGGCGGACTCGGGCTGGAAGATGGTGCGGAGCTGGGGATGGTTGCTCTGTTTTTTGCGGTGGTGATTCAGGCGTTGGGCCTGGTTTGGATCAAACGGGTGGAGGATGACAGTCCGCCATTGGCGACGACTTTCGGGTCGCTGGCAGTCGGGTTGCCGTTATTTTTCGCGGCATGGTGGTTCGCCGACGGTCACTGGCCTGCCGCGTTGCCCGGACGGGCAATGGCTGCGATTATTTATTTGGGCGTAATCGGTTCGGTGCTGGGTTTTATGTTGTATTACTACATGATTAAGCATATGGATACGGGCCGTATCGCGTTGATTACGCTGATCACCCCGGTGCTGGCTTTATTGTTGGGGCACGGCTTGAACAACGAGGCGGTGTTGCCGCAGGTGTGGTTCGGTACCGCATTCATTCTGCTGGGGCTGGGTTTACATCACTGGGATGGCAAGTTCAGGTAGCTTAGTCAAGATTTTGAGATCACGCTGTTACCATGGCCGCACGATGACTCAAACACGTTTTAACAATTTCGGGATGTCAGCATGGAAATGAAAAAGATAAATTCTGGCAAGCTGCGCGCTATTGGTTACGATGCGCGCGCACGCTTGTTACAGATTCAGCTTGATGACGGTAGCACGTTGCAATACAGCGGTGTTGGGGATGATCTATGGCGGAGATTAAGTGGCTCGGGCGCTGCGTGGAGCTTTTATCGCGACAATATCGAGGAGGAGTTCACCGCGCAGCGTGTTTCAAATAGCGCGCCGGTAACAAAAAATCCACTTGATGATTTATTTGGCAAGTCTTGATTTTTTTCGACGATTTTTAAGATGAATTACGCAATAGACATTAGAGAGAAAGATGGCCTTCGTTCACTTCACTTCGAAGGGCGTTGGATGCAAGGCGCGATGCGCATTGTCCAGCCTTGTGACTTGGCGCTGGAATACACTCAAGTGATGATGGTGAGCTTGTTGTTGCGTGATGAAGCTGTCTTCCCGCGGAATGTCTTGCTAATTGGTCTTGGCGCGGGCTCGCTTACAAAATTTCTTTATCGCCATTTCTCATTGACCCATTTAACCGTGGTGGAGATTGACTCACGTGTAGTCGACGTGGCGCGGCATTCGTTTGGATTGCCGGATGATCCATCCCGTATAAATATTTTCATTGGAGACGGAGTCGAGTTTGTGAAGAGTGCTGGGCATTCATATGACCTGATCTTGGTGGATGGATTTAATGAACATGCGCATCCGGGTGAGTTGAACTCACTCAATTTTTACCAAGCTTGCCGTTCACGGTTGAGTGAGTCGGGCGTATTGGTGGTGAATCTGATTGGCTTGTGTCATGGCGTAAAAGGTGGTTTTGTACATATTGAGTCCGCTTTCGAGCAGCGTGCGTTGATGCTACCGAAATGTAAAAGTGGCAACACGATTGCGCTGGCGGTGTGCGGAGAGGCAGTTAATCTTTCGCTAGCTGAGTTACGAGAAAGAGCTCAGCAACTTGAGGAGAGAACAACCCTTGCGCTCATGCCCACTTTAATTAAGTTGGAGCATGAGCCTGAGTGTCAGCAAGGAAGGCTATCGATTTAGAACTCGTACTCTAGCTGCATTCTAAAGGTGTTGTCGGGCGCGGAATCGCTTGCGCCTATCAGCCATGCAGCGTTGTATTTTATAGCTTGCTTGTTACCCAGCGAAAATTTGCCAAAAACTGCGGGGCCCATACGATGATTTTGCTGGCTAGCAGAATCCCAATTATCCCATTTGCCCATTTCACCCATTCCCTGTGCTCCAAGCTCCAGTGTGGGTTGTAATCGGTATTTAATTTGCCATTGATAGCCAAATTCGGTGGAGTAGCCGCTTTCGTCTACCGTGCCAAAAGCGCGTTCAAATAGTAAGTTTGCATTCAGTTGTAGCTTGCCAATTTCCTTTTGAAAAAGAGGGCCAATTTTGATTTCTTTAGGTTCGCTACTGTTATTAATTGGAGCCTCGAGTTCTAAAATCAAACCAACATCAACGAAGTACTTCCCAGTATCAGTGAGTTGAAATTTGTTTTCCCACTCTGCCAGATTTGTCGTTTGATCACCATAGTGTTTTTGTTTTAAATACACTTCCGTGAACCAATATTCGGTTGCGCCATAGCCAAACCCAAGGCTGATTGCTTGTCTTTGTGAGCCATCTTTTTGTTGGGCGGTTCCATATTTTGAATCAAGTTCGAGTTCGCCCTGTTCGACAGTCGGTGTGTACACATAATCTGCCGGGCCTGCGAACGTTGGGCCTATCTGAAGGCTCGCGATAAAAAATACATATAGACTTAGCTGTTGTTTCATTTAAATAACTCCTTGAATTGAGAGGGTAGGTTTATAGGATTGCTTGGTGACATGCATGCCAGCGCTGATTGCGATTAGTGCTGAAAGATAAAAGACGATTTGCATACCGGCCGGGCGAGCGTCATAGCCAATCAAGCTATGAAGCAAAGTTCCAACAACGCTGTTTTCTGGTAGAACTGTCGAGGTGTCCCATAACGGTGAGGCTAGTGTTGGAATGAGATCTGCTTGGATCAGGAAGTGAGCGGCTTGCGAAGCCATGCCAGCAGCGAGCAATAACACAAGAATGCTAGTGGCAGTGAAGAACCAACGCATCGGCACGCGAAGTAAGCCAGCATAAATAGTGTAGCCAAGTGCTACGCCAGCAAGTAGACCGATGAGGCCACCTATCATCATCGTTGAGCTGTCTGCATTTTCTGTGGCGGCAATACCATAGAGGAATAAAACAGTTTCAGAGCCTTCTCTCAGTACGGCGAGTCCAACGATAATAAGTAAGGCTGAGCATGCACTACGCCCATCACGTATATCGTTGCCGACATTTTTCGCGCTTGCTGCGAGTGCAGCACCGTGCGAGGACATCCAAATGTTGTGCCATGCCAACATGAATACAGCAAGGCCAAGCACGCTGGCATTAAAAATTTCTTGGCCAATGCCGCTGGCAAATGAACCAATAACATCGGTGAAAGCGGCGACAAAGCCAGATCCTATTAATCCTAAGCAGACCCCTGCGGACAGCCAGCGACGGCTGTTGGGGATGTTACGGGTGGCGGCAGCAAGTATGCCGATCAGTAAGGCTGCTTCTAGCACTTCACGAAAAACAATAACGCCTGTTCCAAACATAATGACTCTCCTTTATTTTGCGATGATCATGCCTTTGGCGGTTGCTTCATTGAACTCTCCCATGAATGGGTAGCTACCTGCTTCTAGTGGCCCGAGGTAAATGGTTATTTTTCCTTTACCAGCGATGATTTTTTCGCGATTTAAAGAATGGCTTTCAAACTCTTCTGGCGTGGAGTCTTGGTTTTCTACGAGCAACTTAATTTTTTTCCCCGCAGGAATAATGAGTTCAGAAGGGGTAAAGCGATGGTCTTTGATAACCAATATGTAATCAGCTTCGGCTGCGAAAGTGGTAAGAGGGAATAGCAGTGTGGCAATAAGTATTTTTTTCATGGCAGTCCTTTGTGGTTGATTTTTGCGAATGATAATAGTTCTCATTCAATATGTAAATAAGAATCGTTATCATTCGCAATTGCATTTGTCGTGATTTCAGGCACAATGCTAAAAAACATATGGAGAGCAGAGTGATGCATCAACCAGAACATCTAAAGAATGCAGGCCTTAAATCAACATTGCCACGACTTAAAGTATTGAATTTGTTCGAATCAGCCCAGGCAAGGCACATGAGCGCGGAAGAGGTTTATAAGCTTTTGCACGCCAGTGGGGATGATGTAGGTCTGGCAACTGTTTACCGTGTCTTAACTCAGTTTGAGCAGGCAGGTCTGTTGGTTCGGCACAATTTTGAAGGTGGAAAATCGGTGTTTGAGCTGAATGAGGGGAAGCATCATGATCATATCGTCTGCTTGCAGTGTGGTCATGTTGAGGAATTTTTCGACCCTGAGATTGAGTCTAGGCAGGAACAAATTGCCACTGAGAGGGGTTTTTCGGTGCACGACCATTCACTATATATTTACGCAGATTGCCATAAAGATACCTGCCCGCATAAAACCAAGCCCTAAAGCCATGTATTGACCCTTTTGCAAAAAAGTTTACTTTATTAGTTGACTATAAAACTCGGGTATGATTTAATCATCACAGCTTTCAACAACTTTAAAAGGAATAGAACTATGGGACTCCCAGCTCGTGATGGTGATGGATATTTGGTAGATATGAGTGATTGGACACCTGAAATCGCTGTTGCGATGGCAGAAGCAGATGGCTATGAAATGAATGATCAAAAGTGGGAGCAGATAAACAAAGCTCGCGAATTTTTTGAAGAGTTCGGTTCTGTTCCGCCAGTGCGCAAATTTGCCAAGCATCTTGATGTCGATCAAAAAGAATTGTTTGATTTGTGGATGACTGGCCCGATGAAGCCAATAACAAAATACGGCGGTATGCCAAAGCCAACAGGTTGCGTTTAAGTTCGACACTTAAGTTCGACACTTTCTTAGCGGTAGATTTTCAAAAAAATAAAGAGATGCGCTCACTTTAACAAGCTAGAGCGCATCTCTTTGTTTATCAAATCCCCTTGTGGCTTTGCCACTTCGTTTAGCCAATCAAAGATTCCTAGCTATAATTAGCGCCTAAAGTGACTTTCTCACTTAACGCTAATACTCTCCGCTTTTTTCGGAGTTCACTTTTTGCAGTTTTGGAATTTTTGATATGACGCAACACGCCCAAGCAGGAGGTCTACCGAATTACCTCGTGAAGGAAAACGGGGGGATTTATGTTGATTTGACACTCTTCCCGCTGGGTGGCGGATTTGAGGATTACATTGATAAATTGTTTAATAGCGGCAAGCGTTTCCGCCATGTTGATTACAAGTTATTGATGAATTTGCTTTATGACTATGACAGCGTTTTAGATGCACAAGGCATGAACGCAAAAGTGAAGTTAGCTGAAGATATCGTTGTTTTCTCCCCTCTACGTAAGCCTCTTTATAAAAACGTCAAAATAGATGCTGAAGGTCTATTCGCAGAGTATTTTTTCGAACCAGTTGAAATATCAGTGATTACTGAGGAGCCTGTTTATGGTGAACCTGATGCAGATGGTGTGTTGCCCATCATAGGTAAAACCCGCAAAGAAGGAATGCGTCCCGGCAAACTCGATATTGATGAGTTTGTTGCTGATATGTGGATTAAAGGGGTTCGTTTCGGTCTTGATGTCAATGCAATTACAGGCGTGATTTCTCGCCGTGAAGCGATGCGAATGAATGTTGCGCTACAACTTGATCCGACTGAGGGCATAGATGCGGAAATAGTCGAAGCAAGCGAAGCATTGCGGCGAGATGACGCACCAAAAATAATGCCGAATGGCAAGGCAGATCTGCGCAAATTTCAAAATCGCTTTCCTCAGATTGATCTAGGTGAGCGTTTGTTGCAAAAGAAGCCTCGAGTTTTGGGCAAACCCGGATACAAAGTAACTGGAGTATTGATCGAGCCTGAAGTGCCTAAGGATTTGGATATTTCAGCGCTCTCTGGACCCGGAACCCGAGTTGAGAGGATTGAAGGCTTTGAGTACATCGTTGCGGTACGTGACGGATTTTTGTCGTTAGATGTAGAGACAAATCATATTTCGGTCACCGAAAAAATCGAAAATAAAGGTGGGGTGAGCATCAAAACAACTGGAGACTTGCAACTCTCGGGCAACGAGTTTATTGAACACGGCGAGGTACAAGAGGGGCGTGCAGTCGAAGGCAAGAATATGACTTTTCATGCCGACGTGTATGGCAACATCGTGTCACAAGGCGGCTTCATTCTTTTTGAAAGTAATTTGTCTGGTGGGAGCGCTAAAAGCATTGGTGGCGATATCACCGCAAATGGCCGCACCTTTAACGCGACAGTTGAAGCTTGGGATGGCAATGTATCAGTGATTTATGCCGAGAGCTGCGTGATATTTGGAGATTCGATCGAGATTGATCGTGCAGTGAACTGTGAAATTGTCGGCACCAATATTGAGATTCAAAGCGTAGAGGGGTGCAGCATCGCGGGTAAACGAGTGCATATAAAATCTTCCACTTCATGTCGCGGCAAAGACACGATGGTTTCTTTGTTGATTCCAGATTTGACAGCGACGGATGCACAGATTGATCAAGTTAGTTTGATGCTCGCGGATTGCAAAAAATCGATAACTGCAAAAGATCAAAATCTCAATCAAATTAAATCAGACCCTGAGGTGGCAAGATATTTAACGCTTGTATCGAGTGTGAAACAAGGCATTGTCAAGCTCGATGTGGTACAAGAAAAAAACTTTTATCAAATGGCGGCAAAGTTTACCAAGGTTACAAATTTTGTTACTAAACTAGAAAGTGAAAAGCAGGAGTTGCTAAAAAAAGCACAGGCATTTAAACAAGAATTAGTTCACTTAATTGAAGCGCGAAACAAACAAGGAGCTAACATTCATTGCACCATTCCGGAAGTGGTCGGTGATACGCAGATTCGCACGATGAACTCTCACAGTGGTATTGGAGTTTTTCAAAAGATGAAGTCTGTGGATATCAAAACTGCCTTACGCGAACAAGGTCAGACTAAAGAACGCATTTTTTACGATGACTCAGGCAGTGTTGACTGGCATTATGCTATGCCGAAAATTGAGATTCCGCTGGATTAAGATTTAGCTAAGCTGAGAGCAACAGCTTCAGCCACTTCTATTCCGTCAATGGCGGCCGACATAATTCCCCCCGCATAGCCCGCGCCTTCTCCTGCTGGGTAGAGCCCCTTAGTGTTTAAACTTTGATAACTGTCGTCGCGCTTGATACGCACGGGTGAAGAGGTGCGTGTCTCTACCCCAGTCAGCACCGCATCTTTCATGGCGAAGCCTTTGATGGTTTTTTCAAAAGCGGGTAGGGATTCGCGCACTGCGTCGATTACATAATCTGGTAAGGCCGTTGAGAGATCGCCCAGCGTGACGCCTGGTGTGTAAGAAGGCAGTACGCTACCGAGTTGGGTAGAAGGTCGTTGCGCGATGAAGTCTCCTACTAATTGTCCGGGTGCGTTGTAATTGCTTCCCCCCAATACAAATGCACGGCTTTCCCATTGCCGTTGAAACTCAATACCGGCTAAAGGTCCGCCGGGGTAATCGTCCGGCGTGATGCCGACCACAATGCCGCTGTTGGCATTGCGCTCATTGCGCGAGTATTGACTCATGCCGTTGGTGACGACGCGGCCAGCTTCTGACGTGGCTGCTACTACGGTGCCGCCGGGGCACATACAGAAGCTATACACCGAGCGACCGTTACTGGCGTGATGCACGAGTTTGTAGTCGGCTGCACCGAGCTGCGCGTTGCCAGCGTTCGGGCCAAAGCGTGCTCGATCGATCAATGATTGAGGGTGTTCGATACGGAAGCCAACTGAAAAAGGTTTGGCTTCCATATATACGCCGCGTTGGTGCAACATCTCAACGGTATCGCGCGCGCTATGGCCAATAGCGAGCACCACGTGTTGTGTGGCGATGTGTTCGCCATTTGCGAGGGCTACGCCACGTACTTGGCCATGTTCGATCTGGATGTCAGTAACTCGGCTTTGGAAGCGAACCTCCCCGCCAAGTGCAATGATGTTGGCGCGCATCACTTCGACCATACCCACCAAGCGGAAAGTGCCGATATGCGGCTTGCTCACATATTCAATTTCCGGAGGTGCGCCCGCTTTGATGAATTCAGCGAGAACCTTACGGCTGTAATGTTTTGGGTCTTTCACTTGGCTGTATAGCTTGCCATCGGAAAATGTGCCCGCGCCGCCTTCGCCAAACTGTACGTTGGATTCTGGATTTAACTCATGTTTACGCCATAGCCCCCAAGTGTCTTTGGTACGCTCGCGCACTTCTTTACCACGCTCAAGAATAATCGGGCGGAAGCCCATTTGCGCGAGGATCAATCCTGCGAACAAGCCGCACGGTCCGGTGCCAATCACGACGGGGCGATCAATCAGATTTTTCGGCGCGTGCGTAACAAAGTGATAGCTTGTATCTGGTGCAATTTTGATGTGCGCATCTTTTTTAAAGCGACTGAGAACTTTTTCTTCATTCGCAACATCTACGTCTAGGGTATAGATGAAGAGAATTGCAGAGGGTTTGCGTGCATCAAACCCACGGCGGAAGATAGTAAAGCCCTGTAATTCATCCACGCGAATACCAAGACGCTGAATAATTGCATCGTGAATCGCGTGTTGCGGATGACCAAGTGGTAGTTTTATTTCGGTGAGTCTGAGCATGTGGCTATTCTACCCGATGAGAACTGCGCTATCCTCCTGACCTTATCAGGGCATGATCTCGTTTGAGGAAAATATGACGAAAAATATATTAATAGCAGAGGGGGGGTTAGGACGATTTCAGTCGTTGCGCCATCAGCTATGGTTGGTGATAGCGCTCATCAGTGCGACCTTGATCGGCGTTTTGAGCTTTACCTTTTTTGAATTGAATTTACGTAAGCATGACTATCTCATTTTGAACCTAACGGGACAGATGCGAGTTACATCACGCAGCATGTTAGAGCAAGCACGCCATGTGGTTGTCAATCCGGCGTCAGTCAAAAATCAGGGTGCACTATACGGATTAAATTTGCAGCAACAAATCAATTTGTTGAATGAGATTGTGACTTCGCTGCGTGATCGAAAACTTTCACCGGCACTGACAGGTAAGGATGAGGCGATTCAGTGCACGTGGGATTTACGCTCTCGCTCGCAAATGGATTTGACGGCAAATGACTGGGCAAATTTTGATGCTCAGCTTAAAGTTTTTTCAGGTGCAGATGCTCAGCACCGAGATTTGTTGGCAGCAGCTCGTTTTATTGAGAAGCAGGGCGAAGCGATGGTGGCTTCCACTGAAAACTTGGCGATTGCATTTCAACGCATGATGGAAGACAAATTGAATGTTATTCGTATTTTTCAAGTGCTGGCGGGAGTGTTGTCTGTATTGCTGCTTAGTAGTATTGCTATTGCCGCACATCGAAAAGTATTAAGGCCATTGCAACAAGCAGTGGAAGGCTTCGCGCGTGTTGAGCAGGGGGTGTTGGGGCATCAAGTCCCGCTTAGTGTCAACAATGAGATTGGCCAATTAACTTTGGCATTCAATTCGCTGTCTGAACGTATGCGGGCGCTCTTTCAATTGACTGATCGCATCAATCGTGGCAAGCAATTAGATGAGACGCTGAGTTTTGTGCTGCAAGAATTTCCTGCCTTTGTGCCTGTCGATTGGGTGTGTGTGCTATATCCCGCTGAGGAAAATGACAGCCTTCGTATTGAGCGCATGGCAGGTATTGCCACTCCGGGGCTACGTGACGGAATGAGTTTCATCAAGCAACGCAATGCGTTGTCCGAGGTGGCGGAAACCGGAAAGCCCGTTGCCGTGAATCAGCTGGAGCAATACGCAGCGTCAAATGCGACTGCACAATTAGCCAAGGCATTGAGTGAGGCAGGATTGGGCGCAGCGCTCTATATGCCGCTTAACAGTGAGCGGGCGGGCGGTGTGATGGTATTCGCTGCTCGTAGTCGTGACGTGTATAGCGACGGGCATATTGAATTTTTAGGCAATATAGCAGCGCAGATCGGCCATATTCTGGAGCGTACGATCGTGGTCGAAGGGCTGGTAGTTGCTGCGCTGCAAGGCTTGGCAAAATTGGCAGAGAGCCGTGATCCTGAGACCGGCGATCATCTGGTACGCATGGCTTTGTATTCGGTGGTATTGGCAGAAGAGCTAGCCTTGAGTGAGCGCTATGCGAAATTGATCACCCCTGCTTATGTGCGTAACCTGCATCGCTTCGCACCCATGCATGACATCGGAAAAGTAGGCATCAGCGATAGCATCTTACTTAAACCCGGCCGATTGGATGAGGTTGAAAGAACTGAGATGGAGCGTCACCCGACGATTGGTGGCGAAGCGTTACGGCGCAGTGAAGCGCAGATGAATGCTTTGGGTCACACCATTTTTACAGTGGGGGTAGAGATCGCGGAGTGCCATCACGAAAAATGGGATGGCACAGGTTATCCTGCCGGCATTTCGGGTGAGGCGATCCCTTTATCTGCACGTATCGTCGCGGTGGCGGACGTGTTCGATGCGCTGACTTCTAAGCGCCCATACAAAGACGCATGGCCAGTGGATAAAGCGCTGTCAGTGATCAGCGAGGGCTCGGGTAAGCATTTCGATCCACAAGTGGTTGCGGCTTTGCAAAGTAGCTTGCCGGGCGTTATGGAGATCTACGAAAAATATAAACATGTTTGATTTGAGACAGATGGTTCAATAGAAAATGGCAAAAGCAAAGACGATCTATAGCTGTACCGAGTGTGGTGGTCAGTCACCGAAGTGGCAAGGACAATGCCCGCATTGCGGTGAGTGGAATACGCTCATCGAATCAGTGGCAGAGGCGCTGCCTACCGCTGGAAAAAATCGTTTTAGTGCGCTGGCAGCTTCGGGGAAATTACAGCAGTTGGCCGAAGTGGAGGCGAGCGAAGTGTCGCGCACTCCGACCGGTATTGCCGAATTTGACCGCGTGCTAGGCGGCGGTTTAGTTGAAGGCGGCGTGGTGCTGATTGGCGGAGATCCCGGTATTGGTAAATCGACGCTATTACTGCAAGCGCTAGCACATCTCTCACAGACCAAAAAAGTGTTGTATGTGAGTGGAGAGGAGTCGGCGCAGCAGATCGCCTTGCGCGCGCATCGTCTTTCGCTAGATGCGAAGTCAGTCAATTTGCTACCCGAAATTCAGTTAGAAAAAATTCAGGCGACGGTTGCTAACGAAAAACCTGACGTGGTGGTGATCGACTCAATCCAAACGGTGTATTCCGAGCAGCTCACCTCGGCACCCGGCTCGGTGGCTCAGGTGCGCGAGTGCGCGGCGCAACTGACACGCTTGGCAAAGAGTAGCGGTGTGACGATAATTTTGGTGGGCCATGTGACCAAAGAAGGAGCGTTGGCTGGGCCACGCGTGTTAGAGCACATTGTGGATACTGTGTTGTATTTTGAAGGAGATACCCATTCCAGTTTTCGTTTGATACGCGCCTTTAAAAATCGTTTCGGCGCGGTAAACGAATTGGGCGTATTTGCGATGACGGAAAAAGGGCTACGTGAAGTCAGTAATCCATCCGCATTGTTTTTGTCGCAACATGGGGCACAGGTGGCAGGCTCGTGTGTGATGGTGACGCAGGAAGGCACGCGCCCGCTGTTGGTAGAAATTCAAGCGCTACTCGACGAGGCGCACTCACCGAGTCCGCGCCGCTTGTCCTTGGGCTTGGAGCAAAATCGTTTGGCGATGTTGCTTGCTGTGTTGCATCGCCATGCCGGTATCGCCTGCTTCGATCAGGATGTTTTCATCAACGCGGTGGGGGGAGTAAAGATCACTGAGCCGGGTGCGGATTTGGCCGTGTTACTGGCGATTGTTTCTTCCTTGCGTGACAAACCGTTACCCGAAAAAATGGTGGTGTTTGGCGAGGTGGGCTTGGCCGGCGAAATTCGTCCTGTGCAACGAGGGCAAGAGCGTTTGAAAGAGGCCGCAAAGTTGGGTTTTACGCATGCGATTATTCCTAAAGCTAACGCGCCAAAGCATAAGATTGAAGGCATGGAAATTATTGCGGTAGAACGAGTCGGTGATGCTGTGGAAAAAATGAGATAAAAATTTGCTTATTTCTCAGTCTGAATTGGATGTGCCGTAGTGGTGAAAAGCAAAGCATGACTTCCCCCACGAATATCCGCGTGCACGGCTTCAATAAGTGGCGGGTTGGTGGCAGTAGTGGCATCCCACTGAATGATAAAATTTGCACCTGATCCCCCCTCAGTTTCTTTGCGCTCAACAAATAATTCAAGTGTGCCCATTGCGTTAATGACCGTTGCCTTTGGGAGATATTCTTTAAGCAACTTTCCGTCTGTGCTGTAGTAACGCGCAGATGAAATTCGAATAGGCGTTTTCAGACTAGTATTACGAATACTCACTAGAGCGGAAACAAGGGTTTTGGCAGGAGCCTGCTGATTCCCAACACGATCCCCATGCCAGATGTGAGAATAAATCGGCAGATAGAGAGCCTGTCCTTGCGATAGCTCATCTGCTGCATATACGCTTGATGTAGTGAGTAGTGTGCTGACAAGCAATATTGTTAAATATTTTTTCATAAGATCGTGCTCCAGTAGTGATGGGCACATCTTGCAATATTGTAAGTTGTGGGTCAATCATGTTGCTTGTTGATGAATTCATGGCAAGAATAAGCAAGAAGAGTTAAAGTTCCATTCAAAATAATGGCGGGAGATGAGATGGGGTTTTTACTATTTGGCTTAGTGCTCGTAGCCTTCATGGTGCTGGCATTTTATAGGGCGTCAATCACAAGCTGGGTTTTAGCTACGGTGGTTTTTGTGCCACTCATTGCGATGCAAAGTCGCATTTCCGATGCGGTTCTGCAATTTATTCTTCTTTCCCTTCTATTTTTCATACTGATCTTTAGCATCCCTTATTTGCGTCGCGAATTGGTAAGCCGTTTAGCACTCAAACTCTTTCGTAAAATTCTCCCTCCCGTTTCACAAACTGAGCAAGAAGCATTGGACGCTGGCACCGTGTGGTGGGATGGCGAACTGTTTAGTGGCAATCCGCATTGGAGCAAATTATTAAAGTTACCCAAGCCTTTTTTGACTAAAGAGGAGCAATTTTTTTTAGATCATGAAGTAGAAGAGTTGTGCGCGCTGATTAACGATTGGGAGGTGACTCACGTCAATCAAGACCTTTCGCCAAAGACTTGGCAGTTTATTAAGGAAAAAGGTTTCTTCGGCATGATTATTCCGAAGGAGTACGGCGGTTTGCAATTTTCCGCGCAAGCTCATTCTGCGGTTGTGTCGAAGATTGCTTCGCGAAGTGGTACAGCGGCCGTAACAGTGATGGTGCCGAATTCTTTAGGTCCTGCAGAGTTGTTACTGCACTATGGTACGCAAGCTCAAAAAGATAAATATCTACGTCGCCTGGCGAAAGGGGAAGAAATACCGTGCTTCGCTTTGACGGGACCTTTTGCTGGTTCGGATGCAGGAGCGATTCCAGATGTGGGTGTTGTATGTAGAGGTCAATTTAACGACCAAGCCAACGTGCTAGGGGTGCGCGTTACTTGGGAAAAACGCTATATCACGTTAGCACCGATTGCGACTTTGTTGGGGCTGGCGTTCAAACTATATGACCCTGAAAAATTGTTAAGCGAAGAGGTCGCTCGCGGCATTACGCTGGCCTTGATTCCGACTGACACTCCTGGTGTGAATACAGGGCGTCGTCACTTCCCACTTAATTCAGCATTTTTAAATGGCCCAACTACGGGCAAAGATGTGTTCATCCCAATGGAATACATCATCGGCGGTGAAGAGCGTATCGGCCAAGGCTGGCGCATGTTGATGGAATGTTTAGCCGCAGGGCGCTCTATCTCGCTACCCGCGAGTGCGACAGGTGGCTCTAAAATAGCGGCGCGCACCAGTGGTGCCTATGGTCGTGTGCGCAAACAATTTCACATGCCAATCGGAAAGTTTGAGGGGGTAGAAGAAGCGCTTGCACGCATCGCGGGAAATTTGTACGTGATGGATGCTGCCCGTGTTTTGACCGCACAAGCAATTGATCTTGGGGAAAAACCTTCAGTGATTTCTGCCATTGTTAAGTATCACTGCACCGAACGCGGACGCTCGGTGATCAATGATGCGATGGATGTGCATGGTGGCAAGGGTATTTGCATGGGGCCTGATAACTATTTGGCCCGCTTCTATCAGCAGACTCCAATTGGGATCACGGTGGAAGGTGCGAACATTCTCACGCGCAGTTTAATTATTTTTGGGCAGGGTGCTGTGCGTGCTCACCCCTATGTATTGAAAGAAATTAAGGCGGCGCATGACGAGGATAAAAAACGCGCTGTGTTTGATTTTGATGAGGCTCTGTTTGGCCACATTAGTTTCGCCATGTGCAATGCTGTGCGCTCTTTTGTTTTTGCGCTAACAGGCGGGTGGTTAATTACTGCGTTAACTAGCAAACCCACAAAACATTATTACCAATTGTTGACGCGCTATTCCGCTTCATTTGCAATCGCCACTGATGTTGCCATGCTGACATTGGGGGGGGCTTTAAAACGTCGCGAAAAACTATCTGCCCGCTTAGGTGATGTATTGAGCCAGCTGTATCTGTGTTCTGCGGCACTGAAAAAATTTGAAGATGATGGTCGACCAGAAACAGATTTACCTCTGCTAAATTGGGCGATGGAAGATGGGCTGTATCGCATCCAAATGGCTCTCGATGGCGTGCTCCAAAACTTGCCAAACCGCAGTGCAGCACTGTTGTTGCGCGTGCTGATTTTTCCGCTTGGACAATGTCGCAGACCGCCGTCTGATCAAATTGGACATGACGTGGCGAACTTGCTGAGCACACCGAGTGCCGCACGAGATCGTTTAACCTCCGGCATATATTTATCCAAAGATGAAAATGATGCGGTCGGTGCGTTAGAGGCATCTCTTTCCAGCACCCTGCTGTGCGAATTTATGCAGACAGACTTGGCGAAGGCGCATAAATCCGGTGTGATTAAATCGCTGGATGAGTTAAGCCAAATTGCCGAGGCAGCCGAACTGGGTTTAGTCAACGCCAAGCAAGCGCAGCAATTGGAGCGCGATTACAAGCTACGCCGTAAAGTCATCATGGTGGATGATTTTTCAGCAGAAGAGCTTAAGGCAAGTCAGGCTTAGTTTTCCCTTTCGTCAGGAATGTTCAAATGAACGAAAGCAATTACAGTGTAATTACTCCACAGCAAGCAATTACCTTGCATGGTTTGTTTTTAGAGCGCGTAAAACGCACACCTGATACGGTTGCTTATCGTTATTTTGATGCGGTGAGTAATGCGTGGAGTTCGTGCACTTGGCGTGCAGCACAAGCACAAGTCGCGCGTTGGCAGGTAGCGTTGTTGCGTGAAAATTTAACAGTGGGTGATCGCGTGGCTGTGATGTTGCGCAATTGTCCGGAGTGGGTTTATTTCGATCAGGCTGCGCTGTCACTGGGCTTAGTCGTTGTGCCGCTTTATACGGTAGATAGGGCAGATAACGTTGCTTACATCGTTAATGATGCCCAAGTGAAAGTGTTGCTGTTTGAAACGCAGGATCAGTGGCATGAGTTGAGTGGTGTGCGTAACCAAATGACTTCGGTGGAGCGCTTCGTGAGTTTGGATGAAGTAAATGCCAGTGAGGTCAGGTTGCAATGTGTAAGTAAATGGTTGCCTCTTGTAGCACAGCTGCAAGCTTCGGCACCCGTTGATAGCAAGCAACTTTCTACGATTGTTTACACCTCAGGTACGACGGGTAAGCCAAAGGGCGTAATGCTTAGTCACGTCAATATTTTGTCAAATGCTTATGCCTGCCTCGATACCTTTCCTGTCAGCCAAGAAGATTTATTTTTGTCCTTCTTGCCGCTTTCTCATGCTTTCGAGCGCACACTCGGTTATTACCTGACGGTGATGACAGGTGCAACAGTGGCTTTTGCGCGCTCTATTGCTTTACTCAGTGAAGATTTGCAAACGATCAAACCCACGGTACTAATTTCAGTGCCGCGTATTTATGAGCGTATTTATGCTGCGATCTACGAAAAGTTAAATGAGTCTTCTGCTCTGAGTAGGAAGCTTTTTTATTTGGCAGTCGAGGTGGGATGGGCCCGTTTTTTACATCAACAAGGCCGCGGTTCATGGCAGCTAAACTTTTTATTATGGCCGATGTTAAATTTATTAATAGCACGCAAGTTGATGCAGAGATTAGGTGGGCGTTTGCGTAGCGCGGTCAGTGGTGGCGCTGCACTTACGCCAGAAGTGTCGAAGGTGTTTGTTGGTTTGGGTCTGCCTATTGTGCAGGGCTACGGGTTGACTGAAACTAGCCCGGTTATAAGCGGTAACCATTTGGATAACAATTTTCCTGAATCAGTCGGGCAGGTGATTTCCGGAGTGCAAGTTCGCTTAGGCGAGCACAACGCGCTGTTGGTAAAAGGGCCTAATGTGATGATGGGCTATTGGAATAATCCAGAAGCGACGCACGGGATGATTGATGCACAGGGTTGGTTAAATACTGGTGACATAGCTCGCATTAGTGAGTCTGGGCATATCACTATCACCGGTAGAGTAAAAGAAATTATCGTGATGTCGAATGGCGAGAAGTTACCACCTGCGGATATTGAAATGGCGATTACGCGGGATGCATTATTTGAGCAGGTGATTGTGCTGGGCGAGGCGCGCTCGTACATGGTGGCGGTGGCAGTAGTGAACCAAGTGGCTTGGCAACAACTTGCAAAAGCGCTGGGTGTGCGGCATGACATGCCAGAGTCGTTACGCGATACACGGGTGGAGCAACAAGCTTTGCAACGCATCTCTGCACAGTTACGCGAGTTTCCGGGCTATGCAAAAATTCATCGCGTGCTTTTGCAGAGTGAGCCTTGGACGGTAGAAAACGGCATCATGACGCCGACACTAAAAATGAAACGCAATCGGGTGGTTGAGCACTTTGCTGAAGATATCGCCAAACTTTATGAGGGGCACTAATGATGAGCGAAGAAACGACCCTGCCAGCGCGCCATGCGACTTTGCGTGTAGTGGCCATGCCGACTGATTGCAATATCACGGGCGATGTGTTCGGCGGTTGGGTGATGTCGCAAGTGGATATTGCCGGCAGCATTCCTGCTGTGGCGCGAGCCAAGGGGCGGGTAGTGACCGTGGCGGTAAATTCTTTTCTGTTTAAAAAGCCTCTGTTTATGGGCGATCTAGTGAGTTTCTATGCGGACATTGTTAAGGTGGGCCGCACTTCAATTACCGTAAATGTTGAAGTTTATTCGCAACGTAATCCGATCAAGCCGACCTGCATCAAAGTCACCGAAGCAACGCTGACCTATGTGGCGGTGGGAGATGATCGCAAGCCGCGAGAGTTGCCACCCGCAGAATGAAAGTAGGAGGCCGCTAATGGATGTGAATTTTCAAATACGCAAAGTGGCCGTGTTAGGCGCTGGAGTGATGGGTGCGCAGATTGCTGCCCATTTGGTGAATGCGAATGTTGACACCTTCCTGTTTGAGCTGCCAGCGGCCGGAAAAAACAAAAACATCAATATAGCCATTGCGTTAGATGGATTAAAAAAGCTTGATCCGGCACCGATTGCGAGCCCCGCCAAGATTAGCTTTATTCAAGCCGCGAACTACGAACAGGATTTGGAAAAACTGCAGGAATGTGATTTGGTGATTGAAGCCATCGCCGAGCGCATCGACTGGAAGTCTGATTTATATCGCAAGGTTGCACCGTTCATAAGTGAGCGCGCCATTTTTGCCAGTAACACATCTGGACTATCCATCAATACTTTGGCGCAAGCCTTCCCTGAAAATTTACGCCATCGTTTTTGTGGCGTGCATTTTTTTAACCCGCCGCGTTATATGCATTTGGTAGAACTCATTCCATGCGAGCAAACGGAAATAGAATTATTAGATGCGCTGGAAATATTTTTAGTTTCGACCTTGGGTAAAGGTGTAGTGCGCGCCAAAGACACGCCTAACTTTATTGCCAACCGCATCGGCGTATTTTCCATGCTGGCCACCAAGCATCATGCCGCAGCTTTTAATTTGGGTTTCGATACAGTGGACGCTCTCACAGGCCGTTATCTCGGCCGCCCCAAGAGCGCTACCTTCCGTACCTTGGATGTAGTGGGGCTGGATGTGTTTGCCCATGTGGTGAACACCATGCGCGAAAACTTAACGGATGATCCTTGGCATCGCCACTTTGAGTTGCCGAGCTGGTTTAGTTATCTCGTTGACCAAGGTTCCTTAGGGCAAAAAACCAAGCGGGGTATTTACCAAAAAATCGGTAAAGAAATTCACGTGTTGGATCTGCATACCAAGCAATATCGTTTGTCTGATAGTGTGGTGGATGAAAGCGTGAAAGAGATTTTACGCGATCGAGATTGGGCGAAAAAACTGGCGAGCCTGCGCAGCAATTCCCATCCACAGGCGCAGTTTTTGTGGGCAACCTTCCGCGACGTATTTCACTACTGCGCATTGCAGTTGGAACAAATTGCAAACAATGCGCGCGATTTTGATTTTGCGGTGCGCTGGGGATTCGGTTGGGATGCCGGCCCATTTGAAATTTGGCAGGCTGCCGGTTGGCAACAAGTGGCAGGCTGGATCACCGCAGATATCGATGCTGGCAAAACCATGGCCAGTGCGTCACTGCCTGCGTGGGTGACAGAACCGAATCGCACAGGGGTGCATACGGCGCATGGCTCATATTCACCCGCCACCCAAACAGAACAAGTTCACTCTGTGTTGCCCGTTTATCGCCGCCAGCTATTTCCTGATCGCTTGGTAGGCGAAGTGGCGAGTTATGGCGAAACTGTGTTTGAAAACGATGATGTGCGGCTATGGCACACGGGCGATGACATCGCCATTCTGAGTTTTAAAAGCAAATTCCATACCGTGAGCAACGAAGTGTTGGATGGCATTTTGCGAGCAGTCGATGAATCCGAGGCACATTTCAGTGCGCTCATTTTGTGGCAGACCGAGCCTCCATTTTCCTATGGCGCGAATTTGTTAAAGTTGATGCAAGGCGTGCAAGCACCTGCCGAACATGCCAGCATGTTTGATAAATTAAAGCAGGCGGCCAATCGTGTGAAATATACGGTGGCGGATGGAGGCGGCATATCTGAGGCGTTTAATGCCGCTTCTGGCAACGTGCCTAAAGTGGAAGAGGTGGTAGCTAAATTTCAGCGCGTGTCGCAACGCTTGAAATATGCGCAAGTGCCGACTATCGCTGCAGTTGACGGCATGGCTATCGGTGGCGGTTGCGAGTTCTCCATTCATTGCACGCGTATTGTCGCCACACTGGAAAGTTATATTGGCTTGGTTGAAGTGGGTGTCGGGCTATTGCCAGCGGGTGGGGGCTGCAAAGAAATGGCACAGCGCGCGGCACAAGAAGCGCAACGATTTGCCAACGACACTCGCATTGACGTGTTTCCCTTTGTGCGCCGCTATTTTCAAAACATTGCAATGGGTGAAGTGGCTAAGAGTGCAGAGTTGGCTCGTGAGATGGGTTATCTCAAACCCGCAGACCGCATCGTGATGAATCGTTTTGAATTGCTGCATGTCGCAAAAGAAGAATCCAAAGCGCTCAATGCCACTGCCTACCGCCCGCCTTTACATCAGAATCAAATCCCAGTGGCAGGGCGTACCGGCATTGCAACACTCAAGGCCGCGATGCTGAATATGCGCGAAGGTGGTTTTATTTCCGAGCACGATCACAACATTGGTTGTCGCGTTGCGGAAACGATTTGTGGCGGCGATGTCGATGCGGGAAGCTTGGTGGATGAGCAGTGGTTGCTCGATTTAGAGCGTAAAAATTTTATGGAATTACTTGCCACTGAAAAAACGCAGGCTCGTATTGAGCACATGTTGAAGCACAGCAAACCATTAAGAAATTAAGTCAGTAACGTTTGATGTTAAGGGATGAGAAGCGATGTTTATTCATGATGTAAATCAGGAAAATTTTGAGCTATTGGTGGTGGCTGCCTCGCATCAGCAGCCGGTCGTAATCGATTTTTGGGCGCCGTGGTGTGGGCCGTGCAAAGTGCTGAAGCCGATGTTGGAAAAGTTGGCGGAAGAATATGGTGGCAAATTTGTGCTCGCCAAGGTGAACTCTGACGAGAATCAGGAACTCTCTGCACATTTTGCTGTGCGCGGCATTCCTGCGGTGAAGGCAATGGTGAAGGGCAAGATTGTGGATGAATTTACCGGTGCCTTGCCTGAGAGTGAAGTGCGTGCATGGCTAGATAAAATAGTTCCTAGCCCTGCAGAAGAGCTTAGATTGGTCGCGCAACAACAATGGCTTGCTGGGGATACGGAAGGAGCAATGAAATTGTTAGCGGAGGCATCATCTCTTGCGCCGAATAATGAATGGGTGCGCGTTGATAGTGCTGAGATATTGCTCACTCTAGGTGAGGTCGCTGAGGCTCGTGCATTGTTAGAGAGTTTGCGTGATCCAGATGTCCAAAAAGATGCTCGGGTATTGCAGTTGGTCGCCCAAGCTAAACTGGCTAAACTTGGTACCAGTGGTGTAGATGAAGCCGCACTGCTCGAGGCAGTTGCAAAAAATGGGAACGATCTTGAAGCACGTCTAAAGTTATCACATGTACTGTTGGCGTCTCACCGTTATGAGGAGGGTATGGATCAACTCCTAGAGATCGTGCGGCGAGATAGAGCCTTCCAAGAAGATGTCGCGCGCAAGACGCTATTGGACGTGTTTAATTTGTTGAGCGGGCAGGGCGAGTTAGTGGCGATTTATCGGCGTAAATTGGCCAGTTCGCTATATTGAAGAGGCATTCTATGAGCAAGCAAGTGCAAGAAGCCTACATCGTTGCTGCTACTCGTACACCGGTAGGGAAAGCGCCACGCGGTATGTTTCGCAACACGCGCCCGGATGATTTGCTTGCGCATGTGCTGAAAAGTGTATTGGTGCAAGCCCCTGCACTCGACCTGGCAAGCATCGGCGATGTGATTGTGGGTTGCGCCATGCCCGAGGCTGAGCAAGGTATGAACGTGGCACGCATTGCCTTATTGCTGGCGGGCATTCCCAATGCCGTACCTGGGATGACCATCAATCGATTTTGCTCTTCCGGTTTGCAGGCGGTGGCATTGGCGGCAGATCGTATTCGTTTGGGTGAGGCGGATATGATGATTGCGGCGGGTACGGAGAGCATGAGCATGGTGCCGATGATGGGCAACAAAATTGCGTTTAATCCAGCTATTTTTGCTTGCGAAGAAAATTACAGCATTGCTTACGGCATGGGCCTCACTGCTGAAAAAGTGGCCGAACGTTGGAAGATATCACGTGAAGCACAAGATGCATTTGCGTTGCAAAGTCACCAGCGAGCTTTAGGGGCGATTAACGCGGGTGAATTCAAAGATGAGATTTCACCTTTTACTATTCACGAGCAATTGCCAGATATAAATAGCCGTGAAATTTTACTTTGCTCGCATCATGCGACACAGGATGAAGGCCCGCGTGTAGATACCTCTCTCGATGCGCTAGCCAAATTAAAGCCGGTATTCGTGGAGCATGGCTCAGTCACGGCCGGAAATAGTTCGCAAATGTCCGATGGCGCAGGGGCGGTGTTGTTGTGCTCTGAAGTTGCACTGAAACGTTACAATTTAACGCCTATCGGCAAGTTTTTAGGATTTTCAGTGGCAGGTGTGCCGCCGGAAATTATGGGTATCGGCCCAAAAGAGGCGATACCGCGCGTGTTAAAGCAAGTGGGCTTGGCGCTAAATGACATGAGTTGGATAGAATTGAACGAGGCATTTGCCGCACAATCCTTGGCGGTGATAAAGGATGTCGGACTTGATCCAGCGCTCGTCAACCCATTCGGCGGGGCAATAGCATTAGGACACCCACTCGGCGCGACAGGAGCGATTCGCACGGCGACACTGCTACATGGCTTGCGCCGGCGCAGATTAAAATACGGTATGGTGACGATGTGTATCGGCACAGGAATGGGTGCCGCAGGTGTGTTTGAAGCTTTTTAAGTGAGAAAATAAATGAAAAAAATAGCGGTTGCTGGGTTGTTGTTTTTCATGAGTATTACAGCTCATGCGCTAGAAATTTCGGGTATTAAAATCCCTGATAAAACGCAATCTGGTGAGCGCACCCTGCTACTGAATGGTGCAGGGGTTAAGCTCATGGCGTTTGTGTACCCTGTTTATGTTCTTGCCTTGTATTTGCCAGAAAAAAAATACTTTGTGGAAGAAGTACTAGCAGAAAGTTTGAGCAAGAAATTGGTGCTGACCTTTACTTATTCCGGAGCGACTCCTGCACAGTTGCTCGATGCCACGAAACAATTGATGAGTGAAAATTTAAGTGCAGAAGACATGCAAAAACAACAGCTTGGCTGGCAATCATTCGCGGCGATTTTTAATACCATTAAAGATTTTAAGCGGGGTGATCAGCTTGGCTTTGACTATAACGCGACCACAGGAATGCAGATAAGCCTTAATAACAAAGATATTGGTAATATTAGTGAGCTTGATTTTATGCGTGGATTTTTGATGGTGTGGCTCGGGAATAATCCCGCTCAACCTGAGTTAAAAATTAAACTATTGGGGAAATAGCTTTGTTACCCAATCAACACAATTCCTAAATGAATACTATGCAATCGAGTGCCGAAATTAATCGGCAAGCCTTGGTAAGTGACTTAGAGCAGCAAGGCGCAGTCTTCATGCAAAGTATTTCTGCGCAACACGCTCATCTTTTTTCTAATGTTTTAGTGACGATCTCAAAAGCAGAGCTCTCACAAATGCAGGCAGTTATAGATGCTGTTGAAGCGGTGGTTAACTCTCCCAAATGGACAGAGGCGCTCTCTCTTAAAGTTGAGAATGATGGAGAAGCATTGGGCGTTTTTTATGGATATGATTTCCATTTGAATGAACATGGTGCTCATCTGATAGAAATTAATACCAATGCAGGTGGAGCATTTCTGAATGCAGTGTTACTAAAAAGTCAGGCCGCGGAAGAGGCAAATGACTTGGCACATCAATTTGTTGAAATGTTTAAAAATGAATGGCAATTAGAGCGAGCATTAACTGAGTTGAAGTGCATTGCGATTGTGGATGAGCAGCCGCAGCAACAATATCTTTACCCTGAGTTTATTTTGGCGCAACAGATGTTTGAGCAAGTTGGGATACGTGCACTGATTGCTGATCCTCAAGAATTTAAAACTAAGGCAGATGGGTTGTATTTGAATGATCAGAAAATTGATCTTGTATATAACCGCCTGACCGATTTTTCATTGGCGAGCTATCCCACTTTGTTAAATGCTTATCAAGATAAAAAAGTGGTGGTCACTCCTCATCCTGCGGCTTATTCCCGCTATGCCGATAAACGCAACTTGGCGAAGCTCACTGATGGAAATTTTTTGCATTCACTCGGTGTAAGCGATGAGGTAATTCGCGTTATATTGCAAGGCATTCCGCAAACGCGCGTGGTTGTTAAAGAAGATGCAGAGCAATGGTGGTCTTCGCGCAAGCAGTGGTTTTTTAAGCCGAATACTGGTTATGGTGCGAAGGGTGCGTATCGTGGTGAAAAAATCACCAAGCGTGTCTTTGAAGAACTTTTGATAGGTGATTATGTGGCGCAAAAATTAGCGCCACCGGGTGAGTGTTTAGCACAGGTTAATGGAGAGCGCGTATCGCTGAAATACGATGTGCGCTGCTATGTCTATAAAGGTGAAATTCAATTGATCGCAGCTCGCTTATATCAAGGCCAAACCACTAATTTTAGAACTGAGGGTGGTGGCTTCGGTATAGTGCACGTAGCTGGCTAGTTGTTATTGCCCAGTCACTTTCATTCCTGAGTGATATTGCTTAATAGTATTTCTGCCACTTTGTTTGGCGTAATACATCGCAATGTCGGCATTTTTTGAGAGCTCAATTTCATCTTCACCTTGTTCAGGGTAAATGGCTATCCCGATGCTAGTGGAAATATTGAGTACATGGCCTTCGATCTCGAATGGCTGCTCTAGCGAAATTCTGATTTTTTCAGCCACAAGCTGTGCATCTTGCTCTGTTTCAACATTTGGAATAAGAACTACAAACTCATCGCCGCCAATGCGCGCGACGGTGTCTGATTCCCGCATGCAGTTCTGCATGCGGACAGCAGCTTTTTTGAGCAGCAGATCGCCTATTGCATGGCCAAGTGAATCGTTGATCGGTTTAAATTTGTCTAAATCTAAAAATAATAAAGCAAGACGAGTTTGTTTACGCTTGGCAATCGAAAGTGCCTGTTGTAAACGGTCACTGAGGAGCGCGCGATTGGGGAGGTCCGTGAGTTGATCGTATTGCGCCATGTGGTGAATACGCTCTTCAGCTTCTTTGTTGTCTGTAATGTCAGTGATAATGCCATGCCAGATCACGCTTCCGTCAGCCAGTTTTTCCGGTTGCGCTTTAACTGCGCGCCATCGTGTTCCTACCAAGGGCAAAATGATTCGATACTCAACATTCAATGGCGTTAGTTTTTGAGCTGACTCGTTAACTGCATCTTGCAGTCTAATCGGGTCATCGGGGTGCTGGCTATTAAATACGACACTCGCTTCGTCGCGCAAAGATTCTGGTAACGCACCGTTCATTTTTCGTATCGCCTCACTAACAAAGGGAAAGCAAAAGCGACCATTTGGATACAGGCGTGCTTGAAAAATAATGCCCGGAACTTCGGCAGATATTTTGCTAAGGAGATCGTGGCTAACTTGTAAGGCTTGTGCATCTAGTTGTTTTTCAATCACGATGCTAGCAAGCTGGGTTGCTTGTTGAATTAATTCAATATCGCTATCGGTTGTGACATGAGCTTCTTTGCGATAGATAGCAAAGGTACCCAGTATTTTCCCATGTGTGGATTTAATCGGCTCAGACCAACAGGAAGCCAACCCAGCTTTAATAACCAGGTCTTTAAAAGGAAGCCAATTCGGATGAGAGGGTAGATCTTCAGAAAAAGAGCGTTTCCCAGTGTAGGCTGCCATGCCACAGGATCCAACATTGAGGCCTATCGCTAGTCCCTCTACAGCGTCGTTGTAAAAACTAGGTAAGCTGGGGGCTGCGCCAATATGCAAATGTTTCCCATCGTCACTTAGTAACAATATTGAACATAGTACTTTTTTATCCTCCAGTTCAATATTTTGGGCGATGGCACAGAGCACTTCGGAAAGTGGCGCATTTCTAAATAAAAGTTCAAAAATATGACTGTGTGCAGCTTGATGTTGATTTAGTGCTGCGAGCTTTGGAGCATTTATTTTGAAGCGTCGATTAAAGAAAAACATAAAAATGACGCCCGCCACCGCAATCGAAATCATTAAGAGAGCGAAGCCTAGGCTGTGCGAAACGCGATTGGAGTCGAATTTGGCATCTGGGTTGTAGAGAAAACCTGTTAGCGGGAAATTACGCGGCATCATGTTGAGGTCGCCAAACGTATTCGCAATTTGTGCCCATCGCTGAGGATTTGAGTAACCTACCTCGATTAGATTGGCTTCCATTAGAGTGATCATCTGATCAGCTTCAAATGCTAAATGTTCGCGAGTGTGTTTTTGTGAATATTGTCTAAGAATAAGTTCGATCATTTCGTCGCGGTGTTCGATGGCATAACGCCAGCCACGTAAACTCGCTTCCCTAAAAGCGTGGACACGCTCCGGATGATTTTTTATTTCGTGCTCAGAGGTGAACAGCGTGTCGCCATAAAAATCCATGCCGAACATTTGAGGTGTAAATGCTTGATAGCTAAAATTTGAGTGTGCAAACTCTTTGGGCTTGTTAGTTAAGTAGCCGGAGATCGCGTCAACTTTGCCTTGGATAAGATCTTGCGGATCCAGGCTATGTTGAACTTGAATAAGTGTGTCGGTATTGATACCGGCTTTTTTGAATAGAGCGAGTAGCTCGGTTGACTCATGGTCAAACATGACGCGCTTGCCGGATAAATCTAATAAATTATTTATGTTGTTATTTTTGGCCACAAAAATTGCATAAGGGGTGTGCTGAAAAATGACAGCCAGTGCCACGACTGGCCTCCCCTCTGCGCGAGTAAGTAGCAAGCTGCTTGACCCAATACCGAATTGCGCCTCATTCATGAGCACACGGTCAACGACATTAATTTTTGGTGAGGCTACTTCAAAGTGAACGTCTAGACCGGCCTCACGGTAATAACCTTTAGTTTGAGCAGCGTAGTAGCCAGCAAATTGGAATTGATGTGTCCACTTGAGTTGTAGTGTGACGTTTTCGAGAGTAAACGCAGCGTTGCTAAAAAGTATTGCTATGCAGACAGCGAGTAATTTTATAAAACTTAAAACGAGTCGCATGAGTTGATTGTTTAACGGCTTAGTGAAGTGCTGTGATTGTGCGGTGAAATGTTATTCGTAACAATAGTACATACGGTCTATATATTTAAAAAATATATAGACCGTCATCCTTGGGTATTAGGTCTTTTCTTAGAGTAGGTGTTTTACTAAATCTCGCTCGCTCAGTAATTCCTGGTAGCTATCCATCATGTGCTTGCGGCCTAGTTCGCTGATCGGTAGATCTTTCACAATATGAAAGTGGCCATTACGGCACGTGACAGGGAAACCATACAACACGCCTTCGGGGATGTCATAGCTGCCATCGGATGGCACGCTCATGGTGACCCAGTCATTGTGATGTGAATGTAACAACCAATCGTGGACATGGCCAATTGCAGCATTAGCAGCACTGGCGGCACTGCTGAGGCCTCGAGCTTCAATGACTGCCGCGCCGCGTTTTTGTACGGTGGGAATGAATTCACTTTCGCTCCAGTCGTCCCATTTATTCTGGCTTAGAATGTCAGTCACCTTGCGGCCACGTACTTCGGCGTGTGAGAGGTCGGGATACTGTGTGCCCGAGTGGTTGCCCCAGACCACCATTTTTTTGATGTCTTGGATCGGCTGGAATAATTTCAGCGCGACTTGAGTGATGGCGCGATTATGGTCGAGGCGCATCATCGCGCTAAAGTTGCGCGGGTCAAGGTCTGGCGCGTTTTTCATGGCGATCAGGGCGTTGGTGTTGGCGGGGTTGCCCACCACCAGAACTTTTACATGGCGTGCAGCGACTTCGTTGAGGATGCGACCTTGCTCAGAAAAAATTGCACCGTTGGCTTCGAGTAAATCTTTGCGTTCCATACCTTTGCTACGAGGGCGTGCTCCGACCATCAGCACCACCTCAGCATCTCTAAAAGCAACCCGTGGATCGTCGGTAGTGATCACCTGTTGTAAGTTAGGAAAGGCGCAATCTTCGAGCTCCATCGCGACGCCGCGTAAGGCTTGTTGGGCTGGTGTGATATCGAGTAACTGCAAAATGATGGGCTGTTCTTTGCCCAACATATCTCCATTGGCTATGCGGAATAACATGCTGTAGCCGATTTGTCCGGCAGCACCGGTGATTGCAACTCGAATGGGGGCTTTCATACTGTTCTCCTATGGGTGTGGGATGAGAGCCATTCTGCCACAGGGCATCTCTAATAATCCAAACTTCGTCGCAAAACTGCGTTTCGCACTAAAAATTTCTCCTTACTTATCAACATAATGTAGCGTCGTAATTTTTTGCTTGTGACTTGTCTTGCTCAGAATTTTGAATTATTTGAGGCGCACTAAACTCAATCCTTGTTTTCCATGTAACGCTCAATGTGATCCAAGAAAATACGCGTTTTGGCGGGTAAGTAGCGGCGCATCGGCATCACCGCCCAAGCGGGCACAGAGGGTAAGCACCAGTCAGGTAGTACGCGCACTAATCGTTTCATGCGTAAATCTTCAAGTACAAAGCCATTGGGAAGGGAGCCGATGCCTGCGCCGTCGAGCAGCACTTGCTGAATCATGCCGGGAGAGTTGAGCGCGAGGCGTCCAGGTGGTACACCTTCCCATGTGGCTTTCCCTCGTATCAGTTGCCACGGCATGGCGCTGCCGCGCGCGGAGAGTAGTCGCACAGCAGTGTGGTGCGCGAGATCGTCGGGATGTTTAGGAGCAGGGTGTAGTGCTAAATATATCGGGCTGGCGTAAAGCCCAAAGCCTTGCTCATCAATTTTGCGTGCAACCAGTGTGGAGTCGTTGTCGAGCGCGCCCATGCGTATAGCCAGATCAAAGCGCTCACCGACTAGATCGACGCGTCTAGAGGTGAGATCAATGTCGAGCTGAATTTCGGGGTAAGTCTCAATGAACGTGGCGATGGCGCGAGATAAATGCTGTTTGGCGTAATCGTCAGGCATCGAAACACGTAGTCGCCCTCGTGGCTGGGCTTGTTGGCTCTGCACAAAGTCTTGGGTGGAGTTCACTTCTTCGGTGACGCGGCGGCAATGGTCGAGAAATTCTTGGCCAAAATCGGTAAGGGTGAGGCGGCGAGTAGTGCGCAGTAAAAGTTTTTGCCCCAGAGCTTCTTCGAGATTGGTGAGGCGACGGGAGACAGTGGCTTTGGGCATGCTTAGGTGTTCGGAGGCGCGCACCATGCTTTCTTGTTCTGCAATCGTGGCAAACAAGATGTAGTCATCGGCGGAAAGTTTTTTTTGTTCCATTTATGGAATATTCTATCTCGGTTAGATGGCTTTATCTAGTTTTTTGAGGCGACTAAGATGCGCCTCACTACGAAGGAGGTTGCCATGCAAACAGTTACTGAAAAAGCCATACAGCAATCACGCAATATTGAGCGCATTGTTGCTGGAGTTGAAACTTCCGACGGTGCTGGTGTTAGTTTGACGCGTGTGCTTCACGGTAAGTTGCAACAACGTCTCGATCCATTTTTGATGCTTGACGCATTTGGTAGTGATGACCCGAATGATTACATCGCCGGCTTTCCCGATCATCCGCATCGCGGCTTCGAGACCATCACTTACATGCTGGCGGGACGTATGCGCCATCGCGACAGTGCCGGACACGAAGGTTTGTTAGGTGATGGCGGCGTGCAATGGATGACTGCTGGTAGCGGTGTTGTGCACTCAGAAATCCCCGAACAAAAAGATGGTGTGATGGAGGGGTTTCAGCTTTGGCTGAATTTGCCATCTCAGCGCAAGATGGCTGAGCCGTGGTATAGGGATTTTGCTAGTGAGCAAATTCCTGAATATGTCACTGGAAGTGAAGTGATGGTGCGAGTGATTGCTGGTGAGAGCAACGGGATTGAAGGCGTGGTAACACGTGAGGTTACAGAGCCGATTTATCTGGATATTCATTTGCCAGCAGGCTCCCATTTTTCAACGCAGCTACCCGCTACACACAACGCTTTCGTCTATGTTTATCGTGGTGCAGTGCAGATCGGCGCTGAGCATTTAGAATCTCAGCGTATGGGCATATTGAGCAATACATTAAATTCGGATGGAGTAGCTGTTGTAGCGAAGCAGGATGCACGTCTGATTCTGGTGGCTGGCAAACCACTCGGTGAGTCGATTGTGCAGTACGGCCCATTTGTGATGAATACGCAGGCTGAAATTCATCAGGCGCTGGATGATTTTAGAAATGGGCGTTTTGCTTAACTCTCGGAGAAATCATGAATGCACTAGTCCTTCGATATAACAACATTGCGATTACCTTGCACTGGTTGATGGCGTTGCTGATTTTTGTAGTCTTTCCACTAGGTGTGTATATGCACGAATTGCCCTTGTCGCCAACCAAGTTGCAGCTCTATAGCTATCACAAGTGGCTTGGCATAACGGTATTAATGCTAGCGATGCTGCGTGTTTTTTGGAGAGCAAAAAATCCACCGCCGCCACTGCCTTATGACACACCAAATTGGGAAAAAGCGGTGAGTCATGTCACACACCTTGCGCTGTATTTTTTATTATTTTCCGTGCCGCTTTCGGGTTGGCTCATGAGCTCAGCCAAAGGGTTTCAGACTGTGTGGTTTGGTGTGGTGCCTCTACCAGATTTAGTTGGTAAAGATAAAGAGTTGGGTCATTTGTTGGAGCTTATACATCAGGGGCTGAACGTGGTTTTGTTGGGTCTCGTAGCAATGCACATCGCGGCGGTGATTAAACATAAGTTTATTGATCATGACCAGATTTTAGAACGCATGTTACCGAAAGGAAAAATATGAAAATAAATATAATCAATACGTTATTAATTATCGTCGCGCTGTCTAGCGGACAGGCATCCGCGTTGGATTTTAAGCAGATGCAAGCTGGCGAAAGTGCTGTCAGCTTTCACTATCAGCAAATGGGCGTGGCAATGGATGGCAAATTCAATAAATTCTTGGCGCAAGTTACGTTTGATCCCGCCAAGTTGACGAACGCCCAAGCGCGCATCGACATCGACCTAGCTAGTATAGATGCGGGCTCTGCCGAAGCAAATGATGAAGTAGCGGGTAAATTGTGGTTTAACGCTAAAACTTATCCAACGGCGAGTTTTGTGTCGAGCGGCGTTAAGTTGTTAAGCGGCAATCGTTATGAGGTGTCTGGAAAATTGAGCATCAAAGGTACGACGCGCGATGTGATTGTGCCAGTGACATTTCAAGCTGCCGGAAATCGTGGGGTCTTTGACGGCGCTATCACCATCAAGCGTTTAGATTACAAAATTGGCGAGGGAGCATGGGCCGACCTCGGCACGATTGCTAATGAGATTCAGATTAAGTTTCACATCGTTGTGAATGCAGTACCGCCTAAGAAGTAAATTATCCTCAACTACCACCAAGGAGATCACCATGCAAAAAATCGCTGCTTTCGCTATCGTTGCCTCACTCTCTACTACTGTGTTCGCCGCACCGGAAACTTATGTACTGGAGAAAAATCATACTTTGCCGCGCTTTGAATACAACCACATGGGCTATTCCATTCAGCTCAGCCGTTTTGACTCTGCGACAGGAAAAATTACTATTGATCGTGCTACAAAAACAGGTTCAGTCGATGTCACTATCGATAGCACTTCGATTAATACTGGATCAGATGCTTTTAATGAGCATATTCAGGCGGAAGATTTTCTGAGTACGACGAAGTATCCAACGATTACTTATAAGTCTAGCAAGGTGAAATTCGATGGCGATAAGGTGGCTTCTGTAGATGGCGAACTAACGATTAAAGGTGTAACTAAGCCCGTCACACTGACCGTCGTTTCGTTTATGTGCATGCCACATCCGATGATGAAAAAAGATACTTGCGGCGCGACTGCAACCGCTAAAGTGAAGCGTTCCGATTTTAATATGGGTAAATATGCACCACTAGTTGGGGATGAAGTGACTTTGACAATTCCTGTTGAAGCCATCAAGCAATAATTGAATATTGATTGACCCTCCCTCGTTTGAGGGAGGGTGTTTTTTTTAAGGAGCACGTAATGTCTGGAACTCTATTTACACCTACCACTTTAGGTAAATTGCAATTAAACAATCGTGTCGTAATGGCGCCAATGACTCGTTGCCGTGCACTGGGTAATGTACCCAACGAGCTGATGGCTAAACATTACGAGCAGAGAGCCACGGCAGGTCTAATTATCAGTGAAGGTGTTGCTCCTTCCGCCAATGGTTTGGGTTATGCGCGCCAACCGGGTTTATTTACCGATGCTCAAGTGCAAGGCTGGAAAAAAGTGACTGATGCGGTGCACGCGAAGGGTGGAAAAATCTTTGCGCAGATTATGCATGACGGTCGAGTGAGTCATCCAGCAAACATGCTTGCGGGTAGCAAGGTGTTGGCGCCTTCAGCGATTGCAGCACCGGGTGAGATGTGGACAGACACCCAAGGTATGCAAGCCTATCCGGTACCAACGGCCATGAGCGAAGCTGATATCGCACAAGCGATTGCTGAATATGCAGCCTCAGCTAAACGTGCAATTGAAGCGAATTTTGATGGTATTGAGTTGCACGGTGCTAACGGATATCTGATCGATCAATTTTTAAATACTGCCACTAATGTGCGTACGGACAAGTGGGGTGGTAGTGTTGAAAACCGTATTCGTTTCGCAGTGGAAGTGGCTAAGGCTGCAGTTGCTGCGATCGGTGCTGACCGTATCGGTATGCGTATTTCACCTTATGGTGCGTTCAATGGCACAGTCGCTGATGATGAAATGGACGCCTTGTATGAGAGTTTGATTTCTGAATTGAACAAGTTGGGGCTAATTTATATTCACATTGTTGACCACAGTGCGATGGGCGCACCTGAAGTAAGTCCGGCATTGAAAGCAAAAATTCGAGCAAACTTTAAAGGCAAATATATTTTGTCTGGTGGATATGATGCGGCTACGCGAGCCAATGCCGATCTTGACGCTAATCGAGGTGATCTCGTGGCATTTGGCCGTCCGTTTATTTCAAATCCAGATTTGGTGCAGAAATTACAAAATGGTTCAGCGCTTACCGCACCTGATGTAAATACCTTTTATACGGCAGATGAAAAGGGTTACGCCGACTATTAATCGGGTTGTTTGCTTGATGTTTTAAGGAGTACCCACACAGCGCCGCCACCTCCGGCGTTTTGTGGTGCTTCACAAAAGGCGAGTACTTGGCTATGTTGAATGAGCCAGTGCCGGGCGTGAGTTTTGAGTATCCCTTCGCGCCCGTTACTGCGCCAACCTTTTCCATGTATGACGTTGACGCAACGCAATTCCTGTTGTGTGGCGTGATGCAAAAATTCTCCTAATAATTTTCTCGCTTCATCGCTGTTCAGTCCGTGCAGATCTAAACTATCTTGCGGCGGCCATTCGCCACGTCGCAATTTTCGCAGTGTCATTCGATTGACGCCGTTGCTCAAATATTCGCTGATTGGAGCTTCACTTGTACCATGATCAGACAGAGTGTCAGGCACAGTGCTGTTGAGGCGAGTGTCGCGAGGAATAAGTTTGCTTTTGGCTTGTGAAGGGGCAATGCGATTGGAGGGTTTTAGTGGAGTAACGTCAGGAAGCGACTGCCGGAACAAGTCATCATCTTGCTCCGGCTTGCTTTGCATTAGCTGAGTGATTGCAAGTATTTGTCGGCATCGAGTGCCGCCATGCAGCCGGTAGCTGCGCTAGTGCAGGCTTGGCGATAGATTTGGTCTTGTACGTCGCCAGCCGCAAATACGCCGTCGATGCTAGTTGCGGTCGCATTGCCACGGCTACCACCACGGGTGGTGAGATAGCCGTTATCCATCTCTAATTGGCCTGCAAAAATGTCAGTATTGGGTTTGTGGCCAATCGCGATAAACACGCCATCGACGGTGATATCTTGAGTTGCGCCACCTTGCATTTGTTTTAGGCGCATGCCCGTTACACCGCTATCGTCACCTAATACTTCAACCAAAACTTGGTTGAGTTGCAAAGTGATTTTGCCCTCTTTTACTTTGTCCATCAGGTGGTCAATCATGATGCGTTCGGCACGGAAGGTGTCGCGGCGATGCACGAGCGTAACGTGGCTAGCGATGTTTGCCAAATAGAGCGCTTCTTCCACAGCAGTGTTGCCGCCACCGATAACGGCAACCGGTTTGTTGCGGTAAAAGAAGCCATCACAGGTTGCGCAACCTGAGACGCCTTTGCCCATGAAGGCTTCTTCCGAGGGTAGGCCAAGATATTGAGCTGAGGCGCCGGTGCATATAATGAGTGCATCGCAAGTGTAAGTGCCGGAGTCGCCAACTAGTGTGAACGGTTTTTGCTGTAGCTTGGCTGTGTGAATGTGATCAAAAATGATTTCGGTATTGAAGCGCTCAGCATGCTGTTGAAAACGCGCCATTAACTCTGGGCCTTGTACGCCATTAGCATCGGCTGGCCAATTATCGACTTCAGTGGTTGTCATCAGTTGGCCACCTTGGGCCAGTCCTGTGATTAGCATGGGCTTTAGATTGGCGCGGGCGGCATAAACTGCAGCAGTGTAGCCAGCAGGCCCTGAGCCAAGAATAATGAGTGAGTGATGTTGAGTTGCAGTCGTCATGGAGCGCTTTCAATTGGGTTAATCAAGTGGGGCGAAATTTATCAGTG
>JFJP01037240.1_pt1 | contig 38609 bp, 37 predicted proteins | sample 431651 | NCBI WGS metagenome assembly JFJP01 (sample SAMN02602958, study PRJNA72255) | Microbial mat metagenome, whole genome shotgun sequencing project. | biome: fresh water; feature: sink hole; material: water; isolation source: purple microbial (photo- and chemosynthetic) mats found in... | reverse complement strand
ATGGATTACAATTTTCACGAAATAGAGAAGAGCTGGCAGAAATACTGGGAGGATAATAAAACATTTAAAACACCGGAAGATCTTACAAATCCAAAAAAGGCCTATGTCCTTGATATGTTCCCCTACCCTTCAGGCGCAGGATTGCATGTTGGTCACCCTGAAGGATACACAGCTACGGATATCTTCTGCAGATACAAACGGATGAAGGGATTTAATGTGCTCCACCCAATGGGCTGGGATGCATTCGGACTTCCTGCAGAACAGTATGCAATTCAGACCGGAACACACCCGTCAATCACTACAAAAAATAACTGCGACACATTCAGACGACAGATAAAAGAACTCGGACTCAGCTATGACTGGGACAAGGAAATCAATACCACCGATCCAAAATATTTTAAATGGACCCAGTGGATCTTTATCCGCCTTTACAATACCTGGTTCGATCATAAACTTCAGAAAGGGAGACCAATATCCGAATTAGCAATTCCAGAGACAGTCTCGCAACTGGGTCATAATGAGACTATTAAATACATTGATTCTCAGCGACTTGCATACTACGCCAATGCACAGGTATGGTGGTGCCCGAGCTGCCGGATAGTCTGTGCAAACGAGGAAGTACTTACCGATGGCTCCCATGAAAAATGCGGGAACAGGGTTGAAAAGAAAAACCTGAAACAGTGGATGCTCCGCATTCAGCTCTATGCCGAAAGGCTTCTTAAAGGGATAGACAACCTCGACTGGCCCGAAGGAATAAAAGATATGCAGCGAAACTGGATAGGCCGTTCAACAGGTGCTGAAGTTGATTTCTCTCTCGATGGATTAAGCGAAAAACTAACTGTTTTCACTACCCGTCCCGATACCCTTTTCGGTGCAACCTATATGGTTATCGCACCTGAACACCCACTGATTGGAAAACTTACAACAACTGAATACAAAAAAAACGTTGATGATTATATAAAAGCAACTTCTCTTAAATCGGACCTCGACCGCACCGACCTGGCAAAAGACAAAACCGGCGTATTTACAGGAAGGTATGCGATAAACCCCGTGAATTCAAAAAAGATCCCTGTATGGGTGGCAGATTATGTTCTCACAGGTTACGGCACAGGAGCAATTATGGCTGTCCCGGCTCACGACAACCGCGACTTTGAATTTGCGCAGAAATTTAAACTTCCGATCCTCTGCATTCAGGATCCTGATGTGTCAGACCCTGAGAGGAAAGAGAAGATTCTTAACGGTGAAGAATGCTGGACCGAAGACGGAAAATACATTAACTCTTCTGATAAATCCACAGGTATCGACATTAACGGCCTCAACAAGGAAGCCGGTATTGCTCATATTACGAAATGGCTGGAATCAAAAAACCTGGGGACTGCAAAGATAAACTATAAGCTTCGTGACTGGCTCTTCAGCAGACAGAGATACTGGGGCGAACCGTTCCCTGTAATTCACTGGGAAGACGGTGAAGTTACATTACTTAACGATAACGAACTGCCTCTCGAATTACCCCAACTTGAAAAATATCTGCCCGGGGAATCAGGGGAATCTCCACTTTCAAATTCTGAGGAGTGGCTTAATGTAACTGATAAGAACGGCAGAAAAGGGAGAAGGGAAACTAACACAATGCCCCAGTGGGCTGGATCGTGCTGGTACTACCTGAGATTTATCGATCCCGGAAACAACGCGATGATCTTTGATAAAGCAAAAGAGAAATACTGGATGCCAGTCGATCTGTATATCGGAGGAGCAGAACATGCTGTGCTTCATCTCCTTTACAGCCGATTCTGGCATAAGGTGTTATTCGACCTTGGGATTGTCTCCACTGACGAGCCATACCAGAGACTTTTCAACCAGGGAATGATACTTGCTTTTGCCTATGAAACAGAGTCAGGGTCCAAAGTTTCAGGCGATTTTGTTGAAGAGAAAGAAGGGAAATATTTTCATAAGGAAACAGGTGCAGAGCTTAAGCAGATTGTTGCCAAAATGTCCAAATCGCTTAAAAATGTTGTCAATCCCGACGATGTTGTATCGAAATATGGTGCTGATTCACTCAGACTGTATGAGATGTTCATGGGACCGCTTGATGTTACAAAACCATGGGATGATAAAGGCGTCAAAGGTGTTTTCGGATTTCTTGGCAGAGCATTCAGATTCATGTCAAATCCTGAGAATATTCATACAGGAGCAGAGGATGCTGAAATTCTTAAAGGGCTCCACCAGTCGATTAAAAAAGTTGAAGGCGATATTGAGAACCTGAGATTCAACACAGCAATTTCGTCGATGATGATCTTCATAAATCTTGCCACAAAAAAAGGAAAAGTAACTGCCGATACAGCCGGAAAATTTACGAGGATCCTCTCTCCTTTTGCACCACACATGGCAGAAGAATTATGGAAACTCCTTGGAAATCCGAAGACTCTTGCCTACGAGCCGTGGCCAGAGTTCAATGAGGAGTATTTAAAGGAAGATAACTTTGACTATCCTGTTTCATTCAATGGAAAAATGAGGTTCAATATTCAGCTGCCGGTTACTATGTCTAAAGAAGAGATCATAAAGATTGTCCTGGCTGATGAGAGATCAAAAAAATGGATTGGCGATGCCACTCCATCAAATATTATTGTAGTGCCGAACAGAATTGTGAATATTGTTTTAAAGAACTAATTTATTGATGAATCTATTCTTTAAATACATAATTCCGTCAGCATTCTTCCTTTTTACAATTTCCTGCAATAACAGCTCCAACAGCAAACCCGAATCTGGTGCAACTACTGCCGATTCTTCTGTTATAACTAAAACAGCAGAACCTGTTTTATTCTACGGCATCCCGTCCGACTCTTTCGATCTGATTTCGGGCAGGATCAAACCCAACGGATTTCTATCTGATATCCTTATAAAGCATGGAATAACTCTTCAGGAAATAGATCAGACAATAAGAAATTCTAAATCAGTATTTGATGTAAGAACAATACGTTCGGGGAACAACTACTTTCTCCTGCGTGAAAGAGATAGTATGGCAAGAGCCAGGTACCTTGTTTACGAACACGATGCCACAGTTTCATATATTTTCAGTTTCAACGATTCACTTAATATAACACCTTACAGAAAAGAGATTACAAGGGAAATAAAGTATTCCTCAGGAACTATTGAAACTTCACTCTGGGATGCAATGATGAACGGAGGACTACATCCTTCACTTGCGATTGATTTATCTGAAATATTTGCATGGACAGTCGATTTTTTCGGGCTGCAGAAGGGCGACAGTTTTAAGGTTATCTATGAAGAGCTGTTTATTGAGGACAAATCCCTGGGGTCAAGCCGGGTTTATGGAGCACAGTTTACAAGGTCGGGGGTTACTGTAACTGCAATTCCATTTATACAGGATGGAAAAGAATCGTTTTTTGATATAGACGGGAACAGCCTTAGAAAAGCCTTTCTGAAAGCTCCTCTTCAGTTTTCAAGGATAAGCTCGAGGTTTTCAGCAAACCGCCTGCATCCGATACTCAGGATAAGAAGAGCACATTTCGGTGTTGATTATGCTGCGCCTGTGGGCACTCCTGTGCATGCTATTGGCGATGGCAGGGTAATTTCAGCAACCAATGAGGGAGCATCCGGAAGAATGGTTAAAATTCAGCATAACAGTGTCTATTCAACTGCTTATCTTCATCTTAGCCGGTTCGGACAGGGGATTTTTGCAGGTGCAGTAGTAAAGCAGGGTGACATAATAGGCTATGTCGGATCAACCGGATTATCCACAGGACCGCACCTTGATTTCAGATTCTATAAAAACGGATCACCTGTCGATCCTTTAAAGGTAGATGCACCTTCAGTGGAACCGGTTCTTGAGAAAGACAAGGCAAAATTTGAAAAGATAAAAACAGTTGTTTTAAACCTGCTCGGGACCTTTAATTAGCAGATCGGGAAGTTTAACAACAATATCTTCAATAACTTTAGGAAAATGCTCATACTCAAGGGCATGTACTTTTACAGCAAGTGACTCGGCAGTTTCATCCTTTGCAACTTTGCATTTCTTCTGAAAAATAATATCACCCTTATCATAGTGCTTATTTACATAATGTATGGTGATCCCTGATTCTTTATCGTGATTTTCAATCACTGCCTTGTGAACAGTATCTCCATACATCCCCTTTCCTCCATAAGCAGGAAGAAGGGCGGGATGAATATTTATAATTCTTCCGGGGTACTGTTCAAGAATGCTTTCAGGAACTAACCAAAGAAAACCTGCAAGCACAATAAAGTCAATTTTATATAAAACCAGGTACCGAAGTACTTTCCCTGAAACATAAAATTCCTTATGTTCGAAAAAGAGGGTCCTTATATTAAGTGCTTCAGCCCTTTTTAGAACCATTGCCTGACGCTTATTCGACAAAACCAGACTTACACGGGCTGTATTTTGGTTCGAAAAGTATTTAATTATATTTTCCGCATTGGTTCCGGAACCAGAAGCAAAAATTGCTATATTCCTCATTATGTGTTGTTTATCTTAAATGTGACGATTTTGAAATAATTCCTTAAAATAAGATTATTTTTCTAATTATCAACACATTAATGTATATTGTAAATAAAAAAACATCAAATCTCTTGAAAAATATGGTACAAATATATTTCTTTGCATGGTTCAAAATTTAATATTAATTAAAATTTATTATTATGTCGGACATTGCCACAAGAGTAAAGGAAATTATAGTAGACAAACTTGGAGTAGACGTATCAGAAGTAACTCCCGAAGCCAGTTTCACCAATGACTTAGGTGCAGACTCTCTTGACACTGTTGAGTTAATCATGGAGTTTGAAAAAGAATTCAATATCGGAATTCCCGACGATCAGGCAGAAACCATCGGTACAGTTGGTGATGCTATCAAGTACATTGAGGAGAATGCAAAATAATTTGCATCGATAAAAATCCGTTTATGAGAAGAGTTGTAGTAACAGGTATTGGAGCATTGACTCCACTAGGTAATAATTTGCATGATTATTGGGAAGGACTGATAAATGGTGTTAGCGGAGCTGATTTGATAACCCATTTTGATACTGCAAAGTTCAAAACCAAATTCGCATGCGAACTTAAAGGCTACGACTCAAAAAACTATTTTGACAGGAAAGAGGCCAACAAACTCGATTTGTACGCTCAGTATGCATTAATTGCTACTGATGAAGCACTTACCGATTCAGCCCTTAACCTTGAAAAGGTAGACAAAGAACGGGTTGGTGTTATTTGGGCTTCAGGGATCGGGGGTATTGAGACCTTTTATTTAGCCATAAAGGATTATGTCCTGGGCGATGGTTCACCCCGGTTCAGTCCCTTTTTTATCCCCAAAATGATTAGTGACATTGCTGCAGGCTCTATTTCCATTAAATATGGATTCATGGGACCTAACTTCGCAACTGTTTCTGCATGCGCATCGTCTACAAATGCAATAATTGATGCCGTAAATTATATTCGCTGGGGTTATGCCGACATTTTTGTTACAGGAGGTTCCGAGGCAAGTGTAAATGAACCTGGTGTTGGAGGGTTCAATGCTTTGCAGGCCCTCTCAACAAATAATGATGATTATAAAAGAGCATCACGTCCGTTCGACAAAACCAGAGATGGTTTCGTCCTTGGTGAAGGTGCAGGAGCTCTTGTTGTTGAAGAGTATGAACACGCAAAGGCAAGAGGTGCAAAAATATATGCAGAACTTGTTGGGACCGGATTAACAGCCGATGCGTTTCATATGACAGCACCTCATCCTGAGGGTCTTGGTGCACGTAATGTAATGAAGCTTGCCGTTAAAGATGCCGGATTAAACCCTGAGGATGTTGATTACATTAATGTTCACGGGACAGCAACCCCGCTTGGTGACATTTCAGAAACCAAAGCTATTGTAAGTGTATTCGGAGAACACGCTTACAAACTCAATATCAGTTCAACAAAATCCATGACAGGCCACCTTCTTGGTGCTGCCGGAGCAATTGAAGCAATTGCTGCAATTATGGCTGTTTATAATGATATTGTACCGCCTACAATAAACTTTAGTATTCCTGATCCAGATATTGATCAGAAACTAAACCTAACACCCAATAAAGCACAGCACAGAAAAGTTAATGTCGCGCTAAGTAATACCTTTGGGTTTGGCGGACATAATGCTTCTGTCGTAGTTAAAAAAGCTGAAGCTTAGTGTCGTTTTTCCGCAGAAGAATTAATGGTACTTATCTGGTAGATAAACGGGAATTCAGTTCCCGCTTAAAGAAAATTCTTGGCTTCCGTCCGGGGAATCTGAAACTTTATGAAATCGCTTTCATTCACAGGTCGGCATCATTCACACTCCCTGATGGTAAAAAAGTAAATAACGAAAGGCTTGAATATCTTGGAGATGCTGTCCTTGATGCTATCCTTTCGGATTTCCTTTTCGAAAAATTTCCCGATGCAAACGAAGGATTTCTCACTAAGATCCGCTCAAGGATAGTAAACAGGGATATCCTGAACCAGCTGGCATTGTCAATGGGAATAAACAAGATTCTCATAAGTAATGTCTCATCATTACATCCAACTAAAAATTTGTATGGCGACGCCTTCGAAGCACTTATTGGTTCTGTATTTCTTGATAAAGGTTTCAAAAAAACAAAAAAGCTCTTTCTCAAAAATGTCCTCAACAGATATCTCGATCTTAATACTATAGTAACAACCGATACTGATTATAAAAGTCTTGTCTTTGAGTGGGTTCAGAAAAACAAGTCAAATCTCATATTCACTTATAATGAGGAGTATGATTTTAACCTTAAAAAATCAGTCTTTTCGACAACATTGTATATAGACAAGGAAGAACTTGGTGAAGGACATGGTTCTTCAAAAAAGGAGGCAGAACAGGAAGCGGCAAGCATGGCATGGAAAAGGCTGAAGGATAATTTGAAGGAATAGAAAAAATTATCTCTTTTTTAATTAACTTTATCGGTTATGTTGTTGTATTATGAAGAGTAATCGGAAAGTTACAAGGGTACAACTAAGCATTGACCACAATGATGGATTAATTATGCTTGGACTTGTATCGTCTGAGCCTGATTATAAAATGTCGCTTACTCTTAATAAACGATTCAAAATCTCTCTCAAAAACACATCTCCTGTTAAAGTAAATAATACAGTACAAGAGGAGTTTGCTTTTAGCAGATTTTCCGATCTCAGCAAGTTGCCTGATATCTCATTCAGCCTTATTTCTAACAGATCAGGGAAGAACTTTCTGATTAAAAATCTGAAAAATATTGATTACATCTTCATTGTTCATAATAATGAAAATGACAACAATATTGAGGAAATAACTGCCCAATTAAGAGAAATTGAAGCAGTTAATGCGGTTTTTAACATTGATTTAAATATCTTTAAGGACAAGAATTTACAATATTTAACCCAATAGGTTATGGAGAAGTTATTTTTTAATCTGTCAGAAGAGGAATTTACAAAAGGGAGAAAAACCCTTTTATGGGGTTTTGTTTCATTCTTCTTTCTTGCCGGTGTTTATGTACTTTTTGTTAGCCTTATTCTGGGTCATAAAAGCATTCCGGCAGTTCTTTCTGTCGCACCGTTTGGAATTAGCTTTGTAGTTTTTGTTATTGCATTATTTGCTACAGTCAAAAGAGCCGATATGTTTTTTCTCATTGATGATGAAAAAATAGAGTTCAGATATGGCATATTTAAACCAAAAAAATACTCTTTCAACTGGATTGATGTAAAGAATCTTGTTATGCCTCACAAACAGAGGAAGGCAAAACTTCAATTTAAAGATGGTTCTTCTTTTATAATAGACCTGAACTATCTCCAAAGAAAAAAATCGAGTATTATAAGAAAACATATTTATCATGTTGCAAGGTCGAAAGACCTCGAGGTCATAAAAGTAGATACTCTCTCAAAGAACTGATAATCAATAATATTTCCATTTTTTACCTTTCTGATTATTCTAAATTTACCCGACCTTATTAAATGAAGAGAGCCAGGCTTTGAAGCCTGGCTCTGCAATTTTGATAACCCTAAAACTAACCTAACCTATGAAAAAAACCTATATCTTCTCTAATTCAATAATCGTGCCAAATCCTGTACAAATATAAAACAGGTTCTCTTACAAAAAAAATAAAATCAGGTAATTAACTGAGAATTAACAATTCCTTAATAATACGTTAATGAAAAAAGTTTGGAGTGAACTAAAGTGCCTAAAGTACTTAAAGTTTTCAGCCCCTCTGCCGCTGCGCGGCATCTCCCCTAAAGGGGAGCTAATAAAGTCTTATATGATAATACACACTTATTCAGAGAATTACCCCCCTTTAGGGGGGCAGGGGGGCAACTATAAAGTCACTCCGGACTTCTTCATGTTAAAGAAAGTTAAAGAATGGCTTTATAAATTATATACAAGTACTTTTGCATCAATATGAAGCGGAAAACCATTGTATTACTGGCCATATTCTTTTTTTTGGCGATCTCCGGACTTATCCTCATTCAGTTATACTGGATCCGAAATGCAATTGCTATTACCGACAGGCAATTTGCATATTCCGCTAATAAAGCACTCGAATCGGTGGTTCTCGATCTGGAAGAAAAAGAGCTGCTAAAATACATTGTGGAAGATATTGATCCGGCATCCACAGATTCAGTTACTGCAATTGTTCCTGCTAACTCTCCTTTATCGAGGAAACTTCAGGGGTATCAGCCTAACGCAGCCTTACTTGAGATGTACGGTCTTAACAATCCCGACCGCCCGATAGCAATAACCAGTTCCGGACATAAAATTTTTTTATCATCAGAAAGTTCTATGCCATTCTCCAATTATGAATCTGCCGAACCACCACCCCAGATAAACAGTTCCGAAATTTCGGGAAGAGTAAGCAACAAAATAGTATTCCTCGAAAATATTATGGCCAAAATCCTCAGGAACACTCCTGATATTAAGGAAAGAATTGACCCTGAATATATTAAGAAACAATTGAGAACTGCCCTTAATAATGTGGGTATCTACCTTGATTTTGAATTCTCTATCCGTTCAGGACGATACGGTATTATTTGGAAAACCCCAGGATATGTTGATAAACCAGGAACAAACAAGTTCATAATTCAGCTCTTTCCTAACGATCCAGTCCCGAGTCAGAATCAGATAGTCTTATACTGCCTTCAGGAACAACAGTATAAATTTGAAAAAATCGGTAATCTTGGCTTTCTCTCCCTTCTCTTCACCCTTTTCCTTCTTGTCCTCGCAACAGGCACCTTTATTGTGATATTCCGGCAGAAGAAGATTTCAGAAATACGAAGCGATTTCATAAATAACATGACTCATGAGCTTAAGACACCGATATCCACAATCTCACTTGCATCGCAGATGATGTCAGATAGAACGATATCCGATAAAGACAAAAACATTGAGAATCTTGCGAGAATAATTTCTGACGAGAGTATGCGACTGAAATTTCAGGTTGAAAAAGTCCTTCAGATGGCGATCTTTGAGAAAATGAAAATGAAATTAAATATGGTCGAAATTGATATACACCATATTCTTGACAGAGCCTGCGATAATTTTTCTCTGCAGATTGGAAACCGGCAAGGACTTATAAAGAAAGATTTTCAGGCAGTGCATTCACTTGCATTGGCTGATGAAGTTCACTTTCTTAATTCAGTTTCCAATCTTCTGGATAATGCAATAAAATATTCAAAAGATAAACCCGATATTACAATTTCGACAAAAAACACTAAAAAGGGAATACTTATAATTATAGAAGATAGCGGCATTGGAATAGGCAAGGAAAACCTGAAAAGAATTTTTGACAAATTTTATCGTGTGCCGTCAGGCAATGTTCATAATGTAAAAGGGTTCGGGCTTGGGCTCAGCTATGTAAAAAAAATAATTGACGAACATGGTGGTGCTATAACAGCTGAAAGCCAGATTAATAAAGGCACAAAATTCACAATTTTACTTCCACAAAACGGATTAAGATGAATAAAATCAAGATACTCCTAGCTGAAGACGACAGTAACCTGGGAACTTTGTTAAAGAATTACCTTAATGCAAAAAACTATGATACGACTCTGTGTGTTAACGGCAGTCAGTCTCTGGAAACCTGCTTATCCGGGTCGTACGGGCTGTGCATTCTTGATATTATGATGCCTGAGATGGATGGCTTGACACTTGCAAAAGAGATACGGCTTGTAAAACCAGAAGCCCCTATTATTTTTCTAACGGCTAAAAACCAGAAGGAGGATATTCTCGAGGGATTTAAGACAGGTGCTGATGATTATATAACGAAACCATTCTCAATGGAGGAGCTCCTGTACCGCATAGAGGCATTACTAAGGAGAACCTCAGGAAGCGGGAGTTCAGTAAATAAAAAAGATGATAAGTATCTGGTTGGCAGTTATACCTTTGATCCTCTCAAACAGATTCTCTACTACAAGGAGATACCGACAAAACTGACAACTAAGGAATCTGAGCTGCTTGAACTCCTTTGTAAACACGGAAATGAAATACTTGAAAGAAATTTTGCACTAAAGACAATCTGGATTGATGACAACTATTTCAATGCACGCAGTATGGATGTATATATTACGAGACTGCGTAAATATCTCAAAGAGGATAGTACAATAAAGATCTTAAACGTACACGGTAAGGGTTATAAGCTTATCTGCTAGTTATTTGCCCCCTACCCCCTAAAGGGGGTTTAATACACTACAAACAACTGTATTCCAGCTAAATACTCCGAATTAGTCCCCCTTCAGGGGGATGTCACGCGTCAGCGTGACAGGGGGCTTTAGTCCAGTTTAAGAACTGCAAGGAACGCCTGCTGCGGAACCTCAACGTTTCCAACCTGCCTCATCCTTTTCTTACCCTTCTTCTGCTTCTCAAGAAGTTTACGCTTTCTGGTAATATCTCCGCCATAGCATTTTGCTGTAACATCTTTTCTAACAGCCTTTACAGTTTCCCGAGAAATAATCTTGGCGCCGATAGCCGCCTGGATGGCAATATCAAACTGCTGCCTTGGAATAAGCTCTTTAAGCTTTACACACATTTTACGGCCGAATTCATAAGCGTGGCCCCTGTAGATTAATGTTGAGAGTGCATCAACCATTTCCCCATTCAAAAGAATATCAAGCCTTACAAGATCGGCTTTTTGATATGCAGTATAATAATAATCAAAAGAAGCATACCCTTTTGATATACTCTTGAGCTTATCATAAAAATCGAAGACAATTTCGGCCAGAGGCATTTCAAAAGTCAGCTCAACCCTGTCGCGGGTAAGATATACCTGGTTCTTTAATATCCCCCTTTTATCTATGCAAAGAGTCATTATTGAGCCGACATATTCCGACAACGTTATTACCTGGGCTGAAATGTAGGGTTCTTCAATCCGTTCGAGATGGTTCACTGGAGGCAAACCTGAGGGATTATGAACGTCAATTTCTTCTCCTTTTGTTGTATAGGCCTTAAATGAAACGTTGGGAACAGTTGTTATAACATCCATATCAAACTCCCTGTCGAGACGTTCCTGAATTATCTCCATATGCAGCAAACCGAGAAAACCGCATCTGAACCCGAATCCTAGTGCTGCAGAAGATTCCGGAATAAAGGTGAGCGATGCATCATTCAATTGTAACTTCTCAATAGATATTCTAAGATCCTCATAGTCGTCTGCATCAACCGGATAAATCCCCGCAAACACCATAGGTTTAACATCCTCAAATCCGGAGATTGCCTTTTCGCAGGGATTTTTTACATGGGTAATGGTATCCCCGACTTTAACTTCAGCCGACACTTTTACTCCGGTTATAATATAGCCCACATCTCCAACGCTCATTATATTCCGGGGATCCTGCTTAAGCTTCAGAACACCTATCTCTTCTGCATTGTATTCGTGGTCGGTATTAATAAATTTTACCTTGTCACCCTTTCTGATAGTGCCGTTTACAATTTTTATATATGCAATAATTCCTCTGAATGAGTTAAATATTGAATCAAAAATAAGAGCTTGTAACGGAGCATCCGGATCACCTGATGGAGAAGGTATTCGCCTGACAATCTCGTGAAGAATCTCTTCAACTCCCATACCTGTCTTCGCACTTGCTTCTATAATATCTTCCCGCTTGCATCCTACCAGATCAACAATCTGATCTTTTACCTCTTCAGGCATCGCAGCTATTGAATCCATCTTATTCAGAACCGGGATAATCTCAAGGTTATGATCGATTGCCATGTAGAGATTTGAAATAGTCTGAGCCTGAATACCCTGTGTGGCATCAATCACAAGCAATGCTCCTTCACAGGCAGCAATTGAGCGAGATACTTCATACGAGAAGTCCACATGCCCCGGAGTATCAATAAGATTTAGAATGTATGGTTTCCCCTCGTGGAGATATTCCATTTGTATTGCATGACTTTTAATTGTAATACCTCTCTCCCTCTCGAGATCCATATCGTCGAGTATCTGAGCCTGATATTCACGTTCTGAGATGGTATTGGTTATCTCCAGCAGCCTGTCGGCCAGGGTGCTCTTGCCATGGTCAATGTGAGCTATTATACAGAAATTACGGATATTACTCATCCTAAAGGGTACTTAAAATCAGGTGCAAATATATGAAATTAAACAAACATAGATGCCGTGGCATAAATGTGTAAGGTCAGCTCGCGAGCTGACCCTACATGAAATATTGTGTTCTGATATTATTTGAATTTTACATCATACCCGGCATGCCGCCGCCCATTCCCTGAGGAGGCATAGCTGGATGATCTTCTTTCTCTTCAACAATAACTGCTTCTGTAGTAAGGAACATTCCGGCAACTGAAGCTGCATTCTCAAGAGCAACGCGTGTAACTTTTGCAGGGTCGATTACGCCGGCTGCATAAAGTTTCTCATATACATCTGTCTGAGCATTGTAGCCATAGTCAGCTTTGCCTGCTTTAACGTTCTGTACAACAACAGCACCTTCTTTACCTGCATTTGCAGCAATCTGGCGAAGTGGTTCTTCAATCGCACGCTTGATAATTTCAATACCGGTTGTCTGATCTTCATTGTCGCCTTTAAGTCCTTCCAGGGCACTTATAGCTCTGATGTATGCAACACCACCACCGGGAACAATTCCTTCCTCAATAGCAGCACGGGTTGCATGCAGTGAATCATCTACGCGGTCTTTCTTCTCTTTCATCTCAACCTCTGAAGCTGCACCAATATAAAGAACTGCAACACCACCAGCTAATTTTGCAAGACGTTCCTGAAGTTTTTCCTTATCATAATCAGATGTAGTTGTAGTCATCTGCTGTCTTATCTGTGCAACGCGTGCTTTGATCATCTCTTTGTCGCCGGCACCGTTAACAATTGTTGTGTTCTCTTTGCTTATAGTTACTTTCTCAGCAGTTCCAAGCATATCGAGAGTTGTATGCTCAAGCTTAAGACCTTTTTCTTCTGAAATAACTGTACCGCCTGTAAGAATAGCTATATCTTCAAGCATCTCTTTTCTTCTGTCACCAAATCCAGGAGCTTTAACTGCACATACTCTGAGTGAACCACGTAAACGGTTAACAACAAGAGTTGCAAGAGCTTCGCCTTCCACATCTTCAGAAATAATGAGCAGCGGACGACCTGTCTGGGCAGTAGCCTCAAGTACAGGAAGCATATCTTTCATTGTAGAAACTTTCTTGTCGTAGATAAGAATGAACGGATTCTCAAGATCAGCTTCCATTTTCTCAGCATTAGTTACGAAATATGCGGAGATATAACCACGGTCGAACTGCATTCCTTCAACAACTTCAACAGATGTAGTTGTTCCTTTTGATTCTTCAACTGTAATAACACCTTCTTTATGAACTTTACTCATTGCTTCAGCAATAAGTCTTCCGATTTCCTCATCATCATTTGCAGAAATTCTAGCAACCTGTTCGATTTTCTTAAGGTCGTCGCCAACAACTTTTGCCTGACCTGCAAGATGCTTAACAACTTTCTCAACTGCTTTGTCGATACCTCTTTTTACATCCATAGGGTTTGCACCTGCAGTAATGTTCTTCAGACCTACATTAATAATAGCCTGGGCAAGTACAGTTGCTGTTGTAGTACCATCACCGGCAATATCGCCTGTTTTTGAAGCCACTTCTTTAACCATCTGAGCTCCCATATTCTGGTAAGGATCAGAAAGTTCTATATCTTTAGCAACAGTTACACCATCTTTTGTTATCTGGGGTGCACCATATTTTTTCTCCAGAACTACGTGACGTCCTTTTGGGCCGAGAGTCACTTTCACTGCATCAGCTAACTGATCAACGCCTTCTTTAAGAAGCGCGCGAGCATCGATATTGAATTTAATCTGTTTTGCCATATTATTTTGATTTTAATTTTTTGAACTTATTATTATGCTATAAAAAGGATATCGGTCTGTGAGATAAGAAGAAAATCTTCCCCGTCTATAGTAAGCTCCTGACCTGCATACTTGCCATAAAGAACAACATCACCCTTTTTTACTTCCATCTCTTCATCTTTCTTGGGTCCGCCAACAAGAATAACTTTTCCCTGACGTGGTTTTTCCTTTGCAGAATCCGGAATAATAATTCCGCTTGCAGTTTTTTCCTCAGCTTCATTTGGTTTTACGAGAACCTTACCTGCCAAAATTTTTCCTTTTAATTGTGCCATTTTATATAAATTTAAAGTTAAACATCAATTTCCGACTTCCTTATTTAACATATTCCATGCCAAATTGGAAAAAATGACAATTTGGAATTATATGGGTTCTTCTTAGAATAAACATCTGCCACAATCTTAAAGATAAATCCTTAAAACGCTGACAAACACAATATTAGTAATAAAATAAAAAAGTGTCAGTATGTGACAAACTGACACTTCAATAATATCATTTAAAGTTGCCTACTTGGTTGGAGGAACAGCTGTAGGAAGTGTTGGAATTGCATTCGGATCAACTGCATTCTGAATCTGATTCTCAATTCTTGATTTTCCTGAAGTTTCTCCTCGTGGTATGGTTGCTGTGGCAACAACACAAAGAATCAGTATTGATGCTGCCAGTGTCCATGTTGCTTTTTCAAGAAAGTCAGCAGTTTTACGAATTCCCATCGACTGACCTGCAGATGTAAAATTGGCAGCCAGACCTCCTCCTTTTGAATTCTGAACAAGAACAATCAGAACCTGAAGTACACATGCAATGATAACTAATACTGAAACAAAAATATAAATTCCCATCTGTTCACTTTTTAATGTATTCTGTTACTTTTTCAATTTGAGTCGCAAAGTAACTGCTTTTTTCCGGAAATTTCAAACTTAATTTCTCATAAATATCTATGGCCTTAGAGTAATAGCCCTGACTTATGTAAATTTTAGCAAGAGTTTCTGTTACAAAACCGCCATCCTGCTCAACAAAAGGTTTGGAAATATCCTCCACAGGGAGGTTCGTTTTATCGCGGTTTGGTTCAATTCTTGGATTGGCAATTATAAATTTATCAATCAGATCGGCCTGGAGCTGTTTGCCTGATACTACTGCATCTTTATGCAAAACGACCTCTTCTTCATGATATGGATCCGGAGATTCATCAGTACCTGAATCTGTTTCGAGCTCTAAAAGGTCAGTTGCCTGAGGAAGAGAAAAACCCGGGTCCATAAAAAAGATTTTTTCTTCAACTCCTGATAAATCGTCCTCAATTACAAGCATTACTGATGAAGGCTCATCAATATCAGTCTCAGGAGCTATGAAGATTGAATGTGCTGATGAAATATCAAGATTCTCGGTTTCCCCCGAAACCGTCTCCCCTGAACTTTTCTCAATTTCATTAATTAACTCCTCACTGTTCTTTGCAGTTTCAATTACATTCGGCTGATTATCAGTTGCAGCTTCGACCACAATACTTTTCTCCTGATTTACGGCAAACACCTCACCGCGATCAGACACCTTAAATTTCAGATTGTTATACAGGACTTCCCTGTCGGCAATATGAATAGCTGAATTTCTTAACTGGGTTTCAAATTTAACATCTGAAGTGTTCTGAAGCCCTTTTAAAAGAAGCAGATGAGCACTCTGGAAATAGGGAAAAATATCAATTAATTCATATACGTCTCCTATCATCTGGCGGTTAACAGGTGCAGAATCATTCATCATATTTAGAAAATCATTCCTGTTCATTTCATTTACCAGTTGACAAAGGCCTGATTGAAAATATCTTCAATTATCTCCAGTACAATTTTCTCCGAAAGTTCCTTTTCTACTGCACTCAAATCTAGATTGCTGTTGTAATCCTGGTATCTCGAAAATGATTGCTCATAGTTGTATTCTGGCTGGATTGAATTTGTAAATCTGACCCGGACAGTTATTGTAAATCTGTTTGATGCTGCCTGAGCATCAGCTGCCACAGTATAAGGTTTGGTACTATAATCTGTAATTTCTCCTTCAAAATTCACATCACCAACTCCGGTTACGTATCTCTTGTTTGTCTGAGACTTGCATTTGTCAATTAATTCATTGGTAAAAGCCTGACTGAGACCCACCTGAACCAGAGAAGCTCTGTTCTGAAAATACTGTACACTGAAAGTTTTAACTTCATCTGAGATACTTGCACCTGAGAATGAATATATCCCGCATCCTGAAAGACAAAGTACGCATAACAGCATAAGTGAAATCAATTTCAGCCTGAATATATTAATCAGTTTTTTCTTAAGATTCAATTCCATACTCCTTAATCTTTCTGTAAAGTGTCCGTTCTGAAATCCCAAGTTCGGTTGCTGCCATTTTACGCTTTCCGTTATATTTTTCAAGCGCTTTCCTGATCATTTCAACTTCTTTATCTGAAAGTGAAAGTGATTCTTCAATAATCTCCTCAGTATCCTGAATATCTGTTCTTGAGGTGTGCTGTGCATAATCAACTTCCGGAATTTCAGCATGTGACGGTGTCGGATCTGCATTGACAGACTCCCTGAAAAGATTTTTTATCACTCTTGAGTTACTTTCACCAAAATCAACATCCAGATCCCCTTTCCTGATGAGATCGAAAACGAGTTTTTTAAGATCGTTCATATCACTTTTCATATCGAATAGGATCTTATACAAGATCTCTCGTTCAGATGAAAAGGATTTTTCATCATCTTTTTTGATTATGGCAGGAAGTTTTACCCCGCCATATATCGGCAAATAACTACGGAGTGCTGGTCCGGTAATTTCCCTCTCGCGTTCAATTATAGAAATTTGTTCCGTAATATTTTTAAGCTGGCGCACATTACCCGGCCATGAATAAGTAAGAAGTATATTTTTTGCATCTGAATCGAGCCGTATCGCAGGCATTCTGTATTTTTCCGCAAAATCAACCGCAAATTTCCTGAACAAAAGAAAAATATCTTCTCCCCTGTCGCGCAATGCAGGTATTTTAATAGGGACGGTGTTAAGCCTGTAGAAAAGGTCTTCTCGGAATTTACCCTGATCAATTGCAATCGGTACTTCAACATTACTGGCTGCAATAACCCTGACATTTGTTTTCTGAACTTTGGATGAACCGACTCTCATAAACTCCCCGGTCTCAAGAACCCTTAAAAGTCTCACCTGTGTCGAGAGAGGCAGCTCAGCAACTTCATCCAGAAATATTGTTCCACCGTCAGCAACCTCAAAATAACCCTTTCTGCTATCACTGGCACCTGTGAAGGAACCTTTTTCATGACCAAACAGTTCCGAGTCAATTGTTCCTTCGGGAATAGCGCCGCAGTTAACAGCTATATACTGACCATGCTTACGGGTACTGTGACTATGAATTACCTGAGGAAAAATTTCTTTCCCTGTCCCGCTTTCACCGCTAATAAGCACGGAAAGATCTGTCGGTGCAACCTGAACAGCTATATCAATTGCCCTGTTAAGGCCGTCGTAATTGCCAATAATTCCAAACCTTTGCTTAATATTTTGCAGATCTTTCATCCTTTGTTTTTACAATCCTGCGAATTTAAGGTTTTTTTAAAACATTGGGAAATTCATTTTTTGTAAATTCGCAACATGAAAGAATTTCCAGAATATCAGTTTGCCGGAATTATACCAGCAAGGTACGCCTCATCGAGGTTTCCCGGTAAGCCGCTGGCACTTATCGGCAGCAAGCCAATGATACAGAGAGTATATGAACAGGCATCCAAATCAATTAGCCTTGTATATGTTGCTACAGACGATAAAAGGATATTTGATGCAGTTAGAAATTTCGGCGGAAATGTTGTAATGACATCCGCCGATCATATGAGCGGAACTGACAGATGCACAGAGGCTGTTAACAAAATAACAGCAGAATCGGGCAGAGATATTGATATAGTTGTAAATATCCAGGGAGACGAACCTTTTATTAAACCTGAACAAATAGACCTTTTAAAACGTTGTTTTACCGGAGATGAAGTTGAAATTGCAACTCTTATCAGAGAAGTATTAAGCGGAGAGGATATTTTTAATCCGAATCAGCCCAAAGTAATTTTAAATTCTGCGGGTGATGCACTTTATTTCAGCAGGGCTGCTATACCGTATATCAGGGATGCTGAAAAAAATGAATGGACGTCGAAACATATATATTACAAACATATAGGTCTTTATGGCTACAGAACGGATACTCTTAAAAAAATCACACAATTGCCACGCAGTCCACTTGAAATTTCAGAATCTCTTGAGCAGAACAGATGGCTCGAAAACGGTTTTCATATAAGAACTGCTGTCACAGTATGGGAAAGCATTGGTATTGATACCCCTGAAGACCTTGATAAGGCAAGATCATTACCTGAATATTTTAATATTTATTAACTTTAGCACAATTTTTGCAGGAGAAATACTTATAAATGGCACGCATGAAGAAATATTTACTCTTTTTCTTCTTTACTATATCTACTTTAATCCTTCACGGTCAGAAGGATACAGCTGCTATTTCAGGTAATTACCCTCAAAAAAATACTAATTCAGATGCAGGAAAGATTAACCTGATTATATACCCGGTACCTGTAAGGGATAATAACTTTACAATTAAATCCGACAGGGACATCTCTTCTGTAAAGGTTACAAACATTATCGGACAGGATATTTACAGAATACAATTCAAAAGTCCTCAGCAGCTTATAAGGGTCCCTCTTGAAAATACCAAAAGAGGCATGTACATTGTTACAACAATATTCAGCGATGGTTTAAGAATTTCAAAAAAAATAATGGTCGAAGAATCAGAATAGAGAAAATTTTCATACTCTTCTTCTGTTGGTGATTCTCCGGAAAAGCCTCATTATAATCAATAAACAAATATTTATACTTATCTGCCTTAAACATTCTTAGAACAGGATTGTTTAAACTAATACAGCTAACTCATATTGTATTAAATATTAATTATAAGCCATGGAAGACGGTCTGAATATATTCTCAATTAAAGATCTCGAAAATTTCTCAGGCATAAAGGCTCATACAATCAGGATTTGGGAGAAGAGATACAATATTCTTGAGCCCGACAGAACCGATTCAAATATCAGAACATACAGCGAAACGGAACTAAAGAAAATACTTAATGTTTCATACCTGAACCGCAATGGATTGAAAATTTCAAAAATTGCGAAACTAAATGAGGATGAACTTACTCAAAAGGTAATGACAGTAAGTAGTAAAAATGACAATCCTGACCATAATTTTCAGCCTGGAAAAATCCTTATGTCGGCAATAAGGTTTAATGAGTCTCTTTTTAAAGAGACACTCTCCCCTGTTATTAAATCTATGGGAATTGAAGAATCGTATTCAAAATTTCTTTTCCCTCTTCTTGAAAAAGCAAGGATTTTATGGCAGACAGGAAGTCTTTCGAGAGCCCAGGAACAATTTGTTAGGAATACTATTAAACAGTTAATAATAATCGAAGACAATCTGATTAAAACAACCCCGGGCAAACAGAAAGCTTCTGTTGCAATGATAAATACATCTGATAATCTGACAGACAATAACTTTCTGTTCTACAAGCATATTCTCAGGAAAAGAGGGTACGATGTAATTTTTACAGGTGGCATTTTACCAGCTTCAGAAGTACCTGAGATTCACAAAATAAAACCATTTGAATACCTGGTAGTGAACTCAAGTGCCTTTGATTTTGCGGAGAAAAAAACAGACTATTTTTCACGCATAGGTAAGTCGCTGAAGCTTAAGAAGATAATCATGACAGATTCCCCAGAAGAATTAACCAGGAAGAAATACGATCACCTTATCCTGACAAAAGATCCGGCTCATTTCATTAAGGTTGTTGATACCCTCTGACCTGAGAAACATTTGACCTCAGGAGATCCTTCTGAATCCCCTTCAGAATTGTCCGCCCTGGACTAATTAGAATTCAATTATTACTCCGATAGTTGGCAGTACAGTTCCCGTTTCATTCTTCAGGTATTTCAGACTGTATTTCAGAGGGTTGGCAGGATCTGTTACCGGCAAACCATTAGCATCTGACTCCCGCAATAGTAAAGGAGGCTGATCGGCCTGGTGGTTGTAAACGTTTTGAATATCAACATATATCATCAGTGACCACTTGCTGTAGAAATATTGTTTATCAACCCGGAGATCGAGCTGATGAAATGGATTAAGCCTTTCGGTATTAAATTTCGAATAATCGAGATAGCCGCGTCCCTGAATATCCCAGGCTGCCTTATATGAAGATTTTTCATAATCATAAGGGGTATATGGAGCTCCTCCCACGAACCTCCATTTCATCCCGACATCCCAGTTGCGATTAAACCGCTTGGTGGCTGTAAGATTAAAGAGATGCTTATTATCCCAGGCCGATGGAATCATTTTTGAATCTAATCCCATGAATTCACTTCTCACAAAGGTATATGAAAATACAAGGTTGATCTTTTTGAATTCTTTCAATCTTCCAAGAAGTTCAATACCATAAGCTCTTCCATCGGAGGTTGAAGTAAGCAGTTCATCGCCGAAGATCCCATAATCGGCACCTTTGCTAGCAATAGGAACAGAATCCACAACTGAAAACGGATATTTCGAATAATTCTTGTAAAAGCCCTCAACTGTAAACTGTGCATTCTCAATTGGTATTATCTCAATTCCGCCTACAAAATGGTCAGCCGAAATGTATTTCAGATTATTATTTTTGTTAAGGTATTCCCCTGTGCCGTTTGAGTATCCAAGCGCAGTATAAGGAGGAAGCTGATAATAGCGCCCGGTACTGAAATTAAGGTTAAGTTTTTCTGCCAAACGATATGTTGCTGAAAATCTCGGAGATAGCTGTTTAAAAGGATTTGCCATATCTGATGAATAGGAATTGAAATCAGTTCTTAAACCAACTGAGAGGCCAAGTTTTTGATCAATAAATGATTTGCTTACCTGACCATTCAGGCTGTATTTCCCGAACTTCAGATCTGTATCGTAATCAATTAACTGTTCAGCTCCGTTAAAAAAAACTTTCCTGAATGTGGAGTTTCTGTAGTGAGCATATTCATAACCGGCCCCATAATTGAACCGGAAACCCCTTTCCCCGATAATTGTTCTGTCGTACCTTGCTTTTATTTCACCTTCGCCCGACTTGTAATCGAGTGTTTTATTAGTGTCTGCCTCAACATTATATTCATATTTGTATAGAGTATTATTCAGGTAATTCCTGCTAAGTACCCAGGTATCATAACCATTTGAGCGAAAATGTTTAAGTACAAAGCCTGTTACATAACTGTATTGTTCCTGCACCGGGATAGCATCGAGAATGTAACGCTGCAATTCTGTTTCATTCGCATCAAGATTCAATTTGAAATCGTCTTTTGCACCAAGTCCCAGAATTGAAAGTTCGTTTTTTTCATCCAGCCTGATTTTATATTTGAACTGAAAATCGGTATAAGTTGGCAAAAATGGCAGTTTTAGTGCACTGAACAGAAACTGAAGATAAGATCTCCTCAGCGACACCAGAAGAGAACTTCGTTCGCCCGTCGGGCCGTCAACAGTAAGACCCAGATCGGATGCCCCAAGTGTTGCACGATACTTCATTTTATCCTTATCACCATCTAAAAAGGTGAAATTCAGCATTGAACTTAGTGCATTGCCCTTTGATGAGGGGAAAGAACCAGATAGAAAATCAACTGACTGTACAAAGTCAACATTTATGATCCCAACGGGACCACCGGAAGCTCCTTGTGTCGAAAAATGGTTCAGATAAGGTATTTCAACATTGTCAATAAAGTACCTGTTTTCATTCGGTCCGCCACCCCTCACAATTACATCATTTCTGAAAGCCGGAGTTGACGCCACTCCCGGATATGATTGTATTACCTTTGAAATATCACGGTTCCCTCCAGGATTTTTCTCAATTTCATCAATACCGATTATCCTTACTGAAACCGGGGTTTCAATTTTTTTTGAAAAAGGCGATGCCTTGATAACAACCTCTCCTATTGAGACTTCACTTTCCTCCAAAGGTATATCAAGATTAACATGATTACTGTTTGTAACCATAACTGCACTCGAAATAAATGGATTGAATCCTATTGAAGAAACCCTTAGCTCAACAAATCCGGGTTTTAATCCTGTAAAAGAATATTTGCCATCAATATCAGTAATTACCCCGGTATTCGTCCCCCATATCTGAATTGTAGCAAACGGAACCCCCTCATTTGTTTTTGAACTGAAAACACGCCCTTTTATTGATCCTGAATTTTGCTGTCCATAGGAAGGAATCAATGAGATTATAACTAATGTCAGTGTAATATATATAGATTTCATAAATATGCTTTTTATGAACAAGTAACAATAAATCCGGAGGGGTTGTTCAACTTTTTAGAAATAAAACTCCACTATTCAAGAAGTGATTGAAAGTAGATACGTTCAGCATCGAGAATTACAGCAGGTAATGATTTTTCAATTTCAGATATCTTATTAAGCATATTTTCTGCAAATTCTTTAACTCTGTTTCCGGAATCATTTTTCATTCTGTGCCGGCATGCTTTCGTTATCTTCAAAACTTCATTATAGGTATTCAGAGTTTTATTATCCAGGTAAGCTCCGGTAAAAGCCTCCCAAATATATTCTATAGCCAGATCTGACGGATGAAGCATATCGTCGTTGTAAAACCTGTAGTCGCGAAGATCATCCATCATCAGTTCATAAGCTGGAAAATATCCAGGCAACGAAGAATGCTTCCTGAGCTCTTCAATGGCAAGCAGCAAAACAGACTTGCTTACCTGATTGCCATGCGGACTATCTTTCCAGTGACGCACCGGACTGACAGTAAATATAACCTTAAGATCAGGGAATAATGTATGTAACCTGTCAAGTTGTTTTTCCCAGAGTTCTACTATCTGATTAATTGTTAAAAGTTGAGTTTCAAAAAAAGAGGCTGGTAATTTATGGCAATTCGATACAATTTCGCCCGTTGACTTTAACCTGTAAACTCGTGCAGTACCTAGTGTAACAAATAGAAATCTGCAGCTATTCATAAACTCCTGAGCATCTTTTGAACGGGAATTTATTCTGTCAAGAATCACAGAGGAGTCCTCAGATGAAAAGTCGGTATAATGGAAAAAACTTAGATAAGTACCATTATAATTATAGAGATCGTCAATAGAGAACTGTTTACCTGTATTAATTATATCAAGGGTATTACAAACTGAGACAGGATTATATACTGCTCCGGCCGGATTTATCATAACAGGTAATTTGCCCAATTCCATCCTCTGTCCAACAGAAGAAGCAAAGCAGGAACCGATGAAAGCGGTACCATTTTGATAAGTAATCTTATCCGGAGAAGGCTTTATGTTTACTATAGTTCGCAGTTCCATTTTAGAATTGCGGATTTCGGATCTTAGATTGCGGATTTAAAGAACAAATCCGAAATCGTCAATCCGCAATCCGAAATATTTTACAGTTTATTAATCCAGCTAATTATATATTTAAATACATCTTCTTTGAAAGGCTCGTTGTGCAATTCATGAAATCCGCCTTCCCAGATTTTTAATTCTACGTTTACATTCTTCGAAGCAAATTCGCTGCTCCCTTTAGATGAGCAGATCAGATCTTCGCTCCCATGCATTAATAGTGTTTTCACCTTCAGTTCAGATGCATGCTCAAGTGAATGCTCAGCTGCTTTCATTGCACTGTGGAACAAACTCACTGATATTTTTCCATGTACAAGAGGATCGCTGTTATACTTGTCAATAACAGCCTGATCTTGTGATATATGGCTTACATTCAGCCCTGAGGGCTGAATTAATCCAGGAAGTATAAACCTCAATATGTTAGCAATGGTTACTTTAATCTTTGGTGGTTCAAAAGATAAACGAAGCCACGGTGATGTAACAATTGCTCCTTTAATTTTTGGATTCTTACGAATGAGATAATCAAGTACAATACCGCCTCCCAGGCTATGGCCATAAAGAAATAGCGGAACACCCGGGAATGTTTTTGAGCATGTCTTCAGAAGAATATCTATCATCTCATCTGATTGGGAGTAACTTCTTATAGATCCGCGCCTTCCTTCAGACCGGCCATGCCCTGGCAGATCAAGTCCGGCAAAACCAATTCCTTCTTTTTTAAAGAGGCTTGCCCAATAATTGTATCTCTGTATATGTTCACCCAGACCGTGAACAAGAATTACAACGGCTCTTGCATCCTCACCGGGGCTATGTATCATCCCCTTTAGGAGCAAACCGCTTTTCAACTTCAGATTAAAATCCATTGTGATTTTTCTTTAAAAGTACGAAAGTCGCTTCAATTATTGAAATACTTTTAATAACAGGGTATGCAATTGAGGGTGCCCACAATCGGAAAGAATAACAAAAATAAGGTGTATTTGACTGACAATGCGTGACTTTGTGTCTGCTTAGGCAACTCAAGGTTTAAGTACGAAAAAGAATCTGTAGCGAAAAAAGCACGGATATCTATTTATACAATATTTAGAATAGCAGTACGAAATCAGGTTTATATATCTGGATATGTGCTTTTTACAATCAGACCTTATTTATAATACAGTTAGAATTTTACGATATTAAGATATTAAGATTTGCATATCTTTTATTCTAGGTTTAAATTTGTTTCAACAATTAAAAACAAAAGAGCGATGACACAATTTGAATTTAATAACAGCCTCATAGAGATGAAAAGCAACCTTCAGAGGTTTGCAATGAGCCTGACATCTGATCGTGACACAGCACTTGACCTTGTTCAGGACACTTATGTTAAAGCCATTACTTATAAAGATAAATTCGTTGATTATACAAATCTCAAGGCCTGGGTTTTTACTATTATGAAGAATACCTTCATTAATAACTACAGGAGAAATGTAAAGGAGAATACAATAATTGACGGTACACAGGATCTTTATTATATTAATCAGCCTCAGGATAAAGGATTCATTTCCCCTGAGTCACAGTATTCAGAAGGTGAAATTGAACTGGCAATAGATTCTTTAAGCGACGAATTCAGAATTCCTTTCAGAATGCATATTGCAGGTTATAAGTACAAAGAAATTGCTGATGAGCTTGGTCTGAAGATCGGCACTGTTAAAAGCAGGATATTCTTCACGCGTCAGAAACTGATGCTCATGTTGAAAGATTATGCCAGATAAATAAAGATATTAGATATTTGGGTTTAGTTTTTTTAGGTTTTATAGGTTTTAGATTTTCATAGGTTGGGTAGAAGAAGGCTGAGTTAATCAGCCTTTTTCGTTATTTTTATTATCACTCCGGAGAGCACAAACAAAAGAAATAATCCTGAAACAATCCAGGCCCAGGTATTTCTGATCTTCGATTCTGCCCACATCTCATAATTCTCAGTAAAGAAATAATCAGATTTAACCGGCCAAAGAAGAACTTTGCTGCTGTCGATAAATCCATTAGTTTCTGTCAGCTTGCCCGGCATAACAATTCGTACAGAATATTCTTTGAAATTAACAAAAATCAGATCAGATGCATTTTCAGTTGCCGAGTCGGCTTCTGATTTGAATTTCTGATAATTACTGTCTCCGAGATACTCTTTAAGTATAAAACCGTTAGCCCACAAACTATCAAATTTATCTTCATTTTTTATAATCAGATTCGCTAATTCATCCTCCCTTGATTTTAATGATGCTACAAGGGGCTTGCTCCCCTCTATTCCTTCAGTGGATTTCGAAAACTTCGCAATCCATACAGAAACCAGATTCTTTGCGGTCCAATTAAGGACACCCTGGTCAATAGAATCAGCTAAAGCCTTGAATTTAAGACTGTCGGAGCCGTTTTTCTGAGTCTCCTGAATTTCAGCCGGTGAGTAGAAGAACTGAAGTTCTTCACTATTAAGAAAATCCCTAATAGGATACCCTTCTGAAATTTTTTTATCCACTACCTCCGAAAATCTGTATTCAGTATTAAACCACCTGAATCTTTTTTCAAACTTTGTATGCCGTGAAATGTCTTTATTGGCACCTGTATCAGCCATGTATGCCAGATTGATCTCGTCTGTATTCCTGAATAGTTTTTCGGCCCGTTTTACCCATGTTGTATCTCCTTCTGCATTAATCTCAAGTGAATCTGTTATTGTCCATGTACTGTCAAACGGGACCTTCAGAACTGATACTTCGAAGTTGTTTGCTACATTTTTCATCACTATTTTTCTTGTTACAGAGCCGTCGGGATGGACATAATTGGTTACAATTGTCACAGGATCGTCGCATGAGACGATAAACATAATAACCATAATGATTGTCAGTTTAAGCGATTTTCTTTTCATGACTTTATAATTTAGTTTTTGCACTGTTTTTTTCAACCAGCTTATCTTCAATATATTTCCTGAGCTCAGGATTCTCATCAATGAGTTCCATAAGATCTTTGTACTGGACTTTTAATTCATTTACAGATTCAAGAAGCTGGTTCAGCTGCTTTTCTGTAATTGTTATGTTTCTCGAAGGGAATGCCTTTGACGAACTTTTATACATCGTCAGAAGTTTTTCGGCCTGCTGGGCGGGGGACTGAATATTTTCCTCCCTTGTTACAATAATCTGTTTACTTAGATAATTTATCTGTTTCAGAATAACACTCTGCTGCCATACGAAGACCATCACCAGGAATACTGAAGCAGTTATCAGGCTCCGTCGCACCCACCCGATGTAGATCCACCCAAATAGAAAATCAAAAAGTTCATTCCCGGCAGATGCACCTGTCTTTTTAGAAATCCTGCTTATTACTTCCCTCTGAATATCAGCCGATGATTGTAATTCCGGTTCTGATTTTCGGAGAAGATCTAGGACCCTTTTATATTTTTCGCTTTCAGTTTCCATCTTTATAAATATTTTTCAACCATTTCTGAAATACTCTTCCTGGCATAATGAAGGTTTGCTTTTACCCCCGATTTACTGAATCCCGTTATTTCACATATCTCATCATTTGTCATCTGCTCAATATCCGATAAAATAAAAACAGTTTTCTGCTTAGGGCTCAATCTGTTGGTAAGGCTAATAATAATTGCTGCTATCTCCCTGTTTTCCAGGCCTGAATCTGCCTTTTCCGAAATAGTATCCGATATATAAGCCCAGGATTTTTCATCTGTGTTAAATTCCGGTTTTCTTTTTTTTTGCCTCAGGTAATCGTAACATTTATTAACAACTATCCTGTATACCCATGTTTTATAAACTTCTGCAGTTTTAATTTTATTAAGCTTCTGCCATATAGTCACCATTGTATCCTGTACTATATCTTTTGCCTGATCTTCATCGCCCAGCATTCTGAATGCAACCGAAAAAGCCATCGGAGACGTTGAATCAACAAGCTTCCGGAAATTCTCAAGATTCCCTCCCCTGCATTCTTCTATTAGTTTGATGTCTACCAAAATCGGTGTTTTTGTACTGTTAAGACGACAAATATTTAACAAGGTAAAAAAGAAATTAGTCCCTTTTCAATTTCTCTGTATGAAATATCAACTATTTGTGGGAGATTCCTCGCTAACGCTCAGAATGACAGTATCTTGTGGGGCAAGTGTGGAGTGGAAGCAGAGATTGGGCTGAGCCCAATCTCTGCTTCCACACCTCCCCAACAAAAAAGAAATTGTCATTCCGAATGAAGTTCCGCCATAGCGGGACGAAATGAGGAATCTCCTGCCTATTAAACGGAATAAGTCACAAAACCTTATTTTGTAACATCTGTTACATTTCTCATGAATGGCTCATACTTTCGTCTGTCGATGGAGGACTTTCTGAAAAGCCTTTTGAAATTATCTTTTGAAAGATTCAGCCATTCTTCCCTTGTCATATATTCGATTTCTTCAGGAAGATCGAACTCAGGAGTGTGATGCTGTTTTGCTTTTTTATTCCACGGACAAACCTCCTGACACTTATCACAACCATATACCCTTCTTTCTATCTTCTTAATTATCTCTTCCGGTATGGGTCCCCTTGTTTCAATTGTAAGATTTGAAATACACTTTCGAGCATCAATTGTGCTGTTTTCGTTTATAGCACCTGTCGGACACAAATCAATGCACAACCTGCATGTACCGCAGCTACTCTCAGTTACAGGTTTATCATAATCAAGTTCAATATTTATTATCAGTGCACCAATGAAAAAAAATGAACCAAGCTCACTGTTTATTACAATTGAATGTTTCCCCTGCCATCCGATCCCGGCCTCCACTGCCCATGCTTTTTCAAGAAGCGGAGCAGAATCGGAGAATGCCCTGCCTTCTGTTTCCGGTCTGATTGCCTGAATGAAAGATAATAGTATTTCGAGTTTCCTTTTAATAACATTCTGGTAGCCTTCACCATAAGCATATCTGGAAAGTACCGGAACATCCTGTTCTTTCTGTTTTTTATCAGTGTAATAACTTAAACCGGTAATAATCAGCGATTTTGCTCCGGGCACAAGATATTCCGGGTCAATCCTCTTTTCAATATCTCTCGAGAGATAGCTCATGCCGGCATTCATTCCGTCGGAACACCAGTTTTTCAAAATCTCTTCGCGCTCCTTCAACGGTCTTGCTGCAGCAATTCCACAAAGATCAAAACCAAGCTCCTGTGCCTTATCCTTAATAAGCACCGAAATTTGTTTGTCCCCTGAAGTGTTCATTTATAATCAGTTCTATAGAAAGCCAAGTTCAAGCTTTGCTTCTTCGCTCAGCATGCTTTTGTCCCATGGAGGACTAAAAGTAAGTTTAAGGTCACAGTCTTTAACTCCCTTACAGCCGGCAACTTTGTACTTCACCTCCTCCACCAGCTCTTCAGCCATCGGGCAGTTAGGGGCAGTAAGTGTCATTGTGATGTGAGCAATATGATCATCATCAAGGCTTACCTCGTAGATAAGTCCCAGATCATATATATTTACAGGGATCTCAGGATCATAAATCATTTTTAAGACTCCGCCAATCCTGGTTTCTATTTCGAGTTGTTCAGAAGGATCCATAATTAACTATGTGTTTTAGTTGCATTGTATGCCATAGCATATAGCTTAATTTGCCGTACCATTGAAAGAAGTCCGTTGGAACGTGTTGGTGACAGGTTCTGCCTCAGCCCAATTTTTTCAATAAAATAGAGATCAGCTGATAAAATCTCTTCCGGAGTACGCAATGAGAACACTTTTATAAGGAGGGCAACAATACCTCTTGTTATAATTGCATCACTGTCGGCAGTTAAAGTTAAAATCTTACCATCATATTCAGGATGAAGCCAGACTTTTGACTGGCATCCTTCAATAAGAAAATCTTTCACTTTGAATTTAGGATCAATTACAGGAAGCTCCTTACCAAGATCAATCAGAAGGTTATATTTATCCATCCAATCGTCAAAAACTGAAAAATCATCTATTATCGAATCCTGTATTTCGTTGATCGTCATATAATTTCTTTAAGAAAACATAGTTTTTACCTTTTCTATCCCGGTGATGAGGGCGTCTATTTCTTCAATTGTATTATAAAAACAGAGTGAAGCTCGCACCGTACCATCAATTCCGAATCTGTCCATAACCGGCTGGGCACAATGAGTACCAGTTCTGACTGCTATCCCCATTTTATCTAGTATCATCCCCGTATCGTACTGGTGGATATCCTTAAGAAGAAAAGAGACAGTTGAGATTTTCTTTTCCGATGTACCATAAATCCTTAATCCTTCAATTTCAGAAAGGCGTTGAGTAGCATAATCAAGCAGTTCCTTTTCCCTTAAAGCAATATCTTCTCTTCCTGTCTCCAGAACATAATCGATAGCAGCAGCCAGTCCGATGGCTCCGGTAAAATTCATTGTGCCTGCTTCGAATTTGAAAGGGAGTTGGTTAAATGTTGTTTTTTCGAATGTAACCTTGTCAACCATATCGCCTCCTCCCTGAAAAGGAGGTAATTCAGTAAGCCATTTTTCCTTCCCATAAAGAACTCCGATACCTGTGGGACCATAGATCTTATGACCTGAAAAAACATAAAAATCGCAGTCCATCTTCTGAACATCAACAATACCGTGCTGAATTCCCTGGGCTCCGTCAATCATTACAGGAATGGAGCGGGAATGAGCTGTTTTGATTATTTCCTCAACAGGCAATATTGTACCAAGTGCATTTGAAGCCTGTGCAACAGATACAAGCTTTGTTCTGGAAGACAGAAGCTTAGTAAACTCCTCAAAAATTATTTCACCTTTATCATTTATTGGAATGACTTTAAGAACGGCACCTTTCCGCTGACACATCAGCTGCCACGGGACTATATTTGCATGATGCTCGAGATGGCTTATCAGGATTTCATCGCCCGGTTTAATATATCTTTCACCAAATGAAAAGGCTAACCCGTTTATTGAACCTGTTGTGCCTGAAGTAAATATAATCTCTTCTTTTTTTTCAGCATTGATGAAATACCTTACTTTCTCACGCGAATTTTCGTAAGCTTCGGAAGAGAGATCGCTGAGAAGGTGTACCCCTCTGTGAATGTTCGCATTGTAAGTTGTATAAACTGATGTTAAAGCATCGATAACACATTGAGGTTTTTGCGTCGTGGCTCCGTTATCGAAATAAACAAGCTTTTTATTGTAAACCTCCCTTTGAAGAATGGGAAAATCGGCTCTTATCTCATTAATATTTTTCACCTGAATTTATTATTAACCACACTTAACCATGCAACTTGCACAACGTGACAGCTCGCCCTTTAGTCTCTGCATAACAAGATTATCCATGCGTTCGCGGAGTGGTTCAATTTTTATATTCTGGATTACCTCATGGGCAAAACCAAACATTAGCATAAGCCTTGCTTCTTTCTTGTTTATCCCGCGCGATTGAAGATAGAACAATGCATCATTATCGAGCTGACCAATAGTTGCTCCGTGACTGCATTTTACATCGTCAGCATAAATTTCGAGCTGAGGCTTGGTATCCATTTTTGCATCGTCGGTAAGCAGAATACTATTATTTTTCTGATATGCCAGAGTCCCCTGGGCATCAGGTCTTACAAGTATCCGACCGTTAAATGCGCCGGTTGACATATCATCCAGTACTCCCTTAAACAACTGGTTGCTTCTGCATTTAGGAAAGGCATGATCTACATTTACATAATTATCCACATGCTGCCATTTATCGGCAAGATATAAACCGTATGAATTGCTTTCAGCACCCTCTCCGCCAAGATAATGATAAGTACTGTTCCTTATCAGTCCGCCATGCAGTGTCATATTGTTAGAAGAAGCAACACTATTCTTTTCCTGATGAATGTAAGTATGTGTTACTTTGCAGGCCGCATTATGCTCATTCTGAACCCTTATTAAATCGAAGTGGGAATTTTCACCAACAAAAACTTCTGTTACTGCATTTGTAAGAAACTTCTGAGGAGAGAGAGTATGATCGCAGATTATTAATGAAAATTCAGCATTCTTCTCAACAACAAACAGGTTCCTGTGCTGGCTGAACATATCCTCATCGCCCTGAACAAGGTTAACTACCTGAACCGGTTTTGAAAGTGCAACTCCTTCAGGCACATATACAAATACACCATCTAATGCCATTGCAGTATTAAGTGAAACTAATCCGTCTGAATCACTTTTTGCATACTTCGCGTAATGCTTCTTAATTATTTCAGGGAATCTGATCGCCGCTTCATTCAGACTTCCGATCCAAACACCGCTTGGAAGCTGACGAAGTTTTTGATTAATAGTAGGATAAAAGCCATTAAGCAAAACGATGCCATGTGCATCCAGATCAGCAACATCACAGCGGAACTCCTCTGCCTTTACAAAATCCTCAGGGACTGGCATGAAGTAGCTCTTATAGTCGTGGTCGAAAAAGATATTAAGATTTGTATACTTATAGGCTTCATCTTTTTTAGAAGGAATCCCCAGCTCACTGAATTTCTCAAAGGCTGATCTGCGGAATGAATTAATATAAGGTGAAGAGAATGACGAAATTTTATCAATATTCTCCTTATAAAGAGTAAGATATCTTTCTGTTATTTCAGATTTTCCGTTCATGCTATAACGTTATTTTCAACCTCTTTCTTTATCCAGTCGTATCCCTTCTCTTCAAGCTCCAGTGCCAGTTCTTTCCCGGCTGTTTTTACTATTCTGCCGTCGAAAAGCACATGTACCACATCAGGAACAATATAATCGAGCAACCTCTGATAATGAGTAATCACTATAAATGAATTATCTGGACGTTTAAGCTTATTAACCCCGTTGGCGACAATTCTAAGCGCATCAATATCGAGTCCTGAATCTGTTTCGTCGAGTATTGCCAGTTTAGGTTCAAGCATTGCCATCTGGAAGATCTCGTTCTTCTTTTTCTCCCCGCCTGAGAAACCTTCATTTACTGATCTGTTTGCCAGTTTCGAATCAATTTCTACCAGCTCCTTCTTGTCGCGCATAAGCTTAAGAAAATCTGAAGCCGAAAGAGGGTCAAGCCCTTTATGTTTCCGGTGTTCATTAACAGCTGTTTTCATGAAGTTAACCATACTTACACCGGGGATTTCTATCGGATACTGAAATCCCAGGAAGATCCCCTCTTTTGCCCTGTCTTCAGCGGACATTTCTAGTAAATCTTTACCAAGATAAGAAACAGTTCCCTCTGTCACTTCCACAAACTCACGTCCGGCAAGAACCGAAGCAAGGGTGCTCTTGCCTGAACCATTAGGCCCCATAATAGCATGGATCTCGCCGGGTTTAACAGTCAGACTTATTCCTTTTAATATATGTTTGCCGTTTATTGAGGCCTTTAAATCTTTAATAATCAACATAATAATCTATTTATTTTTATTTGGCGAAGTCGCGACTTCGCCCTACATTAATTTTGTTATTTTATCCGGCGAAGTCACGACTTCGCCCTACATTTGTTTCGTTATATTTATCCGACACTTCCCTCGAGGCTGATCTGAAGAAGCTTCTGAGCTTCCACAGCAAATTCCATTGGCAGTTTATTTATTACTTCGCGAGCATAACCATTAACAATCAGACCAATTGCATCTTCGGTAGATATCCCTCTCTGGTTGCAGTAAAATATCTGGTCTTCACCAATTTTTGATGTTGTGGCCTCGTGTTCTACGATGGCAGTCTGATTATCAACTTCGAGATAAGGAAATGTGTGTGCCCCGCATTTATCTCCTAACAAGAGTGAGTCGCACTGGGAAAAATTTCTTGCATTAGAGGCATTTTTTAAAACCTTCACAAGTCCACGGTAGCTGTTTTGTCCCTGTCCGGCAGAAATACCTTTTGATACTATAGTGCTTTTTGTATTCTTCCCGATATGGATCATTTTTGTCCCGGTGTCTGCCTGCTGATGATTATTTGTAACAGCTACCGAGTAAAACTCACCTATTGAATTATCGCCTCTGAGTATGCATGACGGATATTTCCATGTAATTGCAGATCCGGTTTCGATTTGTGTCCAGGAGATTTTTGAGCTCTCACCTTTGCAAATCCCTCTTTTTGTAACGAAGTTGAAAATCCCTCCCCGACCTTCCTTATCGCCGGGATACCAGTTCTGTACAGTTGAATATTTTACTTCGGCACTCTTTTCAGCAATTATCTCAACTATTGCAGCATGAAGCTGGTTTTCGTCGCGCGAAGGAGCTGTGCATCCTTCGAGGTAACTTACATAACTCTCCTCATCAGCAATAAGCAAAGTCCTTTCAAACTGACCTGTATTTGCAGAATTAATTCTGAAATACGTTGAAAGCTCCATAGGACATCTGACACCTTTCGGGATATAGCAGAATGAGCCATCGCTGAATACAGCTGAGTTAAGTGCTGCAAAAAAATTATCGGTATATGGTACAACTGATCCCATATATCTTTTTACGAGATCGGGATATTCTTTTACTGCGTCACTGAAAGAACAGAAGATAATTCCCATTTCAGCAAGAGTCTCTTTAAAGGTTGTCTTTACAGAAACACTGTCGATTACTGCATCAACCGCAACGCCGGCGAGATGTTTTTGCTCGGTAAGAGGAATTCCAAGTTTATCGAATGTTTTTCTTAGTTCCGGGTCAATATCGTCAATGCTGTTCAAAACAGGTCTTGGTTTCGGAGCGGCATAAAAAATTATTTCCTGGTAATTTATTTCAGGAATTTTCAGGTTCGGCCATGCAGGCATTTTCATTGTAAGCCAATGGCGGTAAGCCTTAAGACGGAATTCCAGCAGCCACTCCGGCTCACCTTTTTTCGACGAAATTATTCTTACAACCTCCTCACTAAGTCCTTTGGGGATCCTTTCCATTTCAATATCGGAATAGAACCCGTATTTGTATTCACCGGTGGTTACATCATTTAATATCTTATCCTGATCTTTTTCCATTTCATTCACTTTCAAATGCAGAGAAATCCTAAATAACAAACAACTTTAAGTCATAATTGTTAACCATCCATTTGATTTTAATTCCATACTTAATAAAGAATATAAGAATTACTATCTTAACCCAAACCCCTAAATCCCCCAGGGGGGACTTTATTATCTGCAAATTTGAATAAGCCCCCCTTGGGGTGTTGGGGGTAAAATATTCTCTTACTTCTATTTAATCTAAATAAACATGCAAAAATATAAAAAACAGATGACTTGTCACAGTAAAATGACTATAAAATCGGGTAATTGCATATATCCGTACCCTTCAAAAAAATCAAATCAAATACATTATAACGGAAACCGAAAATATTCATAAATTGGCATCTTCAATTTTTTATAAAACCCTGATCTCACTAAAAAAATTAATATGAAGGACTTATTTAAATCAATGATTACAGTTAACAGTAAGAAACTGATTATATTAGCGCTGGTATTATTATCCCCCCTTTCACTATTTGCTGCAGGTAACGGAGTACCTTCAATCGGACCGGTGAGGGTTGAATTTATCCTTTTCGGATTAATCCTTCTCGGTGTAGCTTTGTTTCATAAGCAGACTTTCTGGGTTGCAGTTATTGGTCTTACAGTATTGCTTACTTTCAAACTTCAAGACAGGGTGAATGGGGAATAATTGTGAATCTGCTTGGATTGCTGCTGGGTTTTGCAATTCTTTCAAAGATATTTGAGGAATCAGGTGTACCCGATGTACTTCCAAGATTCCTTCCCGATGACTGGAAAGGTCCGTTTATTTTACTAGTGTTCATTTTCATACTTTCTTCATTCCTTGATAATATTGCAGCTGCTCTTATTGGAGGCACAATTGCCCTTGTTGTATTCAAGAAGAGAGTCCATATCGGATATATAGCAGCGATAGTGGCAGCCAGTAACGCAGGTGGAAGCGGTAGTGTTGTAGGTGATACGACAACTACTATGATGTGGATCGATGGTGTAAGTGCATTTAATGTTTTACATGGTTTTATTGCGGCCGGTGCTGCATTACTTTTCTTTGCCTGGTTCGCCGCACACCAGCAGGACAAATACCAGAGAATTCAGAAAGATGCAGACACAAATACGAAGATTGACTGGATGAAGATATTCAATGTTGGTCTTATTCTGGCCGGTGCAATAATTTCAAATATTCTTTATGATATGCCTGCTTTGGGTGTCTGGATTGCCATAATTATCGGAGCAGCTATCAGGCCCGTTCCATGGCAGGAAGTACCCGGAGCAATCAAAGGAACCATATTTCTTTTATGTCTTGTAATGTGTGCATCAATGATGCCTGTTGAAGAACTTCCGGATGCATCGTGGATTACAGCTTTTGCACTTGGATTTCTTTCTGCAGTATTTGACAATATACCACTTACAAAGCTATGTCTCGACCAGGGACATTACGACTGGGGTATGCTGGCATATGCTGTTGGTTTCGGAGGATCAATGATCTGGTTCGGATCATCAGCAGGAGTAGCAATTACAAACAAATTCCCCGAAGGAAGAAATGTTATTGAATGGATAAAAAAGGGCTGGCATGTTGCAGCGGCATACGTAATCGGATTTTTTGTACTCTACCTTACAATGGGATGGGAACCAGCTGATAACAAAGAACATAAGATAATAGATTGTCCTGTGCCAGGTTGTCCGATGGCAGAAAAAGGTGTGGCCGAAAACTTACCGGGAACTATTGGATATATGAAGCTCACAAAATAGTTGGCAGTTGGCAGTTGGCAGCTGGAAGTCAGGTTTCGGAAGACCGAAGTCGGAAGTCGGAAGAAAAAATAATAAAATGGATTTTCTTCGGACTGCGGACTAAGGTCTTCGGTCTTTTGGCAAATACCTATTTAGACTCTTTGTATTCTTTTAAGAGCGACTGAAAAGTCTCTTTTACCGAGTAGATCTTTGTAGCCCTGAATGCATTTGCACCTGCAAAAGCATAACCGTGTTCGAAGTTACCTTTTAGAGCATTTATCAATGCAATTATAATGCAATAGGGGCTTTTCGAAATATCACATGTTTTTATACACTTGAACGGACAGACTTTAGGCTGTTTCTTCCCTTCGCGTACCTTTGTAATAAAGTTACTGAGAATAGCACGGCCAGGCATACCAACAGGACTTTTAATAATTTCAATGTCAGTGCTTACAGCATTTATATAAGCCTGCTTGAATTCAGCTGAGGCGTCGCACTCATCGGTTGTTACAAAACGGGTTCCCATCTGAACACCGGAAGCACCGAGTTCAAGAATATTATCAAAAACTTTCAATTCGGTGACAATCTCCGGCACAAGTTTTTCAAGTGAGTAATCCATGTCAGTTATCTGATCCTCTTTAAAACCAAGATGTCCGCCTGCTTTAGGGCCTTCAACAATAACAGCGTCAGGAAGATAATCGTAATTTGCTTTCCATTTTTCGCAGATAATCTTTGCAGCCCTTGCAGAAGATACTATAGGTATAAGCTTTGTTACACTGTCTTTCTTAAGGAACGACGGCAGATCGAGAGGAAGACCTGCGCCTGCTGTAATAACGTCAACCTTCTCTGAGATTGCTGTTTTAATCATATCGGTGAAATTTGTCATGGCAACCATATCAAGATAGTTTGCAGATAATTCCTTATACAACAAACCTAATCCTGCACTTGAAATAACTCCAACCCCGCCCTCATTAGCAACAGCCGAAGCAAGGCCTGAAAGGGATATTCCAACTCCCATCCCGCCCTGTATTATTGGTACAGCTATTGTAAGATTTCCGATTTGTAATCCCTTCATTTCAATTTTATTAATGTGGGGCAAAGGTAGTCTTATATATAGATTAATGGCAGGTAAAGAGATAATTAACATATATTAACGGCGCAATGGTGCAACGGTACAACGGTACAACGGTGCAACGGCTTAAAGGCAAAACGCCTTTGGCCCATACGCATTAACTTAATTAAAATATACAAAATGCAAAAATATAAAAACTTTCCCCTCCTTTTGAAGGAGGGGAAATGTATCAAGCATATATTCAATGCTTTACTTTATGTTTGTACTAAACTATATCACTATTGTATTATCGAGAAAATCTTAAGTTGACGCCTATACCGTTGAACCGTTACACCATTTATATTCTTCTTACAAAAAATCCTTACCTTTATATTTCATTTATGTAGTTTTCCAATGAAGAGATTACTTATTCTTTTAATAGTTATTCTGACATCAGCATTGACTCTTACAGCACAGACTGAAAAAGAGATAAAGGCTGATATCAAACATGTTACAGTTTTTCCCGACAGGGCTCAGATAGATCAGGAAACTCCAGTTTCACTTTCTGCCGGAAAAACAATTGTTAAACTACAGGGGCTCTCGCCGTATATTGATCCGCAGAGTATCCAGGTTAAGGGATTTGGTGAATTTACAATACTTTCAGTAAATCAGCAGAATAACTACCTTCAGAATCTTGAAGATGCTCCCGAAGTAAAAAGTATCAGAAGTCAGATAGATGCACTTAAGCTGAAGGTTGAAGATGAAAATGCTGCAATAAGTGTTCTCAAGGAAAAAGCTCAGTTCCTCCTGGCGAACAAAGCTATTCTGACAGAAAAAACAACTTTTACACTCGAGCAGTTTAAGAGTGTAATGGATTTGTATACGAACAGTATGGAACAGATTACAATGACTGTCCTGAAAAAAGAGAGGCTAATAAAAGAGTATGAAAAACAGATTGCAGCTCTTCAGCAGCAGGTGTCGGAAAAACTCGGGAGGCAGCAACTTCCCTCAGGTGAAATATCAGTTACTGTATCCTCAGAAAAACAGGTATCAGGAAAACTTACATTCAGCTATGTAGTATCAAATGCAGGATGGTATCCTTCGTATGATGTAAGGGTTGATGATATTAAAAACCCTGTTTCGATAT